>Ga0181590_10000515_pt1 | contig 31074 bp, 12 predicted proteins | sample 071ome_34_FD_132446 | JGI IMG/M metagenome (GOLD analysis project Ga0181590, IMG submission 132446) | Coastal salt marsh microbial communities from the Groves Creek Marsh, Skidaway Island, Georgia - 071411BT metaG (megahit assembly) | ecosystem: Environmental > Aquatic > Marine > Intertidal...
ACTAAGCGAGGATCACAACAATGGCGTGATCGTTCACACATTGCCTCGCCAAGTGCATACGCTGTTGTTATGGGTAACGGTTGACAGTTAGTAACACATAGGGGCAGTTATTTGCCCCTTTTTTGTTATAGTTAGGCGCGCCGAGCGGGACTCCTAACTCTTTTTAGTCTACAAACGTTACCAGACGACCTCGAATTATCGAAAATGGGTCCCTCTCATATAAAAAAATTTCCCAGGTAAAAAAATGCCCAGAAAGCGCCGCTACAACGATAGATACCGACAGTTACAACCATGGACTCCCAGGTATCAGGAAAACCAGAAACGTGCTAGAATGTTAAATACTTACAAGTCTCAAAAGAAACAATGGAACACAAAGTCACGTACAAGCAACCAGATGGCACCCTCCAGGAAGTCACATTCGACAACTTCGAACAATTTGCCGATAATATTGATAATGTTGCTCAGCAATATTACAGCGGTGTTATGGGTACATCTGGTAGTGCCGTCCTGGACAAAGTTGAAAGCATTCACAAAGACGGTTTTACAGTAATTGAAAAGGTAACAAATAATGTGGAACAATCCAATAGAACAGGAACTCAGTATCTTTCGGAGTGAGATCAAAAAAATCAAAGAAAAACTCAACCAGCTTCCAGTACCTTTCAAGATGATGTATCGTCCACCAGGCGAGGACGTACACTGGAATATCGTTGAATATCTAGATAGTGTAGATAAACGCTTACGTCGCTTAGAGGAAATCAATGGCATTACCGACCGGTCCTAGACTCACGGGACCTGAGACATTAGACACATTAGGGGCAATAGGACAATGCATTTATTCAGCAGGACCTCCTATAGGGGTAGGGGCATGTCATATTGCTCCTACGGTTTCTGTAGGTAAGAGGAATGTATTTGCTGTTGAGGGCAGAGCATCTGAAAGTCCAGCGGTACTGTCTAATTTATTTACTGTTATCACTGGATGCCCTCCCACTGTTCCGAGGGTATTAGTACCAACACCAACGGGTAATACTGGTGGCACACCAAGTAATCCAAATGTGTTTATTGAAAAGCAACCGGTTGCTATTGTATATGGAACACAAATAGCAGGATTTACTTTTAGGTCATTATTACCCGGTGTAGGTAATATTCCCGGTGTAGTAGTAGGAGCATATCAAAGACCTGTAACGAGTTCTGGAAGTTAGTTGTTACTCTGAAAAGAAGGGCGCTGAGGGTTGACACCCTTTTGGATATCATGTAAAATACTAAGGTAATTGAGGAAAGATTATGGCAAAACGACCTTCATTGACTGGAGCACAAAAAATCGAGTCCAAGCCGAAAAAGACTCGTCAAGGATGTGGACAGCACACCAAATATGCTGCTACGAGTCGTAACAATGCTCGTAAGCGTTATCGTGGACAAGGACGTGGCTGATTTTAACCATTTAAAAGATTTTATCTTTTATGGTCCCGTGCTAACTGATAGAGAAATTCAGTATCTCTATCAGAAAGCATTTGATGTTCAAACCAAACGTCAACAGGAAGGATGGTGTAATCGTAATTATGTCTTTCTATATGAGAAAGGTATGACTGCTTCTAATGAAGTTCCTATTCTTCCTACAGACGAAAATCCATATTATAGGAAAATCATGAATGCTTATATGGCATTCCTTCCGGAAGAGTTTACTGATAGAGAACTATATCTTTCGGAAGATAGTCCTACATTTAGGGTAAGTACAAAAATTGCTTTGTATAAACCGGGTGATCATATGGATTGGCATGCAGATGTACAACCAACAGCAATTCAACGTCCGGGTAAATATTCGGCAGCATTAGGTGGCAGACGAATTATTTCATCAATCACTTATTTGAATGATAATTTCGAAGGAGGTCATACTGTATTCCGATGTGGAGTTGATATTATACCCAAAAAAGGTTGGAGCGTAATTTTCCCTTCGGATTGGGCATGGAGGCATAAAGGAGAACCTGTTACGAAAGGTATAAAGAAAATTACCGTTCAACATATACACAGTTAAATAATAATGTAGGGATAGAAACCCCTTTAAAAGTTCTGTTTTCACATTTACGTAAAAACAGATGGCAAACACACCAGTAGATAAAAGTAAAGATTTTATTGAATCGGGGATGACCCTGATTACTGATCCGGCATCAGATCGTTACCTAAAAAGAATAAAGAAAAACACTCCACCTGTGGATAGACTATCTAGACCATGTGGAGGCAAGAATGGGTTTGATGACTATGTAGAATGGTGGAACTAACCCGATAAATAAATGAAGGCAGTCTCTGTTTGTTTGTATGCCAGAAGTCAGGTCTTTTAAAGACTTTAGTTTAACTTTTAAGAAACATCCAATCACTGACGACCTTCAAGTGGTTAAAGATGAAAATGCGATAAAACAATCCGTTCGTTCTTTGTTGTTAACCAACAAGGGCGAGCGGTTGTTTAATAGTAATATTGGTACGAGATTAAGAGAACTTTTGTTTGAACCACTAGATTATGCTAGTTCTAATACTATTCAAGAAGAAATCTTTAGTGTCCTACAAGAATACGAACCACGAATTAGCGTTAGAAGAATCGATGTAGATCCAAACGTGTTTGAAGATGGTTATGACGTTGATTTAGAATATGTTATCTTAGGGCAATCTAAAATATTCACAGCAGACTATTTTTTATCAAGGACTAGTACATAAAAATGCCTTCTTACGTTCAGTTAGCAAACTTAGACTTTGCTGATATCAAAACAGCTTTAAAAGATTACTTAAGGGCACAATCAGATTTCACTGATTATGACTTTGAGGGATCTGCTATTAATATATTGTTGGATGTGTTGGCATATAACACATACTACACAGCATTCAACACCAATATGGTGACGAATGAATTATTCCTTGATTCGGCAACACTAAGAGAAAATGTTATTAGTATTGCGAAGACGATTGGATATAGACCCAGATCTAGAACAGCACCTGTAGCGAATATTAGTTTTGCTGTTACTTTCCCTGGAACTGCTCCCAGCACAATTGTTTTAAAGAAAGGGACCGGTTTCAATACAGTTTTTGATGATAGTTTATATCAATATGTTGTAGTAGATGATATTAGTGTTCCTGTAGCTAGTAACTTTGCTAGTTTTACAAATATTCCTATCTATGAAGGAAGGATCATCAAGAACAGTTTTACTGTAGATGTAACAGAAAGAACTCAAAGATTTTTAATTGATAACTCCAGAGTAGATACTAGCACGATTAGAGTTCGTGTATTTGATTCTGCTCTTTCTACTTCTTACAAAGATTACGAATATTCAACTAATATTTTAAACGCTACTTCTCAGTCGAACGTTTTCTTCATCGAAGAAATAGAAGACGAACGTTACGAAGTCTTCTTTGGTGATGGTGTACTAGGAACAAAACTAGAAGATGGTAATGTTGTAGAGATTACTTATCTTGTTACCAACGGTCCTGATACTAATGGCGCAAAGACGTTTACATTTTCCGGCATCTTAGCAGATGTAAACGACAATACAAATTATCCATTCACCACAACAATCAGTGGCGCTGTTGCTTCTAATGGCGGTGAGTTGATGGAGAGTATTGACTCTATCAAATTTAACGCTCCTAAGTATTTCGGAACTCAAGATAGAGCAGTAACAGCACAAGATTATGCTGCTATCATCACAGGAAGAAATATCTATCCATCTGTTGCTGATATTATTGTTTATGGTGGAGAAGAAGAGGTTAACCCCGAGTATGGTGTAGTTAAGATTGTTATCAAACCAGAGAATGCTGATTTACTTTCTTCCTTTACAAAGCAACAAATTGTAGAGAAGCTAAAACCATATATGGTTGCCTCGGTAACTCCTGTGATTATTGACCCCTCCATTTTATACGTAGAATTGACCTCTAGCGTCTACTACAACAGGTCTATTACCACTGCCAGGGGTGAAGACATCAAAAAGTCTGTAATTGCTGCTGTGAGCGATTATAGCAAGCAATCAGACACAGAAAAATTCAATGGTAAATTCCGATACAGTAAATTTGTTTCTGTAATTGACAGGGCAGATAGAGCAATTACATCGAATGAAACCATGGTAACCATGAGGAAAGACTTCTTTCCTAACTTGAATAGTAAATCATATTATGAAATTTGCTATCAAAATAAATTTGCTGATTATTGTGGAGAGCCAATCGTAAGATCAACTAACTTTAGAGTTAGTGAATATCCCACTATTGATGTAGCATTCGAAGATAACGATGGCGTAATCTCCCTATATACTACAGGGACTTTTGGAGAAAAAATTGTCCTTAGAGACTCGATTGGGAAAGTCGATTATGAAAAGGGTGAAGTTATGATTGACAACCTCACCATTATCAAAGGATCTTTTGCTAATAATAAAATTGAAGTAAGAGTCACCCCATATAATAATGATTTGAACGCTTTACGTAATGTTTATCTAGACGTTGATATTACAAACAGTAAGTTTACTACATATTCCGAGTAATCGTAAATGGCTGCTAAGACAAGAAATATTTCTACATTAATTGAGAGCCAATTACCGGCGTTCATTATAGAAGACTATGAGCAGTTTAAGGTGTTCATAGAAAAATACTATGAACACCAGGAATTACGTGGAAACCCTTTAGACATTATCCACAATATTACTAGTTATCGTAATATTGATTATTATACAAATAACCTTCTTAAGGGAAAATCTTCTCTTACGACATCTCTTAATGCAAACCAGACTACAATTACTGTTGAGGATGCCACTTCTTTCCCAGAGAAGAACGGATACATTAAAATTAATGATGAGGTATGTTTCTATAAGGAAAGAACCTCAACACAGTTTCTAGAGGTTTCTAGAGGTGTTAGCGGGACGATTACACTAGGAGACTTATATAATAAAAGTAGCTTTGTTACTACCGAAGCAGAATCACATAAGGTAGATAGCGAAGTTTTAAATATCAGTGATCTATTCTTATATGCCTTTGTAAGAAATTTCGAAAACGAATATCTAGGTGCTTTCCCAGAAAAGTATTTGAAAGGAGAGGTTGATAAAGCAACCCTCATCAAAAATATCAGTGATTTTTATAGAGCAAAAGGAACTGATAGATCTATTAGATTTATTTTTGCCACCTTAATTTCTAAAGAATCTGACGAAGAAGTAACGGTAGCATATCCAAAAGAAAAGACATTAAAGGCATCTGTATCCGATTATTCATTCACTACACGAATTTTAGTTAGTGTAATTTCTGGAGACCCAACAACTTTAATCGGAAGCGAAATCTCACAAGAAAATGCCAGTGCTATTGTTGATAATGTAATTAGAGTTAATGATGGATGGGAATTGATTCTAGCACCAGATACTATTGTTGGAACGTTCCAGACTTCAATTCAAACAGAACTAAGAAAATCAGTTACTCCGTCGTTATCTGGTGGGGATAGAGTTACTGTATTCTCTACTTCTGGATATCCACTAAAAGGAGATCTTTTAATTGGTGGATCTGTCTTTTCGTATAATGGCAAGAATGTAAACCAGTTCTTTATCACAAAGAGAGAATCTTCTAATACCATCTTCCCAGTTAACACTAAAGTTTTTAGATATGTAGAGACAAAGGGCAAAGATGTAGTATTTTATGTTAATGGTGTTATTGAAGACGTTCAACCATCCAATCCAAAACCATATGCTAAGACAGGGGACATTTTACAAGTCAACAATGGAGGATTCCAAACAAATTCTCCAGTTATTTACAATTCTGATAAAGAAGTCAGATGGTTAATTAACACGGCATACAGCGAACCAAATAGTGTTTACGCTAACGTAAATATTCCTGGCTCTATTGCTGATGTATCTGCTGTATACTCGGACGATCAATATTTCTATATTTGCTCTTCTTCTTTCCCAAGTGCCCAAGAATTTGGATCTGTTAACTTTACACAGAATTTAAAAGATCAACAACTTCTAAAGTTAATTAGAAAAGAACCAATTACTACTACAGAAGTCTACAATACAGGTACTAGAGATGTAGGTATCTTGGTTGATGGAACTCCTGTATTAAGTAACAAATCAAAAGATCAAGTAGTTAGAGGTCCTATTGAAGAAGTTACTGTAACAAACAGAGGAAATGGTTATGTTGTTCCTCCTGTTGTTTTAGTTAACGAGCAACCAGATAAAGTATTTGCTGTTTTGTCAGGACAAACTGTATCTAGATTTAGAATCGATGATGATTCTGTATACGATGCCGATCCTACTATCAGAATTACCAGTGGCGAAGGAGCTGTTCTATCTCCTGTAATCACTAACGGAGCAGTAACGAGTATTAAGATTGACAATCCTGGTAAATACTATGTTTCTCCACCTACTATTATCATCACCGATTTATCTGGTAGGGGTGGATTTGCTCAATATGAAGCAATTATCTCCAACGGAGAAATTATCGATTTTACAAAAATTAGTGGTGGTAAATTGTATAATCCAGAACTTACAGCAGTTATTGCTGTTCCTGTTGGATCTGGTGCCACAGCAACATCTAGAGCAAAGAGGTGGAATAGAAACAAGTATGCTCAGTACAACCAACTACTAGATACAAACAATTCTTATGTCTATGAATCTTCTTTTGAAGCAAATAGCTTTGGATATGGGGTAATCGCCAACCCCGTAGTATTGAGAAGAAGACTTCAGGATAGCATTACTGCTCTTTATGAAGAAACATCAGTTCTTGATCACTCCCCAATCTTAGGTTATGCTTATGATGGTAATCCTATTTACGGTCCATATGGATACACAGATCCTTTAGATTCTAATAGTATTATCACCAGAATGGTTTCTGGTTATAGTATTAATTCAAGTAGACCAGATGGTCCATCTACAATTACAGATGCTCTTGGTAGTTTTGTGGAAGACTACACTTGGAATCCATCAGTAAACAGTGAAAAAACACAATTAGACGCTAACAATGGTAGATTTTGTGTTACTCCAGATTATCCAGAAGGAACATATGCCTATTTCTTAACTATTGATGCTAATAACAATCCAGTATTCCCATATGTTTTAGGAGCAAACTTCTATTCTCTTCCTGTAGATTCAAACTATACTTCTCCTATTAGACAAAGAGATTTACCACTTTCTGTAAAGAGACTAGAGACAGGTGATTATGTTAGTTCTGGATCTGGATTCCGAGCATATGTAGGAGATGTTACCAGAGGTTCTGTTCAATCTGCTAGGGTCTTAGGATCACAGTCTTCTATTTTTTCTGTTGGATCTGAGATCCTAACAGAAAACAGATCTGTATCTGGAATTGTAGATTCTTTAAAAGGAAAAGAAGTAGTTTCTATAGAATCCAAAGAAACCAAGGCGGTAAGAATCAAAACAACTAATACAGCTTATGTATTTGCTGGTGATACTTTATCACAGGCATCTACAGGTGCTTTTGGTGAAATCATTAAAGATGTTCTTGGTTCTAATGATATCGTAGTTAGGAATGTAACGGGATCTTTTGATTTAGAAAATCCTGTAGAGTCTGATGTTCTAGTTCAAAGACTTCTAGTTAATAATCCTAGCAATTATACTCTTGGGGCTACATTAAGTTTACAAGATACTGAAACTGAATCTATTGTTGCAACCGGCGAAGTATTGGAAGGGGTGTCCGGACAAAATACTATTATTATCAAGGTTTTGAGTGGAGTATGGGAAGTAAACTCCAATTATTTTGTAAAGAGTTCTGCTTTACAGGATACTTCTAGGTCGGCACTTGTTAGCATCCAAAATTTAAGTTCTGGTCTTGTACCATTTGAAATTAATGATAAAATCGCTATTCTAGAAACAAGTGAAGATCATGGTATTTCTGTAGATGATTTTGTTACCGTTGATATTGATCCAGACGAAACAACAACAGAAACTACTTATTTTGTAAGAAAAAAATTATATCAGGACATCGAAGCAAGACCACTATCACATAATTCTAGAATTGTTGACACTGGAATTGGTAGTGGAGATATTTTATCTACTGGTGTTTCTTACACAGTAGGAACTTATTTTGATGTAGAGCTGGTATTCCAAGATGCCACTCAAGCAAGAGAAGGTATTGGATTATCTGGTGATCCAGGTAATGCCAGAGCGACTATTGTTGTTACCGAGATAAATTCTGGTTTTGGTTATGTATCTTCTGTTACTATTACTAACAAGGGATTCGGATACAGACCTCAAGATATTATTACTTTTGTTCAGGGCTTTCCAATCGGTAATATTGACCCAACTAATCCTCAAAGATTTGCCTTTGCTGTTGATCATGTTGGATTTGCCGAAACTAATGATCGTCTATTTTTAAGTACTGTAAGTAATCTCTCTATTGGTGATTTTATAAAGATTGGATCAGAAATTGTAGAAATTAGTTCTGTAGATGTTCCTTCTGCTAGTGTAAGAGTCATTAGAGGAAGCAAGGGAACTATTCCAATCAATCACTTTGATGGCAATTCGGTAGAAGGCGAAGAGATTCCATTTAGATTAACCCTTGGATCACAACCCTTAGATTCTGGTCCCAGTCAACCAATTATTACAGAGTTTGATCCAAAAACAAACAAAATCAAAATTTCTTATGATTATGGAGATTCTCTAAACACAATTACAAGAATTTCGGGAGGAACTGTATTTTTTGACGAAAGTTCTCCAAGAAAAACAGTAGCGTTAAGAAACGTAGGAGAAGTTGCTAACAAGCTAGAGTTATCTAAAGGAGATCAAAATAACTTTACTGTAAATCCAACTATTGATTTACAGAAGTATTACACATACAAGTTTGATGTAAGTCATTTTTCAATGGCAAATACGTTCTTGGATATTTCCCCAAGCATTAACTACAATATTTTAGTAGACGGAAAAGAAATTTCCGGAACTCCAGGACTTGCTGGATCTTTCGTAAAAGTAAAATTTGGGTATAAGTTAGATCTAGGTGGAGATCTAGAAAGAATCTTGTTAAGGTATGACACATATTACTATTTTATCAAAGCATTTGGTGTTGATACTGAACAAGCTGCTATTAATGTAATAAATGACCCTCTAACTGGTAAGAAGAGAGTAACTTACGTAAGTAATGATAAAATTGTATATGATTTAGATTCAGAACCTGAGTATGATGGGTCTGGTGATATTAGATATACCACATCTTCTTTGGGAGCGGTTGGATTTATTAATTCTGTTGCTATTACCAGCAGCAGAAATGATTTATCTAATCTCCCAGGTGTTGTAGGTGTTTTCCCATCTCCAGATAACACTCCTGAATTGGAAATTATTATTAGAGATGGATCTATCTTAAGAATTAATGTTCTTGATGGTGGCAATGGATTTGTTGATCCTAAAGTTGTATTGGAAGGAAATGGTACTGGTGCCGAAATCAAACCATTATTTGCTGCCGGAAAACTAATCTCTATTGCTGTTCGTTCCGGAGGTTCCGGATACACAGAAGCTAACATCAGTGTTGTTGAAAGTTCAACTAGAGTATTTCTAGAGTCTAACAATATTGGTACTCCAAAAAATGTTACGATATTTAATTATGGAGTAGGATTTACTAAAGATTTTACAACAACTCCAGAAATTACTAGTAATACTGTTTTAGTTCTAGATTATGAAACAACTTTTGTCCCTGGTGATGTGGTTATACAACCAGATACAGGAGCAAGAGCTAATGTTGTATTTGGACAGTGGAAATCTGGATCGAGTCTGTTAAAGGTAAAAGATGTAGAAGGATCTTTTGAAATTGGTAAATCTATTAAATCTATTAGAAATGCCACCACTGCTATTGTAAAAGATGTATTAGTGACAAGATTTGTAGAGAATGTTGGTTCTCTTTCTTCTAGAGGTGTATTTACTAGTGAAAGAGGAAAAATTGGTGTATCTGAACAAAAACTATTAGATTCTTTCTACTACCAAGATTATTCTTACGAAATTAAATCTAGAACCACTATCGATCAGTGGCGTGATCTAATTAAAGAAACTACTCACCCAGCTGGTTTTGAAGTGTTTGGTGTACTTCAAGCATTTGTAAAACCAGAAACGGATATGCCTATTTCTGGTAGGTCTGGTGGTGTCAAGAGAATAGTTAAGGCAACAGTAGAGAATATTTCTACCCTCTCTACAACAACCAAACTTAATCTATCTATTGCTAAGTTTGCCACCTTCAATGAAGTTGTTGGTGTGGGTGGAATTAATGTTGATGATGTTGATGTATCAGCAACTGACTTCAAAAACTTTAATTTAGTTCCTGGTTTTGACGGGGTATTAGATCAAGATACTCTCAAGAGAATTGGAACTACTACATTCTCTATTCGTGGAGATAACGGAAATACTTTTGCTCCGTTTAGCGATGAGCAATTACTAGTTTCTCTCGATGGCATTATTCAGGAGCCAGGGGTAGCATATACAGTTGTTGGTACTGAAATTGAATTTGCCCAAGCACCTTTTGGTCCTAGAATTGCCGAAGGTCAAGATGTTCCTCCTCAGAAATTAGTTGGAAGATCTCTAGGTTATTTTGATCCTGCTTTACAGAATGCCTATCATTATAAGGTTAGAGACATTAGTGATCAGTTTGATAATGTAAAAGATGAGTTTGAATTATACAAAACGGATGGATCTATTGTAAAATCCGAAGACAGGGAAGATTTCATTGTTGTTATAGATGGAGTAAAACAAACACCAGATGATAATTACACTATTATTAGAGATGAAGATCCTACGGTAACAGATAAGATCTTATTTAAAAAGAGACCTTTTACAACTGATCCATTATATGATTTTGAAGACGAAAGAGAAGAAAATATTGTAAGAATCGGACAAAAGTGTTTTATCTTTAGTATTGGTAATTATTCTGTTGCTTCTCCTTCTCTACAAAGAATCAAGCAGAATCCAAAAGGTCCTTTCTTGATGACCGATAAGCGATCTGGAGATGTTCTAGAACTGCCAGACGATATTTACGCTTTAGTTTTTGTCAATAATATTTTACAAGATCCCGAATCTTCTTATAAAATTGTTGGTTCTGTCATAAGATTCAATCAAGACTTGCCATTCGGTGAACTACTCGATGGATCGATTGTATATCCCAAAGTTGAAATCTTGTATATCTATGGTAAATCTGTAGATTCTAAGCTTACCCTGTTTAATTATGAAAGAGATGCTTACTTTAGAGAAGCAACTATTAGCACTTCTGGTGGCGATGCTTATGGAGATCAAACTCTTGCTTGGTTTGGTGATACTGTAGATGCCTCTATTCAAAATTTGGGTTGTGGAGAAGTTTTATATACCCAAGAAAGAGAAGATAGTTTTGAGTATAATTATCAATCTAGATTAGAACTTTTCCAGAACGGAGATGATTTTGGTTTTGGTAGTTTTAGTCAGATTCCTCTATTTAATCAACCAACTCAAACTTTCACAGTGACGTGGGATGGATCTAATTTCTTAATTGATGGTGCCGTAACCCCAACTCTACAATTATCGCCTGTTAATACATATAGATTTGATGTTTCTGATCCTAGTTTAGGCGGCATTGAGATTGATTTCCAACCAGCAAACGGAGATTCTATTAACGGTCGTTATACAGTAATTAAGTCTGCTAGTATGACAATGCCCGGTGTGTCTGGGGCAGGTGAAGGAAATCCAAATGCTTACATATATCTTATCGTAAATGAAACTGCCGACACCTTTATTAGTGATGGAATTCAGATTAGATACTATGATTTTGGAACAGAACTTTCTGAAGGATTTATTGATGTCGTGAGTGGACCTGCCGGAAGGGCAGTTCTTGGAGCATCGGCAACTATTACAGTCGAAGATGAGATTATTGGTGTCAGTCTTGATGTTGATAGCGAAAATATTGATGATTATCTAGATGGAGATATTTTAGAAAATGCCTCGTTTATTGGAAATGGTATTGGAGACAATACATGGGCTACAATCTTTAGAGCAGATAGAAGAGAGACTTATAATGTATCTGGACCATACATTAAAATTGGCGCAATTACTGACGTAAGACCAACTACTGACGGAAGATTTAAAATTACTGTCAAAACTGAAACTAATTGGCCAGAAGATCATTTTGATAATAAGCAACTAGTTATTCAAAAACGATACAACATGATGAATACTATCAGATTCATCATACCTGGAACATATGATATTGTTTCTCAAACGCCAACAGACATTGCCGGAAATCCACTCCTTGTAAGATCTACTGGAAACTCTAGTGGAATTATTAGTGGAAATAGAGCTTGGTTCGACAGAAGAAAAACTTTAAACAATTTAAATCTAAATGATGAAATTGAAATCTCTGGCGAGAACAAGTATAGAAATATTATTTCTATCGATTATCTAGCAAGATCTACACAATACAATCCAGGAGAGTATATTGGTCAAGATTTTTATACTAATTTAATAACTGGTCCATATAATGGACCACAAGAAGGAAAAAATCTTAATATCTATTGTACTATTGATGATGAAGGCAGGGTAGATAAGATTATCTGGAATCAAATTGAATGGACTGATTTTGGTATAATTAGTCAGCAAATGGGATTCTTTGATCCCCCTAAATTATACTTCATTCCTAAAAATAATATTGGTGGTGGTGCCAAAGCAGAAATTTCCTTTATGGATAAAGGAAGAGTAGTCAGTGTTGAACTACTAGATCCTGGATATGGTTATGACGAACCTCCTAGAATTGTTGTTGCCAAACCTTACAGAGTAAGAAAAAATATCAATAATAGAATTGATACTGTAAGTGTTATTAACGTAGGTTTAACAGCAAATGTATCTGCTTTCTTTGTAAGCTTCATCTTTACTGTTGTTCCTACCTTTGGAGCTGATTTCCAAGTTGTTGTAGATATTTCCATTCCAGAAGATCAGGATATCTCCAACTTTATTAGAGTAGTAATTGAGAATGATGTATTAGATGCTGCTGTAACAGTTGATAGCGAAGATCTTGCTTCGGCATTGATTAGATCTAAGATTACAACATTAGATGTACAAGTCTTAGATTCTGTACGAGATATTGACCAGACGGATCTCAAGATAGTAATTAACAACGAACTACCTGTTCCTCTTGTTACTGATCAGACGGATATTAGACTTAAGCTTAATGTAGAAACCGAAGATTACTTCTTTGGTCCTCCAATTCCATCATCTCATGGATTTACTGCTACTACAGATGCTCCATTCTTGATTGGAGATACTATTCTCTATGTCACTTCCACTAATTCTTTCGCTCCTAAAGGAGAGTTAGAAATTATTAGTACTAATGGTCTTGAATATGTATCCTATCATGTAAAAGAGGATGATCGTTTTTACATTGATGAAAGAGGAATTTTAGGCACAACAGAAATTAATCACCCACCAGGATCTGCTGTACGCATTCTACCTGACTTCAGTGTTTCTATTGCTTCGCCTGATATTGGAATCACCGTTGAAGAACCAGTTATCCCAGGTAGTGAATTGTTTGCCTTCTTCGCTAATGTTGCCATGGCGAATGACTTGGCAGAAAGAAGAATCAAGGTTGGCATCTTCCCAACCGAATCTGTTGCTATTGCCCTCGGCAATCCTAATATTGATCCATTCGGTAACGAAAGAAATGCCGATTTCCAGCTCAATATCGAACCAAAGATTCAACCATATCAGAATCTTGACTTCTTCTTCAATAAGATTTACAGAAGAATTGATTTAGATAGAGGAATTACCCCTGTTCCAAATCTCAGTATAGAGACAACAGAAACAGACTTTATCAGACAAGTTCTTGATCTTGGTGTAGAGTCTGTTGCTCTTCAATCTGTTTCGGCATCTGCCACGGCAGAACGTCCTATTATTACAAGAATTGAAACAGAGTTTAACGTTGGTCTCGAAGATATTAATATTGAGTTCCAGCAAGGTTCTATTATTATTGTTCCTGGCGTTTCTACAGAATACATATTCGAGATTCCTGTCCCAATGCCAACAGTTCAGTTTGGCGCTGTCTTCAAGTTTAGATTTATTACAACTCTTGACGTTGAAGGTGGTATTATTAACGTTTCTGTTGCTGATACTGAACTTGGTGTGTCGCCAAGAATCACACTCAAGCTTCCTGAGTATATTGCTGATGTCTCGATGCCAATTACTCAGTTCGGTGAAAACGAATCTGAGATCGGAATCAAGAAATTCCTTACTGATGCTCTCATCCCAATCGGTGCTATCTTCGATATCGAAGTGGCAAGACCTCTCACCATCCGCCCAGAACTTCCAACTGAGGAAGTTGTTGATGAGTTTGTTGTTGAGGCTAGCGTCGGAATCGACAATATCAGAACTGATGCTAATAGAGTCATTATTCCACAGATTGATGTTCAGTCGGTTGTATCTGTCGGTATTATTGATCAAGGTGAGATCATTGAAGAGATTGAAGATCTCGTCGATGAGACAATTCTTATCGGTCTTGGCGCTGGTGCCACCATCGTATCTGATGTCAAGGCAGTCCATCGTATTGATAACGAACTACCAGTTGTCTCTCCTGACTTTATCAGAACTGATGTTGATAGAAATATCATTCCTGAAATCTTTGTTGACACCAACATTATCGTTGATGCTCCACAAACTCAGTTTATCGAGAATGAACTTCTTGTTACACTCGCTGATCCAGAAAGCACAGACATCAGATTTATTGTTCAACCTGTTCTTGATACTCTCACACCATCTATCTTTGAGGTTGGTCTCCCAGTTGAGGTTGCTGTTGAAGAGGTCGTTGAGGACATCGATAGAGGTCTCACAATTAGAACGCCTGCTGTCCTCAGTCCTGATGTTACCTTCGAATACGAGAAGGTTATCCCAGTTAATATTGAGGCACAGATCTTTACTCAGATTGTCGAAGATTATCCAATCAATAGAGTTATTATTCCTCAAATTGGATCTGGTACATTCTCTGTTGTTGATGTCTCCCCTGCCATTAGTATCAACTTCCCACCAACAGAAGAAGGTGAGATTCAGTTCTATGCCTTTGTTAACTCCCCAGTTGCTACTGAGTTTGAAGTATTCAAGACAGTTCCAGTCTGGACAGGTGGAGCAACTAATGATACTGGAGGAGAATCGCCAATCGATCTCGCTGTGGCATTTGTTGGTGAGAATCTCGGTGCTGAATTCAAGGCTCTTAGAATTATTATTCCAGAGACTAATGTTGAAATCAGCATCAGTCAAGCAATCAGCATTCCTTATCCTGGCGAACACTACTTCCCAGGCACTGACACCCTCAATCCAGATGAAGGATTCTACGCTAACTTCAATGACTTTGGTGGATCTGTACAAAGTGTTACCTTTATCCGTGAAGTCTCTGTTCCTGTTGACCCAGAAGGTCCAGAAGAAGAGACCATCCAGACAACTAGCGTTGCTGACGTTAGTATCCCAGATGATGCCGTTGACTTCTTCATGTATCGTAGAATCAACAACGGTGAAGGCGCTACCGTTATTGAATACGGTCAAGACTTCAATATCACCAAAGCAATCAGCATTGATATTCCAGGAGAGCACCTCGATAACTTTGATGAGCCACTTGAATTTGTTGCTGTTGTTGACTCCCCAGTTACTATCACCAATAACTTTGATGATTACCTCACATTACCTGACCCAATCCTCCCAGAACGTAAGGGAGCGATTGTCAATTACATCGAATCTAATCTCGATCTACGCGCTGATATCGAAAGTGAGCTCATTACTAGAAGAATCAGACGTGATATCGATGTCTCCATTGAAATCGATATCGAGAGGATCAAGCATGTCAGAACATCCAAGTCTATTGACGATCTAGCAGTCAATGTATTCGGTGCTACACCTGAGATCTCTACCTCTATCTTCCAGCAAGATCCTTCTGATCTATCTATGGTTGAGGTTCAGACTACACCTAGATACGTTCAAAGAATTGATGCTGGTATTGCTGACGAGATTTCCGATGAACTCGGCAACAAGTATCTCAGAACTACACTTGGTGTTACATACTCTCAATTCGAAGCAAATGCTTTCATTAGCAATGGTGCCATACTTGTTAATGCCAGCATCGGTAACATTCTTGCCAATGTTATTATTGGTGACTTCGAAGAGAGAGCAGATTCTAGCCAAGACTCTAACGGAATCAAGTTCAACTACGGTATCCCAACCATTAACAACCTATCCGCTGATCTATCCACTGATATCAATATTAATGATACAACAATTACAGTTGTACCTACACTCGATGGACCTGAGTCTCAGTGGCCAACTAGCGGTAAGTTGATAATTTCTGATGGAACTGATGTTGAGTTTGTTGAGTACACAGGAGTATCTGGCAACACCTTCACAGGTGTAATTAGAGGTGCCAATACAACCTTCTTGGCTGGTGGTGCTACACCTACGAAGGTCAGAACTTTTGCCTGAAACCGGTATAAATAACAATAAACTATCCACTAAAGAGGAGATTTTTTAAATGAGTGCAATCATTTCTGATAAGTTTAGAATTTATAATGCCGAGCAGTTTATGACTGCTCTTGGTGATGACAAATTCGAGACGGACGGAACCCCTAATTTTGGCGCTGCTATTGAAAGAAGTAGAATGTACTTCTTCATCGGTAGACCCCAAGATTGGTTCGCTACCCTCGAAATTTATAACAAGACCGACGACGGAGCTGCCGTAGCATGGGCAGATGTTCCTTCTGGATACTGGGTTGAAGCAACACCTGCTTCTGGTGGCGCTGTATTCCGTGGCGAAATTGCTGCTGTGTATGAGAACGTTGTTCTTCTACGTGGTGGTATTGAAGGTTCTAACACCTTCTCGTCTACCCCAGCACTAGGCGGCGACATCATCGTTTATGACGGAGATCCTTCCGGAACTGGTGTTCTTGTCGCTAACCTCGAAGCTACCGCTGGTGTATACCGTTATTCCACCGAGGATATCGTTCCCACTGCCTTCGACAATGATAAAGAATTGTTTGAAGTCTATGATGACATGATCGCTGCCAAGCGTATGACCATTGACTTCACTAAGAGTGTTGTCAAGGCATATCGTTGGCCTGTTGCTGGTGGAGACACCTACGACATGTATATCAACGATTACAGTGTTTCTTTCGTTGACAACAAGATTACTGGTAAGACTTCTGCTAACGGTTCCACAACCTTAACAGACTCCAAGTTCTATGTAATGAACAACAACTTCGAAGTCTTCAAGTGCCTCTATAATGGTGCTGAGGGTGCTACATATGACGGTGTTGTTGGTGGTGCTACTATTGAACCTTCGATTGATACTACATTCGGTGGTGTCTACAGAGCTACTGACGGTGTTTTCTACGAGGACAAGGGTGCCGTTGCTGCTCCTGTTGGTTCTATTCCTTGCTTCCCTGCTAAGGGTTATGTCTGGAAGTATATGTTCACCGTTCCTACCCAGGACGTACTTAAGTTCCTCTCCACGGACTTCATGCCCATCCCTCTAAATGATGGTACATCTGGTTCTAACAGAGCTGATGTAGAGGCTATTGCTAATGATGGTGGTATTATGGCTGCCAAGATTAGAAGATCCGCTACTGAACTTGCCGATGGTACTTACTATGCTCCTGTTGTTGGAGATGGTTCGGTTGGTAAGGATGGTGATGGTGGTGCTCCTGCTTCTACTGCTCTTCTACGCTTTGAGGTAGCTGCTAACGTCATCACTGAACTATTTGTTGTTGGACAGGGTGGTGGATATACCTACGGTAAGGTATACTTGGAAAGTGGTGCTAGCCAAGATGGTAACGCCAATAACTATGGTCTATTTACCTCCGTTGATGGTGGTGTTAATTTAACACCTGCTGTAATTCCTGCTCCAACAGCTGCAGGTGGCGGACATGGCGAGATCGAAGTTGTCATCGGTCCAAGAGGCGGTCATGGTGCTGCTGGCGCTGGTAAGATCGAGCGTGAGCTTGGTGCCAAGCGTGTAATGTCCAACATCGTTCTAAGATTCGATGAAGGTGAGGGTGACTTCCCAACAGATAACGATTTCAGAAGAATCGGTATTCTTAAGGATCCTAACTCCGTCCCTCTTGCTGGTCTTGCTACAGAGAGAACTCTCTATGCTGTAAAGAGACTTAAGTTCGCCTCGGTTGCTGGTGGTGGATTCGTTCCCGATGATTACATCTACCAGAACAGAGTCCAAGGCGGTGTTCCTACCGGACTATATGCCAAGGGTCGTGTAATTGGTGTCGATGATGCTAATGGCATTATCACTTACTACCAGAGCGTTGATGAGCACGCCGATAATGGTGTTGTTAGAGAATTCCAAGACTCTTCTGTCGCTGGATTCCAGGTTGTTACCGCTAATGACCTTAACCCAGTTGATGTCCCAGGTTCTAACCCATCCGCTACAGGAACTCTAGAACCAGCCGGTACTGTTACCGTTGGTGCTGTTGATTATGTAAATGGTTATGCTGGACCTGAAATTGAGGCAAATTCTGGAGATCTACTCTACGTAGAGAACAGAAGACTCATTACTCGTGCTTTAGACCAGGAAGAAGATATCAAACTCGTTATCGAATTCTGATCTATATACTATACCACGGTCCCCTTCGGGGGACCGTTTTTCACTCCCGTCAAATAATGTAAAATGCCACAAAAGACGAACCTCAACGCAAATCCTTATTTTGATGATTTTGACAAGGATAAAAATTTTCTAAAGGTATTGTTTCGATCTGGGTATTCAATTCAAACCAGAGAACTTATAACTCTGCAATCAATATTACAAAATCAGATTGAAAATTTTGGAAAATATTCTTTCAAGCAAGGACAGCAAGTTGTTCCAGGTGAAGTAGGTTTAAACACGGCATTAGATTATGTAAAGTTATCCTCTGTATCCGAAGTCGGGATCGGTAATCCAGATGGAACTATTACATATTCCAAATATGATATTAGAGATCTAGTTGGTCAACAATTAAGAGGTATTACATCTGGTGTTGTCGGGGTTGTTTTAGACACCTCTTTATCTAGTGCAACAGAGTCTGATACTCTATTTGTAAATTATGTTTCTAGTGGCAACGAAAATAACGAAAAAACTTTTAGACAAGGGGAAACTTTAGAAGTAGTTGATGGTGTCAACACTCCCCTTTTAGTTGTTGGTGTAGATGGAAGCGTACTCCCAACATCTATTACAGTCGAAAATCCTATTACAGGAGATGTCACTACAGAAGCAAGTCCAGCAATGGGATTTGCTTCTGGCGTAGAAGTAGAAGAAGGCATTTATTTTGTAAACGGATTCTTTGTAAGAAATAATAAACAACTTTTAGTAATTGACAAGTATTCTTCTAAAACATCTGCTAAGGTAGGATTTAATATTGTAGAAGAAATTGTCACTCCAGAGCAAGATACCTCTTTATATGATAATTCAAGAGGGTATAGCAATGCCTCCGCTCCTGGAGCACATAGACTTAAGATTACACTGGAGTTAGTTGAGTTTGGTTATTCCGAAAAGACTGATAATAATTTCATTCAACTTCTAAAAATTAATCAAGGTCAAATTGAAAAAGAAGTAAAGAAAGCTGACTACACTCTATTAGAAGATACATTAGCAAGAAGAACATATGACGAATCTGGTGATTATGTAGTAGAAGATTTCCCAATTCAAATTAGAGAGTTCTATCAGAAAGATGGAAACAATGGATTATATAGATTAGATCCTGATGATAATACTGTTAACGGATTATCCCCAGAAGAAGCAGATTCGAAAATGCTTTTGGGAATTGGTTCTGGTAAAGCCTACGTCAGGGGATATGAAATTGTTAACAAGTCTACCAAAGATATTGTAGTTGATAAAGCAAGAGACACTTTAGAAAGAGATAATGTAACTTTAAAGTCTTCTGGTTTAGCAACTTATAGTATTACAAACTTAAGTGGAACTGTTCCTTTGAACACGGTTGGTGGTGAAATTACTTCGTATCCAGATGTTTATTTCAACTCTGTATTTAATGATGGAACTATTGGACTAAATGGATTAGAATCCGAGGGATATTTCAAGAACACAATTTCCAGAAGATCTCAAAGTATTTCTCCAGCACAAGGCATTAAAACTATTTACGTTCAAGTAGCTGATGATGTTCCTTCTATCGGAGATGTTTTTCCAACAACATTATGGTTTGCTAAAACAACTAGTGATGGAACCCCAACTACTGTAGACTCTGTTGAGGTTATTGGAACTTCGGTTACAAACCGCCCAGAAACAAATGATAACCCATCTCAAGTTTTTGTTGAATTCACTGTATTAGGTGATAAAGGTTTACTAGAAACTTTCCTAAAAGAATATGATGATGATGCTAATGGCAAGTTGAGATATGTTTGGACCGAAAGTTCACTTGCTTTATCAGGCGGTTCCTTCTATGGAAATATCATTGATTATAATGAAACTATTCATCCTGTTGTTGGTTTAGCAAAACCAAAGAATTATTCTTTGGAGAAGAGAGCAGAAGGTTTTAATGAAGATTTAGATAAAGTTATTTCTAGAGGTACAGCTATTGATGGATCTACTCCTTATAGTGCTATCTTTAATTTCTCTTATTTCAATCCTAAGTATTTTACGAAAATTAAGTTAGATGAAGATCCTCAAGTTGGATTCCGCTCTGGTAAGTATGTAGTTGGTAGAGAAAGCAAAGCATATGGTGTAATTGAATCCGAAGAGACTGGTAATTTTAGTTTCGGTAAAAATCTTTTCGTCACTACTCTGTCTGGTGAATTTAAGCCAGGTGAAACACTAATTGACGAAGATGGTCTTTCTGCTAAAATTTCAGATGAGAATACAATTTCTCACTTTATTGTAAACTTTAGGGGTTCTGGATATAGTGATAGTGGATCTAACAGAGCAAATATTGTTATCAACGGTAGAGAATATGATTCTTCTATTGTAGAATTAAAAATTTCTGGTGGTCAAATTTACAATGCTGAGATTGTTAATTCCACTAACTTACAAGAAAAGTATGTTTCTCCACCTGTAATTACTGTTACTCCAGATGCAGGATTAGGACAGCGAGCAGTAATTACTGCTGTTCTTAATAAGAATACAGTATTAACTTATAACAATCAAAATATTAAATCTTTTTCTTCAGAATACAATAATTATTCTTTCACGTCTGATATTGATACCTCTAGTTCTGTTTACTCAACACAGTCTCAAGTTACTTCATTTACTTTTACAGGAGAGAAAGGAAGAAAGTTTATCACATGTAATGGATTTGGAACAGATCTATCCAGAGATTTAGTTCCCGGAGATCTAATTCAATATACAGATGATAATGGCGTAACAATTAAGAATGTCGTTCAGTCAACTACAGATTCGGTTGGAACAGTTAAATCTAGAATTTATCTCGACTACGCTCTAGCAAATGACATTACTAATGCTACTGTAATTAGAGTAAGACCTATTATTAAAAATTCTACAAAATCTAGTCTTATTTTCCCTACCGGAAGCAAACAAGTAGCATCTCTCGTTAAGAGCACAGAAGATACTAAGTTTAAATATTTTATTAGAAAAGATTTTGTAACTGATCTAGCTGCCAGTGGATCCTTTGTTACATTTAGTGCTCAGTTAACTTCAGGAACTCAAAGATTTGTTAGATATACTGAAGAAAATTATATCGTAACTGTATTGGATGCCGGAGATTCTACAGCAGTTGAGACTGGAGATATCTTGTACATCAATCCGGAATATGTACAAATTAATTCTGGTAACGTTACTTCTAATCAGGTTACTTCTGGATCTCTAGTTATTAGTTTGCCAAATAGCTTCTTCCTAGGAGAAGGACAGGCATCTCTAGTTGTATATCCAAAACTTAAATTAACTGCTACGGTTGAAATTGATAAGGCTAGACCCAGACTCAAGACCGCTATTAGAAACAGAAGAATTACTATTCCTTCTGCTGGAGACAGAGTTATTCCATTGAGAGGAACTAACTACGATGAAAATACTATCGAATCTTTATCGTATTCTGATGTTTTTAAACTAAGGTATGTCTACGAAGGAACAACATCAAATCCCCCAGAAGCAGATGCTGATGGCAACCTAGTAAGTGGTTCTGATATTTCATACAAGTATACTTTTGATGATGGACAACGTGATACTTTCTTTGATGTATCTAGAATTGTATTGAAACCAGGATTTGATGCTCCACAAGGACAACTTCTAGTTGCTTTTGATTACTTCGAGCATTCCCTAGGTGATTTCTCTACCGTAGATTCTTATGTACACCAGGCTGGTGTAGCAGCATCGGAAATTCCTAACTTCAACTCTTCTGTATATGGAACAGTTAATCTCAAAGATGTAATTGATTTAAGACCAAAAGTAGATTCGGAAGCAGTTATCACTGGATTCCAGGATGTATCTATTTTGAATACAAATAGTGGTATTTCATTTACTGGTCCTGGTGGTATTCCAACTGCTACCCCAGCTGTAGATACAAATCTAGAGTTTACTTTCTCTTTCTCGGAGAAACAATACTTAGACAGGATGGATGGTGTTTTCTTGAATAAGAACGGAGAGGTTATTGTAGAAAAAGGAAATGCTTCTCTAAATCCATCCAAACCAGAAATTATTGATGATGCTATTGCTCTTGCTTATCTTCACATCCCCGCTTTTACAAATAGCACTAAAGATGTAAGAATTATCCCCGTAGATAACAGACGTTATACTATGAGAGATATTGGTAAACTGGAGAAGCGTATAGAACGTCTTGAGTTCTACACATCTCTAAGCATCCTTGAGCAGCAAGCACTAAACATGCAGATTAAGGATGATATTGGTTTAGACAGATTTAAAGCAGGATTTGTTGTAGATGCTTTCGAAGCACATTCTGCCGGTAATCTTGCTTCTGTTGACTACCAGTGTGCTATTGATTCTCAGCAATCTGTCTTAAGACCACAATCTAAAGAAGATAGTTTTGTCTTAAAAGAGGTTAACGTAAGAAATGACCAAAGAGTCATTGATGGTTATGTCAACAACCATGGTGTTATCACACTTCCATACAACAACTTACCATTGTTGGGCAACAGTAATGCCACTGGAACAATTAACCCAAATCCATTTGTCGTTATTCAGTATGTTGGTGATGCTAATATTTCCCCAACCATCGATCAATGGTATGACGATAGTATAGAACCTCTCGTAGTTGATACAAATACTAAATTAAATTCTATTCTATTAGCAAAGGTCAATCCAAAAGAATCCTTAGCTTCTTTATATGATTCGTTTGTAGTTAATTGGGTTGGAACAGATAAGACTTTGTTCAATATCAATGGATTATCTGATATTAATACAGAAAATATTATTACCTCTACATCTTCTGCTTCTGTTGCTAGTTCTTCTAACATCAGTCCACAGAACAATGAACTAGGAAAAGGTGTAAATTCCAAGGTTGTTAATGGAAGAACTGTAGCAACTGGTGTACAATTCTTTGCTAGATCAATTCCTGTTAAATTTACTTTAAATCGTTTAAAGCCAAATACAAAGATCTTTGTATACTTAGAAGGAAGAGACATCGGAAGATGGGCAAATCCTGATGGTAAGTACACGGGTATTGCTGGCAACTCACTAACTACTTTTGGATCTGATTTAGTTACAGATTCTACGGGAAGCTTGAGTGGTATTATCTTAGTTCCTGCTGGATTCCCCCCTTCTATCGGAGCGAGATGGACTGGTAATGTAGATACTGTTCTTTATGATACACTTGCCGAAGAACTTAGAATTACAGAAGGTTCTAAGACTTTCTTCTTCTCTTCTGATGGTCTTAATAAAGAAGAGTTAGATACTTACGCTGAGGTTCAATTCTATGCTTCGGGTATTGTTCCTAGCAATCCACAATCTATTATTTCTAGTGGCATCTCTTACTTTAAAGCAAATGAAGGTATTCAGTTTACCAATAGCAACACAGATCAAGAAGTAAAACCAAATCCATTGGCACAGACATTCCGTATCGAAGGATTCGAAGGTGGTGTGTTTGTTACAGGATTAGATTTATACTTCTCCCAGAAGAGTTCTAATGTTCCTATTAGAGCATATATAACTGATATTAATTCTGGAGCTCCTGGTAAGAATATTCTCCCAGGTTCTCAAGTAACTTTATTCCCAGATACACAACTAGTTACGTATATTACAGGAAATTCTGATACTGTTGTTCTATTCAAAGGAGAAACTGTATCTGGAATGGATAGCGGAGCGAAAGGTCCTTTGAAGACGGTTCTGGATAAGAACGGTATTCCTATCGGTGATGAACTATCAACTACGTTTACTTTAAATAGAAATCAAACTTATACTTTAGTTCTAAGTAACCACAATGGTATTTCTTTCTTACAGGATGAAATCATTTCTACACCTTCTGTTAAGAATGTCAATACTACAGAGAATAAAAACATCGCTCTCAATATTGCCAAAGATTCCGGAAGAGTAGTTGATCTCAAGATCAATGATATTGGAGAAAAATATCAGGGTGCTACGATTACTATCGAAAGTCCACAACTTCCAGGTAGCAGCACAGCATCCGCTGATATTCAAGTATCAAATGGTTCTGTGTATAATGTAGACTTGGTTCTATCTGGTAATGGTTATACAGAAGCTCCCGCCGTAGTTGTGGGTGGTATTGGAACTGGTGCTAGCGGAGCTATTGTAGAATCTATTATTGAAATTGATACACCTGCTGTGAGGATGGGGGTAGCATCTGATTCATTATCTATTAATCCTACTTTATCTACCACACCATCTTACTTTAAGTTTAAGTATCCAGTCTATTTACAGAATGATACCGAGTATGCTTTAAATATCGAAACAGATTCTATTGACTATGTTCTATGGTCTTCCAAACTAGGAGAGCAAGAAGTTACAACAAATGCTGCTGTAACCACTCAGCCATTACTAGGATCTCTTTACAAGTCTCAGAATACCGACAACTTTGTAGAGGACTTATTTGAAGACCTTAAGTTTACCCTATACAAAGCAGAGTTTAGCACCAGTGCTGTTGGATCTTTGAGATTGGCAAATGAAAATCCAGGATTTGAAAAATTAGAAACAGCTCCTTTTGAGACTAGTGTAAGATCACCAATCAATGCTACTTCTGATTTATTCAAAGGCAATAATGCTATTGTCAAGGTATTACATAGAGATAATGGATTTGAAGACAGAGGTAAATCTTTCGTGTTCTTCAAGAAAGCAGAAGACACAGGTGGAATTCCAGCAGTCACACTGAATGGAGAACTATACGAAGTAATTAACTGTGGTTTAGATTTCTATAATATTGTTACCCCAAGCAGAGCAGGCTCTAATATCTTGGGAGGTGGTTCTAATGTATTAGCATCATATAATAGAAAATATGAAAGATTATATGCCCAGGTATCTTATCTACAATTAGATAAGACTTCTATTCAGGCAATGGTTAAAACTACCAACATTGTTCCTGTAGATTCTAATACTCAAAATTATACTTCATATCAACAATCCGAATATGAAAGAACTTTCTTAAATGAGCAACACTATTTTACAAATCAAAAAGTCATTGCTTCTAGAATTAATCAGACAGTTAATTTCATAGAGAATTCCCTAGAGTATAAAATTAGTTTATCCACAGAGAATCCAAATGTATCTCCTGTTATTGATCTCAATGCTGCTTCTGTAAAAACAGCTACAAATAGAGTTGAAAATGCTACTGGATTTGAGTCTAGATATGGTAAGAGATATCAAGAACTTAGATTCTTACCTTCTTACAATACAGACTTCTTAATTATTGGAACTCCTGATGACATTGTTGTTGGTAGTGTTATCACCGGAGTTACATCAGGTTCTATTGGTAAAATTGTAGAATGGGATGGAACCTCTCAAGCAGTGATCGACATTAGCACTACCTCTCAATTAATCGTGGGAGAGTCTATTACGATTGTAACGCCAGCTGGTATTACTGTTACTTCTGCTTCCGTAACGATTCAAGCACTACAACCAGTAGAATATGATTTCTCCGAGGGATCGAATGTGGTTGCTTCTTATCCTTTAAATCTACTAACAACATACGATAACACAATCAACGGCAAAGTAATTGAGTGGGATTCTAAAGATAGAGTTCTAATTGTTGACACTCCATATCGTCCCATTAATGGAGATTTTGAAGCAGAAATCACAACAGGATCTGCTTTTGTAAGAAATTCCAATGCTTCAGAACAACAGCAAGATATCTTTAGAGTTAATGATATTTTACAATCTTCTGATGAAAAATATCTTACTATCGGATCTATGGTTTTATCCACTGGTGTTGATTATGTATCGGATGAAGAATCTAAGAATAGTTCCTCGCTTGCTAAATATGTAACTAAGGAAGTATTCATCAATAACCCAGGAACATCTATTGATGTTAGATTGACTGCCACCCTAACAAATGTAGAAAATGTAAAAGTATTCTATAAGTTTAAGAAAGCATCCAGTCAAGAAAACTTTGATGATATTAACTGGGTAGCATTTAATATTGATGGAAATCCTGATGTAAATGATATTGCTACTGCTTCTAATTCTATCTCCGGTAATTACGAGTTACAATCTAATTACCAAGAATTAAAGTATAGTGTGAGTAACTTACCTGAGTTTTCTTCTTACTCAGTGAAGATTATTATGAAGACAGATGATCCTACCCTGACTCCGAAAATTCAAGACTTGAGAGCTGTAGCATCTTACTAACATGAATGATTATATAAAGGTACAGGGTCACGAAAATTTATACCGTGACCCCCGTACTGGTGCCATTGTTAATACCGAGAAACCCACTAGAAACACTATTGCTAGTAGGTTTTCTACAATAACTTCTGACATAAATAATCTTAAAGAAGACGTGTCAGAAATCAAAAGTTTACTCCGTCAGTTAATCAAAAATGGCAATTACTCGTAAGGAAGTTTTCCAATCAGATAACTTCGAACAGCAAAGGGTTAAGATCAATGAGATCGGCCAAGACCTGTTCGATATCGCTACAGGTGTAACTCCTATTGATCGATTGCTAATTGATGGTGGTCTAAAACCAGGAGAGATTATTGATTCGACTGGTAGTAGTGGTGAAGACGGACAGTTTCTTAAAGTTAATAAAGAAGGAAAACTTCTTTGGAAATCTCTCACTATTGAGAACGTATTGTGGGTATCGAAAGACGGAGACGATGCCAACGATGGTTTGAGTGCTGAGACGGCAAAAGCATCTATCGGGGCTGCTCTAAGAACAGCACAAAGAGGATTTAACGGTAAGCTATGTGATGCTGCTAACAATATTCTGTTAAACAGAAAACTTCTTCAGGATGAAGTAGTCGGAGAACTTCTAACTGAGTATAAGGATTACGCAAGAGGCAATAGATGGATTGATGCCTATGACACTATCCAGAACAATATTGATTATATCGCTAACGAAGGATTTGAAAGAGGACTAGCGAGATACCTAATAATTGATCCAGGATTTACTGTTCCTAACGGAAATCAGGAATGTATCGATGACGTAAAACTATTCATCGATGCTGTTGCTTTCAACATGAAATATGACGGCAACAATAAGGTATATGACTATGCTGAAGTATATACCATTTCTGAGTTTGGTGATCTTATTACAGGTGAGAGAGATGCCTCTGCTATTGTATACCAGGAAGTTGCCTATGTAATGATGGAGGTAATGAGACAGGACGCTACCGCTGCTATTGAAGGTCTTCATGGTCTCACTCCAGTATTTGACACCACCATTGTTCTAGATCCCCTAGCAATCGTTGATCAGACATCTGCTGAAGCTGCTGATCTCATCAGAAGAAATAAGGACTTCATTGCTGCTGAAGGTTACGACAGAATGATTGCCAATTTTGCTGGGTTTGTTGGAACAGGTACACCACAAGATTGTATTGATGACGTACTAGATGTATTAGATGCTATCATCTACAACCTAACATATGGTGGTAATGATAAAGTATATGATGCTGCTAATGTATATGTAACCGGAACGTTCAACGGCGAAGCAGTTTCTACTCTACTAGATGCTGAAAGAGATGAAGCTGTAAATGTATACGAGAATGCTAGAGATGTAGCAATTGATGTAATGAGAGGCATCGCTGTTACTCCAATTAGCGGAACAGAAAATACATTCACTCAGGTTATTGATCCTTATGTATTACCTGATCCTGCTGATCCAGACTGTGTTGCTCAAGCAACTAAGATTGCTGATTTGACAACAATCATCACTGATGCCATTGGAACAGATGCTGGTGTTGGTGATCTAACTGGAGTTACAAGAACAGAACCCACGCCTGCTGTTGATTACGGTGCTGGGTGTACTGACGTTGCTTCTGCTATCTGGGCGTTAACACTAATCTATCTACAAGCAATCGGTAGTGATGCTACCCCTGGTAACTTAGATGGTATCACCAGAACTAGTAATAACCGTTTTGTATTCCCCGACTCCCCTGCTGAGTCTGGCAGATGGAAGGATGCCAGAAACCTAATCTTCTCCAACATGGAAGAGATTAAAGATAGATCTCTTGCCGAGATTGCTATTGAATATCCTGATTTTAACTTCCCAGATGATGATGTAGAGAATAGATTCTCTAGATATAAGGATTCTTATCGTCTCATCCAACAGAACCGTAGAGAGATTGTAGATAGATCTCTTGCTGAAATTGCTCTTCAGTATGATGAGTCTAATCCAGATTTTGGATTAGATTGGGTATACCCAGGCGACCCAGTAGAAACTAGAACATCTAGATACAAGGACGCTTATAGACTCATTCAAAAAAATAGAACTACTATCATCGAGCTCGCTTATGACGTTCTAATTAATGAGCAAGGGTTTACTAATGTAGGAACTCCAGAACAATGTAAGACTGATATCGGAAGATTTATTGATGCTATTTCTCTTGATGTTTCTACAGGTGGTTCTAACACCTATACTATTGCTTTCTTAAAAGCATTCTATAATGACGCTGGTGAATTCTTGCCAGCAATCATCGGAGAAGAAGACGCTTCTATTGCTGCTTATGATAATGCTAGAGTATTGATGCAAGGAGCAATTAGGAATCAAACTAACATTACTCTAAACTCTCTTTCTAGAGATATGGTTGCCGAAGCTACTGCTGTAGGTGAAGTATGGTATACCGACTTAACTGTATCTGAAGGTAATACTAATTACAGCAATGATCCAGCAGATGATGTAAACGATATTCCCAACACCCAGTTAGCGGCTTGTGCTGATGTAGTAAGCACTATTGCTACCTTAGAGGCATCTGTTCAATTAGTTTTAGAAACTGCCAGAGATGCTGCCGATACCACAGATCCTCTACAGAATGGATTAAATGTTCTTCCTGACGAATCTAATATCCCAAGAGGAAGATATCAAGATGGTTCTAATTTAATTAGACTCAATAAAAATGAAGTCGCTGATAGAGGACTAGCACAGATTGCTGTAGATTACAGAGCACCTTTATTTGAATTCCCAGGTGATGAATCTAATGCTCTCAACGCTCGCTATTATGATGCTTACTATCTAATCAGTCTCAATAAATCAAACATTGTTAATGAGACATGGACTAATACTGTAACAGAAGCTGGTATTCAAGGATGGGTAATTGATACAACACCAGGAGGAGAATCCAAGTGCCGTAGAGATATCGGATATTTTATTGATGCTATTGCTCTAGATTTATTCAGCAGAGGAAATAGATATTCTAGAGATTTTGTTCTAAATTATTTTGATGAGTTTGGTACTCCTAGAGCAGATGCTATCCCAGGTGATGCTAAGTTAGCATCTTTGTTTGCTTGGAACTTTGCTAAAAATTTATTAAAATTATCTGTATCCAACCAACAGATTACCGACTTGGTAACTATTATTCCTGGTCCAGCAGAGTTTGGTAGTGGTGAACCAAATGTTGCCAATAATGACCCTACAGCATGTACTGATGTTCAAAACACTATTGAAAACCTACACACTATTATTTCCGAGTCTATTGATGCTGGTGATGTAGATCTACTTCCCTATGTTAACAACGGAAATTACAATGCTGGTATTGGTAAGTGTAAGCGTGACATTGGATACTTAATCGATGGTGTTATAGATGATCTTTATAATGAAGGAAACGTAAAATCTAAAGAAGTTGCTCAGGCATATTTCCCTGGTGGTGTATTCATCGGTCTTGACGGAGAAGGCGAAGAATCCATTACCGCTTTCCAGGCAGCTGCCAATGCTATGGAGTTGGCAGTAACTAATAATCTATTCAGAAAAGATCTAACGGTTATCCCTGATCCCATTACAGGAGAAGTTCAAGATGACTTATCCGATGGACTTCAAAACTGTGCTGATGTAAGAGCATCTATTCAGAATCTAGTTAGCATTACAGTTGATGCTGTTCAATCTGAAGTTACCCCTGGTACTCCCTTTGCTAATGGTCAAACAGCAATCGATGCTGTCCTTCCTGATTATGGTGCTCCTCCATTCGGTGAGTCTAAGTGTGGTAGAGACATTGGATATTTTGTAGATGCTATCTCCCTTGATATTTTCCTAGGTGCTGGTAACAAATATACTCGTAGACTAACAGAGAACTATTTTATTACTGATGATGTTCCTGTTTATCCTGGTCTTGTAGGTGAAGAATCAATTTCTATTATCGCTTTCAATCAAGCAAGAGATTGGATGCAGAAAGCGGTAACCAACCAACTCTATGTTAAGGATAGAACGATCTCCGCTGGCGAAGCAGAATATGGAGATGGTTTAGGGGATATTATTGTCGGAGATTCCGGAAATGCTGCTGCTTGTGTAGACGTTCAAAACTCCATTGCTACACTTTCTAGTATTGTAACAGGAGTTCTGTCCGCTGGTAGAATTGATAGAACTGAAGGCACTGGAAACTTCCCAGTAGAGACTGAGTTCCGTGAAGATCGTTTTGACGATGCTGCTAATCTAATCGGTCTTAATAAGAATGAGATCCTAGATAGATCTCTTGCTCAGATTGCTATTGACTTCCCCGACTATGTTTTCGCTGGTGATGAGGTAACAAACGACAACAGCAGATTCTTTGATTCGTATCGCTTAATCCAGCAGAACAAGACTGCTATTA
>Ga0181590_10000518_pt1 | contig 31000 bp, 39 predicted proteins | sample 071ome_34_FD_132446 | JGI IMG/M metagenome (GOLD analysis project Ga0181590, IMG submission 132446) | Coastal salt marsh microbial communities from the Groves Creek Marsh, Skidaway Island, Georgia - 071411BT metaG (megahit assembly) | ecosystem: Environmental > Aquatic > Marine > Intertidal...
AAATGTTTGTGTTGTAAGTTACCTCTTAAAAATTCTATTTCTACATTTAAAGTATTATCAGTACCATCTGCGTCTTGATTTATAGATATAGTATTAGTTCCGTGGACTACTTGACCACCAGTTGTTAAGTCACCATCTATTTGAGCGTCTGCAAACTGTACATTAGAAGTTGTTTCTACAGCCTGCCCAATACTTATTGTTGGTGTAGCTGTTTCACCACTATTGTTAGAAAGTGTTACACCTGTTCCGGCAACAAGACTAGCTACATAGTCACCTTCTGTATCAGTACCTAAGTTAAGTGGTTCGTTTACAAAAACTGAACCATTGTATCTAAGTATGTCACCTGTTGCAGTTGAAGTAAGAGTTACATCAGACAAGTCTCCAATACTAGCTGCTGCAATACGACCATCTGCTCTTGTGTCTGTATAGTATAAATTACTTCCCTCTGTAATACTTCCAGTATCAAATTCTGTAAAGTCTATTGCTAAGGTAGGTGTTTGAGCTTCACCGGAAGTTATATCAATAGATATTCCAGTTCCACCTGTAATGCTTTCTACATAATCACCAACAGTATCTGTTGCTAAATTAAGTGGGTCATTAATCCATACTGAACCGTTGTATCTTAAAACATCACCATCTGCTGGAGATGTTAAAGTGACATCGTTCATCTCACTTAATTCATTTTCAGAAGCTACTGCATCATCTACATAACTTTCTGTCGCATAACTATTAGTTGTTAGGTAAGTTCCGACCCTTGCGTCAGTGTAATATAAATTAGTTGAGCCTTCTGCTATATCATCAGTATCGTGATTACTTACATCTGATACTGTACCTGTAACATTACCGGTTAAATTACCAATAAATGTTGCAGCTACAAAATCATAAGAACCTACTGTCCATCTATCATTAGATTCATCCCAAATAAAAGTAACATTGGTATCATCGCCTCTTTCAATTTCTATACCAGCATCTTCAGAAGCAGAACCTGTAGCATTTGAATTTAAAATAATTAGGTTGTCATCTACTGTTAAAGTTTCAGTTTCTAATATTGTTTGAGTACCGGATACTGTTAAATTACCGGATACTGTTAAGTTGTTAAATGTTGGAGAATCTGAAGAACTTAATCCTAAAGATGCTCTAGCTGTACTACCGGATTCTGTTACAAAGTTGGTTCCATCACCAACAATAAAATAGCTGTCTCCCGGAGTTAATCCTGCAATATCATCTAATTGTGCATCCCAAGATTGAATATCTGTGCCAATTACTAAACCTAAAGAAGTTCTTGCACCTGCTGCAGTTATTGCACCAGTACCACCGTCTTCTATTCCTATATATTCAGATGCTTGAAACTCGGCTAAACCGACTAAATCGCCATCACCGTTGAAATCACCTCTGATTGGGGTTTTATTTGCCATCTATTACGCTGCCATTGTTATATCTTTGGTTACTGTTGTCCCATCTGCTTTAGTTAATGTAAACACCAAGCTGTCCCCATCGGTTGTAGCTGGCATAATCATAAACTTATATGTGCTACCATCTGATTTTAGCAGACGTAATGCTCGTGTTGACATACCTACGCTACTTCCACCTCCATTTACAGCTAAAGAAGTAGTTTCGTTTATAAAATAATTTTTTAAAGGAGTACCATTTAATTCTTCATCAGACAATGTTGTTGGAATATAACCTAATTTTGATAATCTTTCTAGTTTGTTAGCTCTTATAGTTATTTTGTCTTCGGCATCGCTTGTTGTTATTTTTATACCGGTGCCTTCTTCTAAAGTCAATGTATCAGTAGAGCTATCTGCTACTATATCGCTTTGTCCAGCTACCGAAATTGTTTTAAATACATCTTCTGTAGAACCACCAACTCCACCTGTAGAAGTTATTGTTACTGTATCTGTTGTAGCATCTGTAGTAATAGAAATTCCAGTACCAGCTGCAAAATTTAATGTATCAGATGCTTGGTCAAGTGTTATATCATCCTGTCCACTAACTGAAATAGTAGAAAATACGTTAGGCTGAGTTGCAGATATTGTTAATGTATTAGTTGATGCATTTGGACTAAGAGTTATATTATCTCCAGCAGTAAATGTTACAGAATCCCCTACGCTATTTGCATCTAGGTCTATCCCACCAACTGTGATAGTTCCAAAAGCGTTGTTATTGTCGATAGTAACCCATTCAATAGTTCCATTACCTGCATTTCTAATATATTGTCCTGCAGTTCCTTGAGAACCATTGATGGTCATTTTTTGAAAGTCTAAGTAACCACCTTCAGTTATTTTTACCCATTGGGTTCCATTAGTTCCAAAATGTAATTCTTTTTGTCCTGTAGTACCAATAGAAAGAGTTTTATCAGATATTATCGATTTACCATCAATATATAAATTTGATTCGGGGACAGTTGAACCATCACCCGATGTAACTTGTACTGTAGCTGCTCCTACAGCAAAACCATTAAATGTTGAAGCTGCACCATTTTGGTCATCGGTGGCATCACCGACTTCCATTTGGTCATTTGGGTTGGTAAGTGTTAAAACGGTAGAGGATAGATTTATACGCTCTACGCCATTTAATTCAGCAATTATTTTGGCTAAGCCATCAGTAGAGGCATCAATTACCTCTAACTTTGAATCTCCTTCGCTTATTATGTCTGCCATCTTTGAACCTTGCTGTTATACTCCTATAACTATTCTTGAACTTTGTATTGAGTTCCCACTTCTGTTTATTTTCTTCCTCTTTATCAAGTTCATCCATTTGAGAAACTGAGTGTGACCAATCTTCTCTTTTAAAAGGTATTACTTGAATGAAAGGTGTTCCTCTGTCTATTATAGCGTCTTTATTCGTGTGCCAAATAGTAGGAAAGTTCACTTGATGATAAGCGTCAGTTTCTACTATTCCGGGCAACACTGTAAATCTATGTTCAAATTGATAGTAAGGTGGTAAAAACATAACAGAATATCCCGGTGGTGTATGAATACGCCAAGGGTTAATAAATTTAACACCTTCCGGAAAATCAGTCTTCTTAAGGTTCCAGTTATATATTTGTTCATTGACGTGAAACTCTATTCCATATGGAAAACCTTTATTGTTCCATTCAAGAAGTTTTTTATCTCTTTGGACAAGAAAGTCACACCACATTGGTATGATATAGCCTTCCTTCATAATGTCTACAATAGCTGGACATCTTTTAACTGTTCCGTGAGAAAATTTCTTAGATATTTCTCCTTCTTTACCAAAACGATTACCTTGTACTTCCGGTTGTGGTGCTAGGGGTATTGAATCATTAATATCTTTAAACCACTGTGGTATAAAAAATTTAGAAGGTCTTACGGGTGCGAATTCATCTAAACCTTTAACATCTGTTTTGAATTCTATATGTTGTCCGTTTCCCATCGAAAATTTCATTACGTTCCGTCTCTTTCGGCTATAAGTAAATCTAACTCTTCTGACTTAGCAGTCAGTAAATCTTCTAATTCTGTTATGTTTGACTGGGGAACATCTTCTAAATTCTGCATAGTAACTAATAATTGTTCCATATTTGTTATATCAACAGTCAAATCAGATATTTGTGTATCAATATCTAATTCTTGATTTTCATCATAAAATTGTGGAGTATAAGGCATTACAACTCGTTATCTTGTGCTATATCGTAAGTTCCACCTAATGATTCATATTGTTCTTTAAAATCATTTATTATTGTTTCTAGAGAATCTAAAATATATTGATTTGGTGTAGATAAGCTAGATTGTGCTGCATACTCTTTTTCGTTAGCTTCTATTTTGTTTCTTAATTTTTCTAATTGGTCCTGTAAAGACTCTTCAGAACTATTGTTATAAAAGCTGTATTCTATAATTGCCATATTATCCTTCTAATACTTCTATTCTATCTTCTAACTCTTCAATTTTAGCAGATAATTCTTGTACTGCTTTGACTAATGGAACAACAAATGTAGCATAATCTATTCTTCCGACTTCGTCATCGCCATAAGTAGCAACTTCTTCTGAAGATATATTTTTCTTTATAACACCGGAGAAAGCATCATTATTACCTGTTAAATCAAATACTGCTTGTTGGACTTCTTGAGCTATAAAACCTTGTTGAACATTTTGATATACAGCCTTTACTCTTTGTCCTACTGGTAAATCTTGAAATTTACCATACTCATCTTCTAGATATTGTTCAGTCCAATAATAATCTCTAGGTTGCAAAGCTTTAATAAAATCTAGACCTAGTGATGTTTCATTAACAGTTGTTTTAAATCTTGAGTCAGATGAATTGTGACCAAGAGCATAAGTAATATAGTGACCAGTTATAGCACTGTCTACAGAAGCGTTAGTAGCATAAGGGTGATTGTGTGAAGGTGCATAATTAGTATTGTGCATACTGTTGTCGTGATTTATAGTATGACTGTGTCCATCTTCACCAATTTTGTAATAATTATTTCTTACTGTATTCCAAATAGAGTTTCCATCATTTACATATGGGTGATTATGTGAAGGTTCATAAGGGTGATTATGTGAGGGTTCATATGGGTGATTATGAGCTGGTGCATATAGATTGCCGTGGTCATTGTGATAAATTAATACAGCACCTGTGTTACCAGTATTTCCTGTACTAATATTATCACCAACAACTCCAACAGAACTGACGCCACCGGAAGCATTACCCCAACTTACATTTGCTCCATTTGTTTTTAAGAATTGTCCTGCAGTACCAGCATTTCCACTAATCTTTATACCCGGACCACCTATATTGTTACCTTGTAAATCTAAATATTGACCTTTCATTTCAACAGTATCAAGAGGAGATAATTTTACATTATTACTAGCACCTAAATCTAAGGCTCCTGTTGCTGATAAAGTTAAAGAACTGCTGTCACCAGTAAGTTGTCCTTGAAAGTTAGTTCGGTAAATTTGTACAGTTCCGTCACCTTTAATTTCTGCTCTATCATTTCCATTTCCAGTTTTTAAAGATGCACTAGTGTTAGACATAGTTACATTGTTAGAAATATTTGCACCGGAAAGAGTTCCACGAATAGTTACATTTGCAAAATCAGCACTACCGTCTGAATTTAATTGAAAACCACTGTTACCCCCACTGTTTCCATAACTAGAACTTCTCATATAGTTACTAGATATTTGCATACCACCTAAAGTTCCACCATCGATAGCATCTCCAACTTCGAAAACTCCAGTTAGATTTAATTTTTCGGCATCGATAGTTATGCCTTCATTGGAAGCATTAATAGTTGCAAGTATTGTTCCTGCTTCAGCACCACCAATATCACCTGCATCAAAGTTAATTTGAGATGTAGTAATGGTTGGAAGCCTATCTACATTCAAAGTACCTGCAGTGATGTTATCTGCATCAAGGTTAGTTACTGTAATAGTTGAAGCGTCTAATGTTCCTGTTGTTATGTCAGATGCATTTAAAGTTCCTCTAATAATCGCATCTTGAAATTCAGCAGTTCCATCAGCAGCTATTTGCCAACCAGCAGAGCCAGTAGAAAAGTTATAAGATTGTATAAATCCTTCTGTATTAGAAACCCCACCAACAGTAATTTCTCCACCAGTAATAGTTCCGGAAGTAATTTTATTTGCAGATAAATCATTTATTTTTGCATCTGTAATAGTTGCCTCTGCAATAAGAGCATTAGTTATTTGTGCTTCTCCTATTTTTGCAGTTGTTATAGTAGCATCAGCTATGTTAGCTTCAGCAATTAAATTAGCATTAGCTGCTTGCCCATCGGATGGGTCTGACTCGTTACCCGATTTATCAACTGCTACAATTCTGAAATAGTAATCTTCTGAGTCTTCAAGTTCTAATGTTGCTATAGAAGGAATTTGTTGTAACAAGTTACCGGATGTAACTCTTACCTCTCCAATTTTATTTGATTGTGCAACAGTAAAATCTATATCATTTCCACTTTGTGTTACTGCGTGTATATCTAAGTGGTCTACATCACCTTCTAAAGTAAAGTTGCCATAAGGATTCCCTTGGCCATCAGTCCCATCTTTACCAAGATAATGAGTTACTTGAACTCTTAAAGGACCAGCAGCAATTGTTGCTGTAGCTGGTTTGGAAGGTGCTTGACCATCTTTTTCTATTTCAACTCTTGCGTTAGTAGCATAATCTGCATTGATACTTGGAGAGTTTGTATACAAATCTTCACCAGTTCCATCGTAAGCTGACATTTTCTTGAAACCCGATTTATCAACTGCTGATACACCTATGTCATAAGTAACACCTACTGTTAAATCTTGGATAAGAAGACTCTCTGAACTTACTCCAGTAAAAGGAAAGTTCTGATAAGAATATTCATTGTCTGTTACTTTTTTGTACCTTATTCTATAGTGACTACCATCTGTGATTTGAGAGCCGTCTATGTTTGTTGGTTTTGATACAGTAACTCTTATAAACCCTACAGAATCACCAGTAGCATTCAGATAAGTTCCAGCTTGTAGTGTTGGTGTGCTTGGTAAATCCGGTATAGAAAAAGCACCTGCTGTTTCTCTTGATAATGAATACTCAGAAAATCTTAAGTCATCTCCTATGGTTCTAATTACATCACCTAGTTCAACTTGTGCTGAACCATTTTCATATTCAACATACTCAGTTAAGTCTGTATAGTTTCCATCTTTATCTCTAAAGTAAACACCCATATTATCCATTATTGGATAAGTTATACCAATAACTCTTACCTTGATTGGATTAATAACTTCTCCACGGAATGTTATTTCATATAAATCTCTTGATTCAGCTGATGCTTCTGCTGATGTATCTACGAAACCAATTTCCGGGTCAAAGGCATAAATGTAATCTCCAGCTTTTAAATCACCACTTACTTCATATTGTGTTAAATCTAAATTAAGTACTTTTTTAACTCTTGATAATTCATTGAGCATAAGTTGTGCTCTTGAATTTAGATTATCTTCCGGTACATCCGGCTCTTGTACTAAAGCTACTCTCTTTAATGGATTACCGTGTAAATCTTTATATGGATTTGAAGATATATTTGCTTCACCTGCAACGTCAGTTGCATCGTCAAACGAACCTACCTCACCTGTAAAGTCAACTCTTGAAACCCAGTCGGTAGCATCAAATTCTGTTCTTAATCCTTGTGGTACTACACCTTCGAATTCCGGGTCTTCACCATAAGCACTTTTAACAACAATAGTATTTGGTTCACTTGTTCCAACACCACTAAATAAATTTGCTGCTGGGCCTGCATCTAAAGTTCCATCTGCATTTACTTTATATTCTGTGTTTAGTATTTCTGAGACAAACTTTAAAGCAGATAAAGCAGTTTCTACGAAATGCTGACCTTTGTAAAGAGTGGATGGGTTATATATTGTTCCTTGTGTAATAGCTTGTGAGCTTCCAGTTTCATCAAGCATAATTCCAAAAGGTTTACCTGCTGAAACTGTTGAATTAAACAATGTTTCTGATAATGTCGTGTCTGTATAAACCCTAACTTTTCCTATATTATTTGATTCAGCAATGACCATACCTTTAGCTGCACCATCGCCCATATACAATTCAAGGCCTTGTCCACTAACCGTGACTATTCCTTCTTCTAGAGTTCTATTAAGAATAATTCCTGTATAGGAGGCAGCAGAGAGAATATCACTATCAGATAAAGTTAAGATATCAACTTTTTGAGGGGTTATAACAATATGACCCCATTCTTTAATTTTTTCAATTATTTCAGTAGGTGTAAACTCTTGGGAAAAATTAACGCTGTAATTACCCGGAGACATTAACCTCTCTGTAACTGACATACTAAGCCCTCACTAATCTAACATTTTCATACAAACTTTGTAAGTACTGGTCCCTAACTGCATCTGCAGCATCTATATCTTGTGGACTATCAGCATTATATACATACCCTACAAAAGCTTTAAACTGGCTAGTTGATAAATGTATCAACTTATTAGATGTATCTGCTGTGTATCCTTGTGGACTGCCAATCATAAATTTTTGACCAGCACCATCAGTAGAGCTTTCTATCATATATCCAGTATCTTCTGAAAATGTCCCTCCGTTATCTGTTACTTCTAAGTTTATTCTACTTGTAGCACTTCGGTCAGAAGTAGGACCTTGGCTGGCTACAATTGATGCGTGATGGGCTCCTCTCTTTAGAGACACATCTACTGTGAGTCGCCCATCTCCGTTATCGTCAGAATAGGTTGCAAAACGCACTACACATTCGTGAGGTTCATTTCTTAAAATCTGTACTGTGTTCCACAAGTTCCAGTCTGTTCTAGAACTACCATAGGTTAAAGCGATTTCTTTGTCACTAACCCAAGAACCATTATCATAAAATTGGGTAGTAAATCTAGATTCATCAGATGTAGAACCCGATGTTATTCTTATTATACCATTTGAAATTGTCACTCCAGTTGGATTGTTTTTATTTAAATATCCAGTCATAGTTGTATTGTCTATGATTATTTTTGCTGCACCTTTGTAATAATCTGAAGGAGCAACAATCCATTGTGCTGCTTTATCTCTTAGATTAGTGTCATAATAAAATGCAACATTACCGTTTTCAGAAGCTCTAGTCACATCAATAGGAGCTTCATCGTGCTTGTAATTATAAGCATTAACAGGCAGTGCGTGCCAAGGTGCATAAGTAGTTGACGTAATACTGTGAGAGTTGGTAACAAGAGCACCGGACATATTTGATTCAAATATCATTTCTGACTCTCTACCTTTAACTTCTAAAGAGAAACTGTAATTAAAAAGACCGGAACCTAACTTACTACTGTCTACAGTAACACTACTTATTTTTGTATATCCTTTGAATGTATCATCACCTTCATAAGTAAAAGGCAATATTAGATTTGAATTTCCCATTGATATTAATTCATCTCTTAAAACTTTTGCAGCAGCAATATTATCAGCTACAAATCTACCACTCATAGCAACAGTTCTGTCCATAGAGTTTCTTGAACCATCTTGTACTGAACTAAAATTTATACTTGCTGGTGAAGTAAAAGTCATTCTTCCTATTGTTATAGTATTAGCCATTAGCAGATATCCTTTTTGCGACAAGTTTCACAATATCTATATTTATCATCCATTTTCCAATAATAATAAGAACAGCCATCTTCTTCACAAGGAACCATATTGTCTACATAATCATTAATGTGAGTTAATACGTGATGGAAATTTGCGTGTGATGAAACCATTATCTTATTACTCCACTTCTACCATCTTTAGCTAACTTATTAAGTTCTCTTTGTATGTTTTGTGCAATTCTTCTTGCAGCAATTGGGTCTGTTGGTAACCCTGTAACATTAACATTAACAATATTTGGTGCACTTTGTTGTGATTGAAAATCTTTGATTTTAGAAACCATACCACCACCACCGGGGAATTGTTTAAGAACTTCCGGACCATATTCTCCAACAAGAGATGTTCTACCCGGACCAACAAAGCCACCCATATGACTTACTAACAATGGTTTATTAAATATATCATTTTCTCTTCTACTATCTGCTTGAGAGCCTTGTACAAAGTCTAAAGCCCCAAATGAACCAGCTGCTGTAGCTCTATCATTTACAAACTTTCCGGATTCAACTCTTAAGTGGTTTATAAGAGTCATCGTTCCATCTAGTACATTATAAGGTAGGCCTAACGCTTCAGCCATTTTCTTGGCTTCTTCTTCTACTACAGGAGTTAAATCTTTGAAACCAGCTAATAAATCTAAGTTTGCATTAATAAGAGTTTTCTGTGCTGTGTGTATTTCATAGTGAGCCTTTTTAATTTCTTTAGGAAGTTCTAATAAACGCTCATTAATTTCAATACGTCTATTTTCAATTTCTTCAATTCTCTTCTCACGAGCTTCATAAGCCTCTTGATTAATTGTTTGAATATCGCCTTTAAGTTCTTCAATCTTTTTAAGTTCATTTTGTCTACGTAGTTGAGCATTTTCACCAATTTCAGCTGCTTCATTTCTTAATATCTGAGCGTCTTCTGCAGTTACAGCACCCTTATCAATTTCTGCTATTTGCTCTTTGAGGGCTTCTTTTTCTAACTCAGCAAATTCTAAAGAACCTTGTGCTGCTGCTAGTTCTACTTTACGTAAATCTTTTTTAAGTTTTTCTTTTCTTAATTGCTCATTAGCAGTAAGGAACATACCACGACGAACTCTATCTTCTATTTCAAGAGCTTCGTTAATTAAATCTTGTTGCTTCTTTTGTTCCTCAAGAGTCATAACTCCTTCGGTTCTATGTTTATTTTCTAAAGCAGTATATTCAGTAGTTTTTTCTTGTATCTCTAATTTGTCTTCTGCTGTTAAAATATCTTCAGCCTGTATACGTGCTAATTCTTCAGCTAAGGCATTGTCCTCTTCGTGTAGCTTTTGACCTTCTTTATGTAATTCGTTATGTGCTTTATGTGCATCTGCAACTTCAAACTCAGCAAGCTCTACTTTGAATTGCATTTCAGTAGGTTTAAATATTGCATTAATAGTTTCACGGAAAATTTCGGCATCTTTTGCAAGCTGTTCTTGTGCAGACAACATTTCATCAACTTTTTCTTCTACAGGTATAGCTTCTATAAGTGGTGCTAAATATCCAAACTCTTTCACTAATTTTTTAGCAGTAGAAACCATACTTTCTTCATCTTTGAGCATTCCATTAATTACGGTTTCAGATAGTCCTTGAGCTTTTAATATTGAATAAAGTTCTTTTCTAAGTTTTTCCTGTGGGCTAAGTGTTCCTTCTGCAGCTTCATTAATAGCTACGTAGTAATATAAAATATCTTGAAGATAAGATGCTTGGTCTGTTAATTCACCGTTGCTTTTCATTAACTCATCACGTAATGCAAATGCAGTTTCATAAATTGGACCAAAGACATCTTTGCCACCTAATCTGTCCATTTCCTGTAGTGCTGCTGTTAATTGTTCTGCAGAATTTCCATCAAAAATATCACCGACACCCATAGCATTTCGTAAAGCACCTGTAATATTTTCATTCATCAAATCGCCTAATCCAACTGCAAACTCTGAAGTTGCTTCAGTAACTTCACGACTTCTTATAGCTGCACTTACAGATTCACCAATTGTCTCGGGTAGTTTATCTACAAGAGCTTCCATTGTGTTGTAATTAAATGCCTCAACAAAGTTTTCACCTTCTGCTACTAACTCTTTAAAAGAATCTGTAACTGAAGCAACTGTGTTGTTAAATTCTTCAAAATCTTTTTGTTTGCCACCAAGTTTAAATAATGCTCTAAGTCCAGCAACAATCATCATTATTGGACCTGCTACTTTTGAAACTATTTTAAATAAACCTTTAAATAGTCCAGTAATCTTACCTAGGAATCCACTTGCTTTTCCACCCATACCGAAAAGACCTTTTAATATGTTAAAGATATCTGCAAATAATTTGATAACCATTGCAATAAAACCAGCTGCAACTATCTTCTTCATACGGTCTGATAATTCTTTGAAACCTCTTATAGCACCAATTACACCTTTTGCTATTTGTATCATTACATCAACAATTCTGTGTATTATAGGCATAAAATATTCACCGATTTGCTGACCTGCAACATTCATAATAGATTTGAACTGGTTCATTTTTTGTGTAACAGTTTCGAATCTAGTTGCAGCCTCTTCATTTAAAGCGTTTTGAGCAATTGCCTCTTCTTTTGCAAGTTTTAATGCTTCAGCCAAACCTTCTGAGTTATTCGCTAGAGATAGCAAAGCTCTCGAAGTTCTTGCTTGATTCAGACCTAATGCTTGTAAGACAGCTATTGTAGACTGACCTTGAGCATTCATCTCATTTAAACCATCGAAGAACATAGTAGCTGCTTTACCAATGTCAGTTTCTATAATCTCTGCCATTTCGTGAACAGATACACCTGCAACCTCAGCAAATTTAAATAATGCACTAGCATCGCCTTGGTTAGCTTCGCTTAATGTCATAAACAATTTACCTAAAGCTGTAGCACCAGCTGATGCCTGTTGACCAGTTTCTCGCATAGCTGCTGAAAATCCTAAGACTTCCTCAGCAGATAAACCAACAACTGTAGCAACAGCACCAAAGTTTTGTGCTAAAAGTATTATTTCAGATTCTTGAGCTGCGACATTGTTACCTAACTGAACCAATATAGATGCAAACTTACCAACAGTATCAGTACTTTGATTAGTAACATTTAAGAATCTAGCTAGAGAAGTAGCAGCTTGTTCACCAGTCATATTGGTAGCAACACCTAATTTACCAGTTACTTCTACGAATTTAGATACATCAGCAGCACCTACGCCTAACTGACCGGCAACAGCACCTAATGCTGCTAGTTCTGTTGCTCTAACAGGTATTTGAGTTGCAAGGGTCTGTAAGTCTTTTGCTATTTTGTCGAATACTTTTGGGTCATCAACTTCTGACATTGTTTTCTTGACCATAGCAAAAGCATCTTCAAATTCGATTGCTGCTCGTGTACCAGCTACTAAACCAACACCAAGAGATGCGATGATTGCTACTGTAGCAGTATTAATCATTCCACCTATTCCGGAAAATGCTTTAGCTAGTCTAGAACCAACTTTGGTGACAACCTTAGCACCCTCATCCTCGACATCCGAAGCGTTACCATAAAACTCAATTACGTTTTTTGAAACTGCCATTTTACTCTTCTTTAAATCCTAAATCACTCATTGCATCTTCTAATGAAATTTGTACTTTAGGAGTATTGCCTCTGTTTTTGACTTCTTCTTTCATTTCCTCGTACATATCTCTCATATAAGGTGCATAAAATGCAGACTCTTCTGAAATAAGGCTAAAGAGAAGAACAGTAAACTTTCTCCAAGTCAACTGTAAAGGGTTTAGTCTATAAAACCTGTGGAAATCAGCCTCAACATTTGTGAAACGTTTTAAAACATCATCATAAGTGATGTTTATTTTGGGGCTTCTTCCTCTCCCCCTTCAGAACCTTCTTCATCGGAGACTTCTTCTTTAGGAATTACTCCATATTCTTGTAAAAGCCACATTAAAAGTTCTTCCAATATAGCCCAAGAAACATTTCTGTTAAGCATATCTTCATATACTTCTTTTCCTAAAAGAGCTTCTAGCCACTCTCCAATGTTTTTAGTTCCAACCTCTCCTAAATCATTTGCTAAACGCAACTGAGTTAGGACGACTTTCGCTGGTAGCTGACCCGGGACTTTATATTCCTTGCCAGCTACCTTGAAAGCTAGTTCTGCTTGGTCGGCTTCTTCTATTGCCTTGTCAAAATTCTTATAACTTGACATTACCCTCCTATACTAAATTTATACTTCGTCTATTACCTTAAAGATATTAGCGAATGGAGCATCACTGTTAGGCTTCAGTACTTTATATTCAATTGTAACTGTTACCTTTTGTGGTGCTTTTGCGTGAACCATTGAGAAAGCTCCGATGTTAACTGCTCTAGGGACTTGAATGTCTCTAGATTTAGCAGTTCCACCTTCATCAGTTCCCGGTGCATTAACTCTTAACAAAAGACCATACTCAATGAATGAGTCTGTTGTTGGAGGAGCTAATTGTGAGAAACCAGCAGAAGGAGTATCTTCTGATATTGTTCCACCTGCCATAGCAAGTTTTAAGTTTGCTAATGATGCCTGTGCTAACTCACCTGTGATTCTTACTTCTTGTGCAGTTTTGATTGTCTTAATTGGGTCAATCTCTTCTGCAACCATAATATCTTCAAATGTCTTATCATATTCTAATGAGAATCCACCTTCAGAATATCCGATATCTGTGAAGTATGAGCTGCTTGGAGTTGTAGTCGGGTCTGTTGGGAAGCTCGCATTAGGAGTTTCTCCATTCAAATCAGATTCCAAAACAGTATACAACGTACCGGTTCCTAAAAGGACCTCTGTAATACTTTGTGCCATTTAATTACCTACCTATTACTAACGGAATAGCTTGTCACTATTCTTCTTCTACTATTGCGTCAGTGCCGAACCAATCCTCATCGCTAGAATCTACTTCTTCTTTTTTTGTGTCTTGAACTAGATTCTTTACATCGCCCATACCATCTTCTTTTGAAATAAATGTTGGTAAAATAATGTCACCCTGCTTGGTTTCAGCATCTTTCAGCCTGCTCCAATCAGATTCTTTTACTTCAATCCAACTATTTTTATCAAAAAATACGTCAAGTTTTTCATCCCTTATGGAATCAAAACTTCTTATATATGGATTTAACTTAACATTTTTCACGTTACTGCTCCATAAACCATTACTACTTCTATATTATAGCGTGCCAAACCAAGCTCGGGCTCGTCGACTCTTGAAGGACCACTCTGAGAATAGAAACCATAAATTATTCCAGTCTCTCCACCATCGCTTGTATATTTAGCTGGTTTAGCGTCAAATGTTTCAGATACTATATTCTTAGCTAAGTTATAAGAGCCAGCATAATCCGGTTGTCCTTTTGAACCTCCACTTCCGTATTTGCCAGCGTAAGAATCCACCATAAAAGTAGCTTCATAAATTAACGCTTCATCAGCAGATGGTTGACCACCAACTTGTGTGATAACTAAAAAAGGTAGTGTTGCATTTTGTGGAAGTCTTGTTGCAACTCTAGTAGAAACAATATCTGTTATAGATGTTTTGTCTACTAAAAAACTTCTAAATAATATCTCGCCGTCCGGTAAATTCTGTGCCATTATATCTTCTTAACATTCTTGGCATCTCTAATAATCTCTTGCCAAGACTCTCTCCTTCTTACTTTTACACCCATACGTTTAATCTTTTCAATTTCTTTGTAAGCACCTCTTCTTAACATAGCTCCTTTACCAGTGTTAGGATTTACTGCTCTTCTATATTCTCCTGCTCTTAAATATTGAACTTCGGAACCTGCTGGCATAAGTTCTTTAACTGCAGCTGGGGTTCCTTGTTCAAAACCTTCACCCGAACCATATTCAATCTTATGAGCATAATCAATACCTTCTCCACCCATTTCAACTTTAGTACCCTGCATATCTCCACCTTTAATTTTAATATCATTTCTACCCGGCCTAATAGAGCCACGAAGTTTACCTGTTTTTACTGGTGTATAGTCATATGCATTTCTTGCAGTTCCTTCAGCAACAGCTTCTAATAATTTTGTGATTTGTGGAGAATCGAATAAAGCTTGAGTATCTAAGTATCCTTTTGCAGTAGCAGCTGGTTTTGAACCCGGCTTTTTCTTTCCAAATAGTTTATTGGTTAAATCATTAAATTCTTTTTGCATATTTGCACCAACAATAGACCTAGTACCACGAGCAACAAAGTTTTGTCCCGGTATAGCCATAAGAACTTTACCGGTCATACGACCACCAAAACGTCTAAAGTAACGCTCTCCTAATCTTGTACTTTCATTCGTTGCATCACCTAAAACACTCTTGAAAGAGTTACTTATAGCTTTTGCATCACCTAAAACACGACCAGCCTTAAGGAAAGCTGCTCTAGAAGAGTTAGCAAATTTAAAGGTTCCAATACCCGGCAAAGCATTGAAGTCACCAACAAACAGTGAATACTCATAAAAGAATGTTCTTAAATCAGCTATAGATTTAATTTCACTTGGAGTTCTATATCTATTTTTACCAGCAAAGCCTTGACTTATAGCACGGCCAGTTCTTTTAGATATTCTTAGTACTGCTTTTGCTGACATTAGTAACCCGAGTCTGCGTAAAGCTTTTTATAAAATACTTGACCAAAACGGTCTTTTACATTTACAACATTTCTTATATTGTAGTAGTTGCCGTCATAAGAAATTCTATCTTGTTCGTTAACAGTTACGTCTTTAGATACAAGAAAATGAAATTCTTTGTTTAGCTCTGTTCTTGAATCTACTTCGTCTTCTGAAAAGCCTTTATCTGACCTTACTACTTTGCATTGTACATTTGTTTGCGAATCTGCATAGCTAGCTGAAGACAGTCCTCTGTCATCTACATCACTACCGGATAATGATTGTATTGTTAATGTTTCGTTTAATAACGCTGTTGAAAGTATTGGCATAACATAATTATACCAATAGAAAAGCTCCCCACGGATGAGGAGCTTTATCTAAATATGGAACACCCTTACTAAGTGTTAGTTATAGTGTATCCTTGCCCAAGATAATAGTCAAGCGTTTTTTGCTTAGCTACATCAAAAGCATTATCTTGCCCTTTTAGTTTCTGATACTCACTTTGAAACTTTTTACAGTAAGTTTGTAAACCAGTTTTGGATTTTACACTTCTACCAAATTCAGAAGCTGGTAATAAACCAATTTCCGGCACTGATGCACATACTTTTTCTGTTACTGTTGGCTCAGTAACTTCTTCTCTTTGGTCATAATAATTTTTAACCATAGATTTAACTGCTTCTTTAGAACGATTGCTGTAACCATCTATAGAGTTTTTATCTTTATAAAACTCTGATATAGGTAATAATTTACCAGTAACAGAACATACTTTGTGAGTAGGGTTCTTTCTTTGGTAATCTGCAAATTCAATTGCTTCGTTAAGCTTAGCTTTTAATTCCGGGTGTTCTTTACACCAAGATAAAAATCTTCCCTTTCCTACGTTTGGAAATTTTGCATAAGTTCTTGCAGTCGATACAGTTCCTTTCCCACTGCGTATAAATTCTATAATTTCTTCTGCAATCTGCTCATCAAAACTTCCTCGTGGTGGAAGTCCTATTTGTTCCTTAAGTTGACGAACTCTTTCGTAGGATATTCCCCATTCTTTACCCCATTGACGTAATGTCTTGTTAGGATATTTCTTGAATAGCCACTCCATCTGTTCATAACTAGGACGATATGTTGTATCATTATCTGTTATCATATTCTAATTATTACACACCTTTTAAAATTTGTCAATTGATTTTTCAAGTTTTATTGTTATTTTGTATAATTTATGGTATAATTAAAGTAACAGAGGAGGTTGTATGGACACAACCAATGCAGAGTTAATAGCTGTTGATGGACAACAAAAGCTATTAAAAGTACAAGATAAGACAATATATCTTGCTTGGAACAAGTATGCATCTTGTTGGGAAGCTGAAATTTTCCATCAAGTACAAGATGAATATGGGAGATTTACTAGCCAGTTTCTTACTGGTGTTACTGGTAACTCCGAAAAGCAAGTCATAGAAGAAGCATTAAAAGTTAAAATATAGTTGACATAATTTATACTTCTGTTATAATAGAAGTATGAAGGAGAAAAACTAATGATAGCAGAATGTTTAATATTCCTAGCGACAGCTTTACCCCAAAATGGGTTAATAACTGAAAATTACATTAATGAATACCATTGGTGTGATTCGATTATATCTAGAGATGTAAGAGAGCACAGTGATGTATTATTGGAATTTTTTGATGACAATAAGCAACTAAGTACAGCAGTTAAAGTAATTTGGTGCGAATCTAGAGGAAATACAAATGCAGTTAGAACTGCTGAAGGCAACAATGACTCGGGGCTATTTCAATTTGTGCCGTGGACTTGGAATTGGATTGCAGAAGAATACGACTTACCTAAATGGAATACTTGGGTAGTTTTAAAAGATGATAGACCATATACAGAAAATAAAGTATCTAAAAGTAGTGTTGGTTTTGAAATGGTAAAAGTTCAACATAGTGAATATTACAACATTATGTTTGGCTATTTATTATCTCAAGATATTTACGGAAAATCACAGTGGAAAGACTGGAGTTCAAGTAAACATTGTTGGGATAAAGATTGGAAATATATAACTAAATTAAGGAGAGAGAATGCTTATTAGAAGAACACTAGTTAAATTATTTAGATATATAAATAAATTAACTGATGAAGCAATAGATAGATTAATGTATATCAGAGAACTTAGAGAATGGGAAAAAGAAAAACGCAAAGAGGGTTTTCCTAAAGAATGGTTTGAAGATGAATCAGCCTAGTATTTATAGAATATACAAGACAAAAGAAAAGATGTGGTCTTGGTTTGAATGTGCTATGTGTGACGGAAAGTTTATGGAAGTCTTTTACAAAGAAGAAGATATGTGGGACATAGACACTTGTGCTAAGTGCAATCCGGAATATCAAGCATATGTTAAAAGTAAGGGGTACTAATGTTTAGTTTTATTATGGCCATAATGATTGTAGGTGGTGGAGTATCATCTCCTATGCCTAATTATTATTGGGATAACTACGCAGAAATTTATTGTGAAGATTTAGACCCTATGACACCACCCGGAAATTGCCAACATAGAGAAGATTTTTCAGATGCTATATTTTGGTATGAAGGTGAAATAGTTAGTGAACACGACGACAGTATTATGCCGGAAGATTGTTCAGTAACTCAAATAGAACAAGGTAATTGTAAATATGGCTTTTTGCCTTAAAATTTTACTTTACGTTTAGATGCTGCCTTAGCTTTGTCTCTCATAGATTGAGAAACTTTGCTAGGGTCAGTATTCCAATTAATACCAACAGTTCCATAGAGATTAACCCTAGAGCTAATTTGTCTATGAGATATTGCTTTACATTTTTCACATTTTACCTTTGGGTCTTCGTGTATTGAATGCTGTACTTCAAATACGTGTTCACACTTAGAACACTTATAATCGTACCTAGCCATTATTTAATTGGGTATTTTTTACACACTTTAAGATATTCGTTTAAGATAACATCCATATCGTCTACTAAATTTACTTTTTGTAGTCGAAGTGAATTCATTTGGTCCAAAACGGCTTCTTTAAATTTTGCATCATCGATTCCTCGAAGATACGCAATTCTTTGTGCTTTATTTGATTCTATATCCATATAAACAGTTTAGTCGAGTATGGATGCCGATGTAAAATATTGCCTTTTATATTTTGATAATACCTTCAAATCCATCTCGTTTATAATTCCTTTGTCCAACAATGCTGGAACACTTTCATATGTTGCAGAATAATCTCCAAGAGATTCCTGTCTTACTAAGTTAAAATTTGCATCAGTAGAAGTATCTGCATTGTGTGTTGCTACCTCTCCTGTTGGTTGTTGTGCTGATAAAGCTGCACCTATGATAAACATTTTTCCTGCTGCTTTTGCACTTATATATTTAATATCTTTAGGAATATCCTCTACACCTGCTTCTGTATCTGAATATCCTGCAGAATAAACTACTGTAATATTTTGCAATCTAGTAGTTGACCATCTTTTGTTATTTGTTTTACGTATTCTACCTTCGTTTTTATAAACAACAAAATGTTCTTGATTACCTTCAGTTAATGCAACTTCGTCTTCTGTAACAGAAGTAACACTAATAATTGGTGCTACTTTTGTATAAAACTCTTCTTCACCGTTACCATCGTATGTTTCTGAAATAGAAGATGAATACTCTAATTCGTATCCAATATAGTTTTTAATTGTTGCATCAACTGCCGGTATAAAAATGTTTGTTATAGCTGTTTCATCAGCTGAAGACATATCTACACCAATAACACTTTTTACGTCAGAAACTGTTGAAAGTGCCACAGGCTACCTCCTATTTGTCTTCTACGTCTTCGGGCTTAACAGCTTTATCTTCTATTGTTTTTTTGGAAGCTGATTTCTTTTTAGAAGATTTTTTAACTTCTTCTTTTTTACCCCAACCGTGAAATTCTAAATACTCTTTAGAATATTCTTTTCCAGCTTTGGCTATTGAAGATGGGTTACCTTTAGGAACATCATTGATATTACCTTCAAACAAAGTACCATCCTGCATCTTCCAAATGTCTTTTTCTACTTTAATATATTCCATAAAAATCCTTTTAATTCTTTAAATTGAAGGGGCAGAATAATCCACCCCTCCAAAGTAATCTTAAGAAACTTCTTAGAAAGAAGTTACTTTTGAGAATGCTGCTTGTCTATAAACAGCAAGACCAACTCTCATTGTTGCTCTAATAGCCAATTTTCCTTTAAGGAAGAAGTCGCTATGAGAATCTGAGATAGCAAGGTCGAGACCTTGTCTCATTACAACGTGAGCAGCTTCTCCACCACCGAATCTACCAACGAGAACTGTGTTCTCTGAGATAGCTGTTGATGGAACAACTGGAATACCCCATAATCTTGGTTGTGGAGCATCACCGAAACCACCAGCAACAACGAATAATGGTGAGTTAGCAGCATAACCTGCTGAACTTGTACCTTCGAAGTCACTAACTGTAGTTACTAATTGATACCAGTCGTTTGGATGCATAACAATTGCATCCGGCTCTACGAAAGCACCAGTTCTAATGTTTGTAATTGCTTGATAAATAGCACCGAATTGCTTTAATTCACCACTGTATGATGAATAATCAACTTCGTCAACACTAGTTTTACCTGCATCAAGGATACCCTCGATGTTTGGTGCAGTTCCGTCGCCACTGAGAAGCTGAGAATCTAATCTCAATTTCATCATTGTAGCTAGTCTTGAGTTAACATAACCTTGAATTCCGGAAACATCTGCTAGAAGTTCTTCAGTTACAGGCAAGAAAACACCAATCTTTCTGATTGGAGCTGTTTGCTCTGTGAAATCTAGAGCTGCTTCAGCAGTAGTTGCTTCTTCAGCTTGCTCAGCTGCTGCATTTGTGAAAGTAGTTTCTTCCATATATGCAAAGGAATTTTGGTCTGTTTCAATTTGGTCAAAAAGACCAATAACAGCATCCGGGTCTCTAAGAGCACTTTCTAGGATGCCGGGTTGTCTTAAAACTTCCGGAGCGTAAGAGTTTGTAAGGCCAGCACCTAAAGTAGCTTTATAACCCATTGGGCTAAATCCTACTGTAGAGTCAACACCTTTAACACCATCAGCTTTGTAGTTTTGATAAGCAGCAGACTTAACAAAAGCATCACCTAAAGTTTGAACTGGTTGTGATGGAGCTTCCGGTGCATATGCATCAGTTTCCATAGCCTTTTCATTCTTAGCTTTGCTTTTAGCTATGTTAGCGTTATCTACTAATTCAGCTAATTCTGTGTTAAGACCTTTGATAGCATTTTTTTGCTCAGCAGAGTACTTACCGTCTTCTGCTGGATTATCAAATACGTCTTTTAACTCAGCACGCTTTTTGGAAATTTGTTCTTTATAATCTGACATTATGAATTTCTCCAAAATTTATACTTATACTTATACTTATTCGTCTTCTTCGTCGTCTAATTCAAGGACAATAGCTTCTGAAATGGTTCCTTGTGCTTCTGCGAATAAAGCTTCAAATTCTTCATCTACCTCATCGATAGATACTTCTTCTTCAGCTTCTTCTTCAGAAACTTCATCTTCGGGTTCTGACTCAGAATCAGATTCGTCGATTTCTTCAACTTCGACATCTTCAGAAACAGCTTCTGCTACTTCTTCAGTAGATACCTCAGCTTCAGCGACTTCAGCGTCAACATCGACTTCTTCTTCTTCTTTTTCAGAGCCGATAATGCTATCTAACTCATTCCAAGCGTCATCTAAGTCCTCTTGTACAGCACGTAATGCTGATTCTGCCTTAGAAGACAATTCCCTTCCATCTTTTTCTCGTAAGATTGAAATTGCTTTCGCTCTAACGATGAGGCTCTCTAATGCAGCAAGCACATCTTTAACCTCGTCTGAAAAACGTTTTCCTTGCAAGCTGGAATCGTCATCAGAAATCTTTAAATCTTTTTCATTTTCTTTAGCACAGTTACCATCATCACCATATGAACAATGTTTTTCTTTAGATTGGCAACAATCACCTTGGCAACATTCTGAAGACTCTTCTCCGGATGATTTCTCATCTTCATCGTCTTCATCTTCGCCCATAGCTGCTTCAAAATCTTCGTGAGTTTTACAAGGCATATAGACTATTTGTCCATTTACTTCATACTCGTGAGAACCTTCGCAACCTATTTCTTTAGCTCTAGCTTCAGCTTCTTCTACAGTGCTGAATACTTCGGGAGCTACTTCTTCTTTTTCTTCTATGTTGGAGTTTTGATAAACTGCTTCTTCACCGGATTTAATGGCTAATGTGTAGGTTTCTCTATTTGCTCCTACTAAAACTGGTGAAACTTCATAAACTTCTAAATTTTTTAAATAACGAACATCTACAGGTTCTTCCATATCATCGCTTTTATATTCTGCAATTTCATAATCGTGAATTCTAAAACCAAATGACCATTCTTGTAAGTCACCCATTTCTTTTGCAAGATTGTAAGCTTCTCTACCTGCTTCTGTATTCATAAAGAAATTTCCTTTGAATACTGCTTTGTCATCATCTGAGATAATTGTTCCTTTTCCTATAGGTTGGTCCCACTTGTGTGCGAATACCATAGGAACTTGGTTATCTTTAAAACCGGACTTTATTGCTCCGGGAACAACTACATCACCGTCTGTATCTAATTTGTTGTAAACAGAAAATACTGCTTCAACATTTCCTTTTGTATCATCAGTCGCTTTAAATTCGACTGACTTCGTGAATTTTTCACTAGCCATAATAAAAAATACTCCTTATTTACTCTCTTATTTTAACTTGTCAAATCGTCGTTGTGAGAGATAAGGTTATCTGCTTGTTTACGACGAGCATCTTCTTTCTTTTTTTGCTCGTTCACAATTTTTTTCATAGCACTTACACCGGACTTTGTAACTCCTCCCCACTTCATTACAGCGATGATTCCGTTTAGTCTAGTGTTTCCCGAGTGTCGGCTCATAAAACGTTCTCTTCTTTTTACCCAAGATAATACAGATGCACTTCTGTCACCAGCTCTGTACTTAGTCCAGTTACTATATGCATCATTTCCAGTGAAGGAAGTTGGTGGGTTTCCACCGGTACCTGCTCTTCTCCATATTCCCGGATAATTTTCTTTTAAATTTTTAACATAAGCGTGGTCCGGAAATTGTTTAAAGTTTGAATTACTTAAACTTATTTTTTGGTTATCACCGGATGATGGAAAGTTTGTAATGTCATCTTTTGCTTTACTACTTTTAGAACTATTAGGATGACCAGCTGGAAGCAAGTCTTGGTCAAAAGGCTTTCTAGGGAATTTACCTTTTAATCCTTTTTGGAATGCGTTGACACGAGCTATTCCCCACTGGGTTGCTGAAGAAACATTACCTCGCACTGAAGCTGGGTTTGCTCTATAGGCACCAACACCTCGTCTGAACACAGTTGCCAAAGTTCCATAACTTGTTCTATGTTTTGGATTACTGTCATTATGGTCTTTTACTTTCTTTTGTAATACTTCTTTAACTTTAGCAGAAATAGCTGGAGCTTTATCTTCTGTAATAATAAAATCTTGTTCAGCATTTTTGAATTCCATTGTTAAATCTATAGTTACAGTTTTCTTCTTCTTAGGTCTTTTACCTATAACTCTTTTGCTTCTTCTAACTTCCGGTTGAAATCTAGAAGTGTTTAAAGTATCTTTGCCTTCATCATCAGATTCTTCTTCAGTTTCAGATTCCTGTGATGGTTGTGCTGGGGCAGCCGGCTCCTCCATTGAGGTCATAACCCCGGTCTCACCCTCGGGCACAGCCACCATATTTAATGGTCTTAAGAAAATTTCGTGTGATTCATCGGCTTCTAACCCTAGTGTTTTACGTGCTTCTGCAATAGTAACAAAACCACCTTGAACTCCCGAGTTCATAGTAAGAACTTGGTCTTTCTTGTCTGATGCTAAAGCTCTTACTTCTTCTAAGTCGTAAGCTGCTACGTATTCATAATTATCTTCTTCGAAATCTTTATGTAGTAATTGATGAGTTAACTCAGCAGCTACTGCAGACCATAAAGGAATCATCTTCTGTTCTGTAAAGAATTCTCTAAGTTCCTTTGTATTATTGTAGGTCGCTGCATCCAAACCAGCCCCGAGGCCGGCGAGTATAGCTGGGACGCCAAGAACAGAGGAAACACGTTCTTCCGGTAGTCTTCTTAACGCAGTAAGATTTAATTGCTCCGGTGTAAATGAAACAATGTCTACGTCCATAGCACCTGTCATAATCATAGGGGCACCTCTATTAGCACCCGAGAACTTAGATTTAAAAGCTTGTGCAATAGCATCAGCTTCTTCTCTACTTGGACCACCCATTGTGTCATCTTTTGGACTTAAGATAACTCCGGGTACAGCCATATTGTGTAACAATGCAACAGCAAATTGTCCTGCTGCTTCATCACCAGCTAATTCTCTCATCACTGAACGTAAAGGAGAAAAGCCTCTTCTATGGTCATCCGGGTCCATACCTTGTCGAATGTGGACAACATTCTCTCTTGGTAATTCTATGTAATCTTGTGAAAGTGAGTTTTTTTGTTTTACAGCGTGATATTCGTAATGTGTAATTAATTCTTTTTCATTTCCTCTAACTTTTACATATGTAGGCATTAAAGGAACTAACTGAACTACTTGGTTTTGTCTATTTCTTACTTTTAATAAGAATGCATCACCGTGAGCAGCTAAAGATGTCACAAGGTAATGTGCTAATACAGCACCCGAACTAAATTCGTTAGGCCTTTGCATTAAGATTTCCATTGGATGGTTTCTTATTACTTCTTTACCACCTTCAATTTTTTTATAAACCTTTAAAGATGGTTCAGCAAAAGAAGTTGTTAAAACATTGATACAAGCGACTACAGCTGAATTGCCTAATCCATCACCCATTTCATCAATTAGTTTTTGTGGGAAGTAACCGGATTGGGTATTAAAACCCCAGTTACTTGTTAGTACACTATCGTGTCTATCTAATAAACTTCTTTTTTGACCATCTACTAATCTCTGTGGTGGTTTCTGTAAATACTCTACAGTTCTTCTATAAAAACTTTTGTTCTCAGCCATTTAATATGCTTGCCATTTCCTCTTCTTTTGGCTAGTTAAGCAAGCGTAAGCTAAAGTATCCACGATATCATCGTGAGCACCTATTGGAAAAGTTAACAACTCTCGCTCAACTTCACTAACCCATTCTGCGTCTTTGGGAAAGTAAACCAATCCTCTCTCCATCTTAGCAGACAAAGGTAGTGCCCGTGAACGCTTGTCTTTGTCAGCCCTCAATTCTCTAATTCTGATGCCTTGTCTTCTAGCAAACTGTACAATAGCAAGCTGATATCCAGCTCTTTCTATACCCACCCATTCAAGATTATGGATACCAACCATTCTTTCAATTTGAGGAACAATATCGGGTGCTTCTACTCTTGCTCTAAACATATCGAGCATAAATAATTTATCATCATCTGCGTGATAACCAAATACAGATATCACTGTATAGTCAGCGTGTTCTTTAGTTGAGACTGCTAAGTCAACAGTTGCATATTTTTGAAGGTCTTCGTTTATTTTATATTTCTTTCCATCAGCCCAAAGCGTTCCGACACCTTCTTTATAATAATTAAACCAAGATGACCTAAATACCTGTGCACCTTCAGAAATAAATTCTGCAAGATACTCTTGAGCAAATACTAATTCACCTAAGTCTTCTCTAGCTGATTCAACTTCAGCTGGGTCAATAATAGGATTGGCTACTGTAGGATATTGAAAGCGAGCCCAACCTTCTGATTTTTCTGCTTTTTCCCATAGATGATAAAACCAATTGTCCATTCCAATAGGAGTACTGATGAATAATGCAGAACCTTTGTTTTCTGTAAGGGTAGGTCGTAGTACTTCAGTCCAAGTTTCTTCCCTAACGAATGCAGCCTCATCCATAACTAAGAAGTTCAAACCTTCACCTCTTAACCTTTGTGGATTGTCAGCAGACTTAACAGCAATAGAACCTCCACCCGGAAATTTAACTTCCATATCGCCGATACGTATGTCAACTCCAGCTTCTTTTGGAAACTCTGAAGCAGCTGCAACAACATCACGCCAACCAACTCTAGCTATTGCGAATGTAGGTGCAACCCACCAAACACGTCCACCATCTAATGCTTGTTGTAAACAAAGTTGAACACCAAGTCTTGATTTACCGAAACGACGACCTGCACAAAGTATTTTCCAACGAGCAGGATGTTCTGCTACTTCTTTTTGTGCTTCGTGTAATGGTGGAAATTCCAACTCAAAAGTTGGTCCTGTTTCTACGTCTTGAACTTCTAGGTAGTCTCTTCCCATACCTCTTAAGTATAACCTAAAAAATAATGCCCTATTACTAGGGCAATTGGACAGAGATTATATGAATGACTTCATATGAATTACCATAATCGGTAACAGGCATAGTTTACACCTGCTACCGAATTATGTCAAGAGATGTTTGTTATTCTTCTTCCAAAGAACTAGCAATTGCGAGAATCATTTTAGATTCACCTTCAGTTAATTGATTGTTAGCAACCTTTTTAAAAAGTTCGCTTTCAAGACTAACTTGTGACCTATAAGTATTTTCTGCACGTTGGAAACGAGCAACTTTATACTTACGTATTTGCTTAGTTACAAAACCTTTATAAGCATTATCTAAAAAGAAAAGCTGATAAAAGAACTTTGAAAGAACTACTGGACTATCAGAATCGTTAATATCCTTTCTAGTCCATTGCTTATGTGATTGAAAATGACGTTTTACATAAGATACTGCAGAGCCAAAGCCTTGCTTTATCAATTTGTAAAAGAATCCAGCCACATACGAAGTCCAAGTTTTTTGGTCCCAGCCAATATGACCGTGCCAAAAACCGGGTTCGCTCCCATTGTGAGAGTGTCCGTTATGTGTTAATAGGATTTCTTCGTTGTTCAACCAACGAGCAAATTTATGTGCGTGTTTATGACACAAACGAAAGTAAGGGTCCTTACAATCGTAGTTATCAGTGAAATCACCATAACCACTAGAAATTATAAGGTCCAATGCACCTTCGTCGTTAGGAGCAAATGATTCCCACTTGCAACTTTTGACAGCACATCTGCTTACGTGTTCCTCGTAACGAGATTCACGTTCTGTGTCTACGACACTATTATTTTCTGAATTAGGCATTTATTAGCCACCTTTCAACTAGTTATCTTCTTCTCACGTGTCGTAAACACTATAGAGTTCCCAATTAGTTCTGATGTGTAGTCCTTTCTAGGCAACACACCCTAACTACGTACAAACAGGGGATGGGAACTCTAACTGTTTACAGCTCGTCTTTTACTGCTTCTCTAGCAGAATCTATAAACTTCCAAATATCATCATAATTTGGGTCTTTAGAATGATATCCGTTATCGAATTCTTCTAAAGTATTTCTCTCGTCTTCAACTTCGTAAAGTTTAAAAACGTTTGAGACAATCTCAGAGTCAATCAAATCCACATCTCTTAACTGAAAGTCGTGTGCCGACCATAAGTTTCCAAGTGGAACTATTCTTTCCCCTTCTTTAACAACAAGAATAACTTCTTTTCTTCCTGTTTCAGTATTCATTGCGTAAGCAACGTCAATACTGCCGGCTAATCTCTTAGCCATTAGATACTTTTCGTACAGCTTACCCATTGCGTTTTTATGTTGTGAATGTTCTCTATCCATTATTTTCCTCCGTTTCTCTTGTTACAGAATCAAACTTCATATTGAAGTTAGGGTGAATATATTTCAATTCACCTTCTACTGTTTTCTTAGCTTCATCAAAAGTATCTGCAAAAATAATTTTGTGCCCACTAAATTTAACGATATACTTATCCATTATTCTTCCTCTCCAAACATTTCAAGCCAACACTTTGGATGTGTGCCTGTAATCATTTGTTCTCTTAAATCTTTGTCTAATGACTTAACTGCTTCTTGAATGTGCATACCTTGATGAAGATAAAACATTTCTTGTGTGAATATCTCTACTGTACCTGTTTCGCCACAATGAAAACATTCTTTTGTTTCAACAACATACTTGTCGCCATTCTCAAAGTCATATATTTTTTCTATTACTTTCATTATTCTTCTTCCATACTTGATAATATTGGATACCTAAAGTAATAACTATCTCTAGCATCTGTTCTATTATCTTTTGTATATTCTTTTTGAGCTTTAGAAGACCACTTAGCAAACACTTCTGTTGGATTTGAGTATCCAAAGATGTTTAACTCAACTGAATCAACATCTACAACTTCTGATGTATGCCAAGGATGTACTTCTAATCCTCTTGATATTTTTACTATTTCATAATCGAATTGTTTTTTTATTTCCATTTCTCCCTCTCTGTATACTTTCAGTATAGCAGATTAAAAAAGTTTGTCAAATTTAATCTGCTATTTATTTTTATTTTATTTTATATTTGATGATAAAAGCCGTCATCACAGCTCTCACATCGAAAATAAATTGTAGTTTTGACTCTAGTGATAACTCCGTCAATATCGAAGTCACCACCAGCCATTGCTACACGTCCGTTTAAAGATGTGTTGCAATATGGACAATCCATATTCATATGGCTCCTTTCTCGGTTTTTGTTTTTGTAGTTTTTATTTCCCATATATAATATACTAGCGACAAGTTTTAAAATGTCAAGTATTAAATAAAAAAAATATTTTGCCTTTTTGGATACGACTCTCCGAAGAGAGTCGACGATGGGAGGGTATCGGCAATGAAAATCTCTTACGAGACTTTCACCGACATTTATAATTATACCCTCTCAATTCATCGGCGTTTACACGTGTAAGCTAGCAACTATACGACTTTGGTCTTTCCAAAGAAGTGTGTAAAAAAAAGTAGAGATAGTTTATTTAGGACACACAACAAACTAAATAACTTTTCTCTACCTTTAGTGCAGTAGCCGGGTATCGCACCCGGCGTGTGAGAAACAATCCTTCGTATTAATTTCTCGAGGCAAGTCCTATTCCTTTCTTCTTAGTTATTACTATCAAACATAAAGCGTTGTCCCGACTGTATGTTAATTCAAAAGAGCTTAGGTCACCCCTCCCACTTGGTTACTGCTTAAATCTATTTTACCTTATCGTAAAATATTTTGCTAACATTTTCTAAATATTTATCTTCATCAAAAATCATAATTGATGTAATAATATCTAGAGCTTCTTCGCTAGCTTCTGAGTCTTCAAACTCTTCATTTCTTGCTGGCATTGTCTTTGACTCTTCTCTGATATTATTAATAACTGTTAGCAAATCATTAATAGTTATACTTTGGTACTCTTCAACTTCATCCATAAATGTTTTTGCCATAATTTGCAACGCTTTTTTTAAAGCATTTGCTCTACATATCAATTCATCATCGTGATTCCACAATGAAGATAGAAATATATTTTTCTTTAGAGTATTTCCTAATATGTCTGCTTCATTTAAAAAGCTATGTTGCATTGTCAGAAGTTCTGAACCGTTATACAAAGGAAGTTTTTTGTCTAAAGGTAATCTAGCAAGCTTAGCTGAAATTAAATCTGTCCAAGGAACTATATATTCGGGACCTAACTCTACTTCAACTTGCTGCACTTGAATTACTGTGTCATCATACAAGTATGGTAAATTTTCTTCCATTAAATCAGCTACTACTGCTAAATACTTCTTACCTTGCAAAGCGTGATAAAAAGAAAGAACTTCATTTAAACATTCAACTGTTTGCTCATTTCCTAATGCTTCTTCAAAAAAATATTTATCGTTAAGCATCTTCAGTCTTTCCATATATTTTATCTACTTCTTCTTGAGTTCTTAATTTGCTTTTATACCTAAGCAAATCTTCTTGTAAATCATTGTTAAGTTTCATAGTCTTCATAGTACTAATAAACTTCTCACGAGTCATAGGTTTTGGTTTAGTTCTTTTGTTATAGTCACTTAAAAGAACTTCTTCCTTTTTCCTCTCAGCAGAACAACTTGGCAAATCCGGGCTTGCATATTTTGGGCAGTACTCCATAAAATACGGTTCACCAAAATCATCAAACATCCAACCCCAATCTGTCCAAGCGTGAGCACCACCGGCAGTACACTCAGTCTTATTTTGCTTGAGCATATTGTAAGTGTTGTAACTTGTAGTAGTACTAGCACCTAGCTTATTAGCCATACCAATAATCTGTGAAGAGTTGGGTGCATAAGACCTACCTTCACCGTGAAGCTTTACAATTGCTTTTTGAATATCTCTGTATGAGTAATACTGTAAATCTTGATACATTGCTCGAATGTAACTGTCATCCCACTCAGAAGGTGCATCATCACCTTTAGTAAATCTTAACGATAACCATTGAACACACTCTACCCATTCATTCCAAGATAAGCCTACAAGGTTATCCTCTTTTGCTTGTTGTAAAGCATCTTCTATATTTTGAATATCTCCTATATTTGCTTGTATAGGTTTTAAATCTTCCTCATCATAAGGATTTTCATTGTCGTTCATTTAATCTCCTATTGTCAATAATATTAATGATATCATAAATCTAACAAAAGTCAAATTTTAGCTGGTTCATCATCTAAACCATTATCACCAATAAAACTAAAATCTAAACCTGCAAATTCTTCAAACCTAAGGTCGTTCATAAATGGCCTGCCAGCAAAATGCCAAGCAAAATATAAATCAACTAACCTATGGTCTTTGTAATTTAGCATTACCCATATAACATCTGAAGCAGTTTTTACTGCACCAGCATCTTCTAAAGCCATTATGAACATCTGCATATCTTGATATACAGTCAAATCTGACTTTCTAGCTGGGTTATTTAATCTTTTATTTCTATCCATAATTTAGTCCTTAACGTTTATTGGTGCCAGTGCGTTTACTTGCGTGGGCACCAATCTCACATTAGTTCATTCTTCAGAACTGGGTTTTTGGTACCAGCCCAAATTAGAAACTAAACTGCAGTTATCTACTAATCTAGCACGACCTGCGTCTCGATAGTAGCCTTTTTGCATTTTTATTGAATGTCGTCTCCCTCGTGAAACTCCATAGTCCCACTGACGAGCTTCATTCTCAAAATGTTCAGCTCCTTTTTTGTAATATTGGTAGGCACTTGCCCTCATATTGCAACCACTGCAATATACTAGGGTTTCCCATCGTTCTTTCATATTGAAGTCAAAACCTGTGACCCAATATTTTTTACGATAGGTGCCATCCCAATTATGGCTGGATTCGCTATAGTCATTCACTATAACCCTCCTCTTTATCGGTTATACTATAACCATACCACATAACTTCAAATTTGTCAAATCATCTACAATCTCTTGAATAGTTAATAGGTATAGTTAATAAGTTTAGTTATATAGGTATAGTTCG
>Ga0181590_10000519_pt1 | contig 30853 bp, 30 predicted proteins | sample 071ome_34_FD_132446 | JGI IMG/M metagenome (GOLD analysis project Ga0181590, IMG submission 132446) | Coastal salt marsh microbial communities from the Groves Creek Marsh, Skidaway Island, Georgia - 071411BT metaG (megahit assembly) | ecosystem: Environmental > Aquatic > Marine > Intertidal...
AATAAAAATAAAAATAAAAGGCTACTCCCAATGAAGAAAAACACGCTCCTTGCCATGGGCCTCGCGGCTTCGTGTGCTCTTCCATTTCAGTCTGCGCAAGCACTGGATATCGCAGGTTTACTCGGCTTTGCTGGTGGTATTTTTAACCAAGCCAGTTTTCCAGAATCCGATGCCTACACCACAGACGATGACATTATCATCGACGCCTTTGATGGTGTTGAACTGGCCGCCAACATTTTTTGTGCCCACCGATTTAGCGGCGGGCGATCTTGCCCCTGCGGTAATTTTTATTAACAGCTGGGCGCTAAACGAATACGAATATCTTCAACAAGCAGGCGAACTAGCTGAAAAAGGTTACGTGGTTTTAAGTTATTCCACGCGCGGTTACGGCACCTCCACTGGCCAGATCAATACGGGTGGCCCGAAAGACATGGACGACTTTAGTCGTGTGGTGGATTACCTTATTGCAAACTACCCCGTTGATCCACAAGCGATTGGTGCGGCGGGTATTTCCTACGGCGCGGGTATTTCTTTGTTAGGTGCTGCACATGACAGTCGCATCAAAGCGGTTTCGGCCATGAGTGGTTGGGGCAGCTTGGTGGATGCACTTTACGGTGACTCAACGCCACGTTTGGTTTGGGGTGAGATTTTAACGCTCACAGGCGATTTAATTGGTGACTTGGACCCCATCGTGAACCAGCACTGGAGCGACCTGAAAAATCAAAACTTAGAGGCTTTGCCGGCCATCATCGAATGGGGTAATGAGCGCTCACCGTTGCACAAAGTGGATCAGCTCAATGCCAATGGCACAGCCGTTTACTTGGGTAAAGCTTACGGCGATGTGTTGTTCCGTCCGAACAGCATTCTAGAATTGTTTAGCGCACTTGAAGGACCAAAATTTGTAGACCTCGAACCCGGTACCCATGCAACAGCAGATTTACTACCGCCATTATTGGGTTTGCCTGAAAACACACAGTGGGATCACACCTATGAATGGTTCGACTATCACCTAAAAGGTGAGAACAATGCCATAGCGACCGCCAAGCCCGTCAACATGAAGGTGAAGTTCTCTGATAACTGGGAACAATTCGACAGCTTCCCAATTGCAGAAGCGACAACAGAAACCTTTTATCTTCACCCGCGTAGCCTGATTGATGATGGTGATCTAAAAGACTATGGCTATTCTGGTTGGGCAACGGACGATGCGTATAACACCTTGCTAGGTTCTATTTATGAAACCGGGTTCCCTTTGGTATCCGAAATGTTGCAGCAAATTGTGGACTTGCCAGTGTTAACAGACATTTCAGCGGCTAACGATAATCACTCGATTTATTACAAATCGAATTTATTGACACAACCCATGGCGATTCGTGGTAATCCTTCGGTTCACGTTACGCTACAACCTCATGCGGAAGTGGCTCAAATCTACGCTTACCTGTATGACATGGATTTAACCGGTACTGGCACGTTGATTACTCATGGCGCTTACACCTTGCCGCAAGTAACGTACAAGGACAAAGTGGCGGTAGACATCGAGTTAGTGACCACGGCTTATGATCTTCCTGCAGGCCATCGTCTTGTGATCGCCTTCGACTCAAAGGACATCGAATATCAATCTGTCACTAGCAGTGGATATCGTTTAGACATCGAGTTCGATCGTGATCAACAAAATATACTGAGCGTACCAACCCTTTAACGAGTGTTTAGCCCCTAGCCTTTTCGCCCTCTTCGGAGGGCTTTTTTATGGCGACCAACCGATGCGATCTGCTTCATGTCGCCTTGATGGGAAATTAGCTATACTGGCCCCTTTCCTTGAATAGCCCGTTTGCACCATGTCTCAGCCAAAGCACATAGCCTTTTTTCGTTTATCCGCCCTTGGGGATGTGGTACTCGCCATTCCCATGATTCGAACGCTTCAACAGGCGTGGCCAGATGTGAAGATTACCTGGATCACCAGTTCGGCTGTGTATCCTTTATTGGAAGGCCTAGACGGTGTGGAATTCTTGGTGATTCCCAAGCCGCAAAAGATCAAAGATTACCTAGCCTTGCGTCAGTTGTTTAAAGCCTACGAGTTCGATGTGCTGATCGCGGCCCAAGCCAGTTTCCGTACCAACTTGATCTATCCGCACATTAATGCCAAACGAAAAATTGGTTTCGATAATGGCCGTGCTAAAGATTTGCATTCATGGTTTGTAAAAGAACAAATTTCACCGGCGGATGAACACTTAGCGGAAGGCTTCATGGGCTTTGCCAAACACCTGTGTGTACCGACCCCCGCGAAAGAAAAGTTCACTTGGAATATGTTTGTCAGTGAAGACGATCAAGCATGGGCGAAAGCGCAGCGTAAGGCGGATAAGTTCATCGCCATTAATGCGGCGGCGAGCAAAGCCGAGCGTACATGGAAGGCAGAACATTACGCTAAGTTAATCGACGAAGCCGTGGCCAAATACCAATGTCAGGTGGTGCTAACTGGCGGCCCAGCCGCCAACGAAATTGAGCTGGCGGCTCAAATTGAAACACTGGCGTCTAGTCCCGTTGACAATCTAGTGGGTAAAACTAAGCACAAACAAATTGCCGCCCTGCTGGGTGAAGTGGATTGCCTCATCGCCCCCGACACCGGCCCAGCTCATATCGCCGTGGCCATGAATACCCCAGTGATTGGATTGTACGCAGTGGCCCGTTCGGGGTTGTCTGGCCCGTATCAATCACCCGATTACACGGTGGATAAATACCCTGAAGCCGTTGAGAAGTTTTTAGGTAAGTCTTTCGAGCAAGCCGGTTGGCATGAGCGCGTGCATCATGAAGATGCCATGGATTTGATTCAGGTTGAGGATGTGATGGGGCAGCTAGCTAGAGTGTTTGACGCACTTAAAATTTAAGTGGTTAACGAAAGGGCTGACTGCCCTTTCAAAGAAAGATTAATGCTTTGTCGTGTTACTCGGCATCACATCAAAGATTTTAATGGCCTGTTCGCCATCGTCGCGAACAGCCTTGCCCACCGGTGTCACGCGAGTCGCAAGTTCGGAAGGCGCTTCCACTTCGTCTTTCATCACGTCTAAGTAGCCGCAGGCCACGCATTCACGGGTTTCCTTCCCTTCTTCGTTCTTGTACATCACCAGCTTGTCCATCTCGCTGCACTTGGGGCATACCGCGCCGGCGATGAAGCGTTTTTGAGCTTTAAACATAACAGGTTCTCAGGGGTAGAAAGGTTGCGACATTATAGCCATCTTAGGGAGGAATGTCAGACGGGTGTGGATTGGGTGGTGCTTGTGATAACCAGCCGTAAAAAAGGAGCCGAGACACACTCGGCTCCTTTGTTTATGTCATTAAGCCGCCTTAATGCCACTATGACGCAACAACGGCTCCACGCTGGGCTCACGACCACGGAAATTCTTAAACAGCACGGCAGCGTCTTCTTCACCGCCACGGCTTAATATTTCGTTGTAGAACGATTGGCCCGTCTCAGCATTGAAGATGCCCTCTTCCTCGAAGCGGCTATAGGCGTCGGCGCTTAATACTTCAGCCCACTTGTAGCTGTAGTAACCTGCTGCGTAGCCGCCGGCAAAGATGTGACCGAAGCTGTGCTGGAAGCGGTTGGTTTCGGGGGCTGGCACCACCGCCACTTGGGCACGGACTTCGTTCAACAAATCTTGAATGCTTCTTGGGCTCTCAGGGTTGTATTCCAAATGCATTTTGAAATCGAACAAGGCGAATTCCAATTGGCGTACCATCATCATGGCACTCTGGAAATGCTTGGCGTCCAGCATCTTGTTTAGCAGCTCTTGGGGCAGAGGTTCGCCAGTGTCCACATGGCCACTGATGAAGGCCAAGGCTTCTGGTTCCCAGCACCAGTTTTCCATGAACTGACTCGGTAGCTCGACCGCATCCCAGGCTACACCGTTGATGCCGCTGACTGCTGCGGTGCTGACCTGAGTGAGCATGTGGTGGATGCCGTGACCAAATTCATGGAATAGGGTGGTCAGTTCATCATGGGTTAGTAAGGCAGGCTGATCGCCCACTGGCGGAGTAAAGTTACACACTAAGTAGGCGATTGGGGTTTGGGCTTCGCCATCGGCTTTGATGCGTCGTACTCGGCACTCGTCCATCCAAGCGCCACCGCGTTTTTTGGCACGGGCATAAAGGTCTAGGTAGAAGCGTGCTACGAGGTTGCCGTCTTTATAGATGTTGAACAGCTGAACGTCTGGGTGGTACAGGCTGCCATTTTCCACCGTGGCGGTGTCGTCTTCGCGAATTTCTACCGAGAACAAACGCTTGGCCACTTCAAACAAACCGTTCAATACTTTTGGGGCAGGCAAGTATGGACGAATTTCTTCTTGGCTGATGCTGTATCTGGCCTGCTTTAATTTTTCACCGTAATAAGTGACGTCCCAAGCGTTGAGTGTCTCGACACCGTGTTCGCTCTTGGCAAATTCACTTAGTTCAGCAAACTCTTTTTCTGCTTGAGGTTTGGACTTGGCGGCTAAATCGTTTAAGAACCCCATCACTTGCTCAGGGCTCTCGGCCATCTTGCTGGCTAACGAGTAATGAGCATAGCTGTCGAAGCCCAATAGATTGGCAAGTTCGTGGCGCAGCTTAAGGATTTCTTCCATTAACGAGCTGTTATCGAACTCGTTGGCATTTGGCCCTTGGTCGGATGCACGAGTAGAGAACGCCACATACATTTCTTCTCTTAATGCTGCATTGTCGCAATAGGTCATGACCGGTAGGTAACACGGAAAATCGAGGGTCAGTAGATAGCCTTCTTTATCGTCGGCCTTTGCTGCCTGGGCGAACCCTGCCAATGAAGATTCTGGTACCCCGGCCAGTTCGGATTTTTCGGTAATGTGTTTTTGCCATTTATTGGTGGCATCTAACACGTTTTCGCCGAACTTGCTGGAGATCTCACTTAAGCGGGATTGAATCTCACCATAACGCTTTTTCTTTTCCTCTGGCAGGTCGACACCGGCTAAATGGAAATCGCGCAGCCCATTTAAAATGGTCTTTTGTTGCGCCTTGGTCAACGTGGCAAATTCAGGACTGTCTTTGATGGCCACATAGGCTTGTTGTAAGGCTTTGTTCTGGCCAACTTCTGTGCTGTAGGCCGATAACTTGGGTAAACAGGCATTGTAGGCTTCACGCAGATCATCGCTGTTCATAACACTGTTGAGGTGGCTGACTGGGCTCCAAGCCTTTCCTAGTACGTCATCCAGCTCCTCTAGTTTGGCCACTAAGGTGCCCCAGGTTGGATTTTCTAGGGTGCTCAGAGTGCGAATGGCCTCTAAGTTGTCGTCTAGGTGGCTAGAGATGGCGTCTACGATGAGTGAAGGATCCACTTCACTGAAGACCGGTAAAGCTTGTGGCTTTGTTAGGGTGTTTTCAGTCGGCATAAATGACCTGTTGGTATGTTTGTCTTGGGTAAGTTGATATATGGTGGGGGCATAACCTCAAAATTCAAGTTTTAGCTAATAATAAGGAAGGTGAACCTGTGGCTAGCCCAAGTTATAGCGCTCGTTCCGTGCGGCCATTTCAAGGGATGACGCCAGCTCTCGGTGATCGGGTTTTTGTGGACCCCTCAGCCACCGTGCTCGGTGACGTTACCTTAGGCGATGATTGCTCCGTTTGGCCCAATACCGTGATTCGTGGGGATATGCACACCATCACCGTTGGCGCACGCTGTAGCATTCAAGATGGATCGGTTCTGCACATTACCCATGCCAGTGACTATAACCCAGGGGGCTACCCTTTGACCTTAGGTGACGAAGTGACCGTGGGTCACATGGTGATGCTGCATGGCTGCACCATAGGTTCACGGGTTTTGATCGGTATGCAGTCGATGGTCATGGACGGTGCCGTGATTGAAGACGAAGTGGTACTCGGTGCAGGTTCCTTGGTGCCGCCGGGTAAGGTGCTCGAAAGTGGCTTTCTTTATGTTGGGCGACCCGCTAAACCCGTTCGCCCGTTGACGGAAAAAGAGTTGTCGTATTTCTCCTATACCGCAGGGAATTACGTTAAGTTAAAAGACCAACACATTAATGAGAATTACACCTCACTCTAGCGTTTCTATTAGGCTTCTAATGCTTTTCACTGATGGTAATCCAAAAGTGGTTTGCTAGTGTGACAGGCCCCAGTTCTGCTGGGGTTTCATCATAGCGTTCAGGGACGAACCATCATGCACAACACGGTACTCCTCATTGCCCTGTTAGCGTGTTTACTCATTCCAAGTTGGTTGTATGCGAAGGACACGCTACCCAATCTTATTCTCGCCAAACATTTTAATGGTGACATTCAGCACCAAGGCTATTGGTTAAGCGAAAAGCTAGACGGGGTTCGCTGTTATTGGAACGGCCGAAAATTGCTGACCCGTAATGGCAACGAGATTCATGCTCCCCCGTGGTTTACTGCACAGCTTCCACGTCATGCTTTGGACGGTGAATTGTGGATGGCCCGAGGCGCATTTCAGATGCTAACCAGTGTTGTGCTGGATAAACAGCCCCATGAAAAACTTTGGGAACAAATTCAATTTTTTGTTTTTGATCTTCCCCATTCAAACGCACGATTTGAAGAACGACAAATATTGTTAAGCAGCTTAGTTGAGCAGACCAATATTTCCCATTTGAAATATGTTGAACAAACTAAGGTGTTTTCCACAGAGGAAATTCAAGAAAAATTGGATGACTTAGTGAGCATGGGCGCGGAAGGCGTGATGCTAAGAGCGCCAAACAGCCCTTATGAATCGGGTCGCAGTGATTATCTTCTTAAGCTTAAACCGCGCCATGATGCCGAAGCTAGAGTCGTAGCCTATCAGGCGGGTCGTGGTCAGTTTGAAGATATGTTAGGTGCCATTTGGGTGGAAACTAAAGACGGTACATTATTTAAGATCGGCACGGGGTTTAGTCATGAAGAGCGGAAGAATCCGCCGCCCATTGGTAGCGAGATCACTTTCTCCTACCAGGGCTTAACAGATAATGGTGTCCCGCGTTTTGCGAGTTATGAACGTATTCGTCAAGCGGAATAAATGCGGCATGCTGCCGATATAAAAATCGTTAACGTATTATGCAAACCCCCACTCAATGCCACTGGCTTTTCCTAAGCACGGCCACTCTTGCCAAATGGACGTTAGGTTGCCGGTTTCTTCTTTTACATAATCTTTAAACGAATCGCTTTCATAGCTGGCTTCGGCTGACATCATTTTTGCCACGGTATTGTGAACAAAGTGATCCAAGCGATTTGCTAAGGTTTCACCCACTAGCTGATGCGCAACCACATTGGCGAGCGTCATATCCCAAGGAATGAGTGGAATGCCCACACGAGCAATATAGCGATCGTTTACTTCTTCAAACAAACGATGCGCTAGATAGGCTTCATCCATGAGTGCCATGAGTCCCACGTGATCATTTGGCAATTCAGGGGGCGTAAGAAAATAATCTTCGGCCACTTTTAAAAATGGGAATACGTGGTTTTCAATACCGGCTCTTTCAGCAGCGCACTTGAGTGCATCCAAAAAATCCGGAACATGATGAATGTATTCCATGGCAAAGGTTTTTAATGAAGCAAGTTCATTCTCTTTGGTGATTTTTAAGCGATTCGGCAAATGCTGAATGTGATGTTTCAGGTGCCTTTCTAGGCAGTGAGTTCGTTCCTCGTGGTAGAAGGCCTGACTGATGATGGTGCGAAGTGTACTGACTCGCATAAACTCTCCTTGCAACGCATTGGTCTTTTTATGTACAAGGGGCCAATGACTGCTTGCGAATTTTTATCGTTATTATGGGTTACAGCTTCTTTTTATTTTTCCTTTTCGCCGACCTAAATTACGGAAAAATAAGTGGGTGAACAATCGCTTACCTCCTGTATTTTTAGACCATAAATCCATAAAAATTTATTGGTCATTCCGTTTGATTGTTAGCACAAAGCTGATGCATTAAAGGCTAGTACAGCGACCGGTCATTGCCAGTTTTTGCACCAAAAAAATGGAAAAGTGAGGATCAGTTTGCGTTTCTTTGGGTCGATTATTGAATTTTGCGTAAAGCGGCGGGTAGGCGTAAGCCTTGCCAAAGCGCTCGTGAAATCAGGAATCCGTACATGGCAACCCATAGGCCGTGAATGGGCCAATGGGATAACAAGGCGGTTAAAGGTAGGAATACGACGCATACAGCCACCACCAGACTGTTACGCATCTCTTTGGCATTGGACAACCCAATGTAGATACCATCTAGCCAATAGCTGGCAAATCCGGCCAAGGGTAAAAGAATGAGCCACCATGACAAGTCGCTTAATAATGCCAGCACATTATCTTGGCTGGTCAGCAATTGGAAAACCCAAGGATGAAGCGGAATCAAGATGAGCGTCATGGCGGCGGCGGTGATCAGCGACCACTGTCCACAAATGCGGACGATTTGGCGTAATTTGAATAAGTCTTTTTTAGCCAGTGCTTTTCCCACTAAGGATTCACTGGCGATGGCAAACCCATCTAGCGCGTTGCTCATGAACATGAGTAGGTTAATTAAAATGGCATTCGCGCTGAGTAAGGTGGCGGAATGTTCTGCACCCTTGGCCATGAAATAAGCGAAGGCAAATAATAAAAGAAATGTGCGCAGAAAAAGGTCAATGTTCAATTTAAAGAAATGCGTCAGTATCGGCTTGAGTGATCTCCAAGAGTAAGTACGCAGAACTCGATGTGGATACCAATGAAGTGCTAAGCCCAGCTGCAAAAGTTCAGCAAGATTGGTTCCCCATGCTACGCCTGCGCTATTGAAATGAAGGTGGTACACAAACACATAATTGAGTAGCCCATTCACTAAATTTGCGCTGATCAGCAACTTCAATTGAATGCGCGTTTGCCCAAGGCCAATGAAATACCCCAGCATGGCGTAATTGAGCAAAGTGACAGGGGCAAACCAGAATCGTATTTGAAGGTATTGTGTCGCAAATTGCTCAACATCATTGTCGCCATCAACTAAAGACAACATAAATGGAATTAACCAAGGGCTGAGCGCAATGATGAGAAGGCCGATTGCCATTGCCAAACCAAGGGCAGTGGTCATGATCATTTTCATGCGATTGGGTTGCTCAAATGATTGAGCAATTTGCGCCGTGGTACCCATGCGTAAAAAAGAAAAACTCCACATGACTAACACCAGTAGGCTACTGCCCATGGCGACGGCGGCTAAAAAATGCGTTTCACTTAAATGCCCTAGTATGGCGGTATCCACCAAACCTAAGAGAGGGACGGAGATGTTTGACAGCATCACAGGCCAGGCAAGGGCCCAGACATGGCGGTGCATAGATTGATCTTTTATGACACTTTGCACAGAATGGCGAATATCTAACAATGAAATTGGGCCCCATTATGCGCTATTCCATGTCCGCTGTCCTTTTCGCCATCAAATGCTGTGGAGTTTTGGCGGCGACTCTTTGGTTGTCAGCCTGCAGTCCGGCCATGCCAGAGAGTTATCAACCCTTACCGACACCGACGCCACTGAAAGCCATTCAGTTATACGATCAAAATGGTCAAACCGTGACGCAAGATTCGTTCAAAGGGCAATGGAATTTGGTCTTTTTTGGTTACACCTATTGCCCGGACGTATGCCCCATGACCTTGGGAGAATTAAACAAGGTGGCGGCTGGTTTAAACCGCGATGATGTGAAGGTGGTGTTGGTCTCGGTGGATCCCGAGCGAGATACACCGCAACAATTAAAAACCTACATTGAGTACTTTAATCCAAAGTTTAATGCGTGGAGCGGTGAATTGGCTCAGGTGGAATCCATCGCTCGGCAGATGCACGTCTTCTTTCAAAAGCAGGAAATGGAAGGTACGTATTTGATGGATCACAGCTCACAAGTGATCTTGGTAAACCCAAAGGGGGAATACCAAGGTTTTTTCACCGCACCGCTGAATGTGGATGATGTGGTGGGGTATGTGGATGCTTTGTAGGTACCCTAAACAAAGCAGGGTACTCAAAGAATCGGCGGCCTATCGACCTCCCACCAAACGATAGGCGCTTTGGCTCAGAACAAAAAACAATGCGCTGGCCAATACGATGCTTGGTCCGGCTGGGGTATCGAATTGGTAAGACAGGCCCAAGCCAACGGCCACGGCAATCATGCTCATGACGGTAGCAAAACCCGCCATTTGCCCTGGGCTTTGACTAAAGGGGCGTACCGCTGCCGCAGGAATGATCAGCAACGCTGTGATCAATAACACGCCTACTAACTTCATAGCGCCAGCAATCACGACTGCCAACAGCACCATAAATAGCAAACGCAATCGTGCTACCGGATAGCCTTCCACTTGCGCTAGCTCTTCCGATACCGTCACAGCCAACAGACCGCGCCAAATTTTAGCCAGTGCGGCCAATACGATGGCAGCTCCGATGGCCATGGTGATTAAGTCTTCACGATTAACCGCGAGCAGATCACCGAATAAATACGCATTGATATCGATGCGGACATTGTCCACCAAGCTGAGCGTGACCAAGCCTGCCGCTAACGTGGTGTGAGCCATCAAGCCGAGCAAGGTGTCACTGGGGATCAGGTGCTGCCGTTGTAAACTGGCCAGCAACAGGGCCACAAACACGGCGCAGAGGATAATGGCCACATCCAGTTGTACGTCTAATAGAAAACCTAGGGTGATGCCGAGCAATGCGGAGTGAGCAAGCGTATCACCAAAATAGGCCATGCGACGCCAAACAATAAAGGAGCCCAGCGGACCCGACATGGCACTCAAAAGCCAGCCGGCCAGTAACGCGTCGAGTAACCAAATCATTAAGACTCCCCCGTGTGCGAATGGTCATGGCTGTGGTCATGATGATCGTGGCCGTGATCGTGCTGGCAGTGCTCACCATGGGTGTGATCATGATGGTGGGTATAGGGGACTAAGTGAGCGGCCATGGTTTTACCGAAGAGTTCTAAATAGCTTGGATCTTGTTGCACTGCTTGAGGGTGTCCTTCACAACAAATGTGGCCATTCAAGCAAATGACACGGTCGGTGGAGGCCATCACTAAATGCAGGTCATGGCTGACCATGAGCACGCCGCAATTTAACTCGTCTTTCAAGTTGGCAATTAAATGATAAAGCTCACTCTGCCCAGATACATCGAGCCCTTGTACCGGTTCATCTAGTACCAATAATTCCGGTTTCGACAGCAGGGCGCGTGCTAACAAAACGCGCTGAGTTTCCCCCCCTGACAAGGTTTGCATAGGGCTGTCTAGTAGGTGGCTTATGTTTAAACGATGGCTTACGTGCTGAAGCTCACTGGGTTGATAGCCTTTCGCTAACGAGAGAAAGGTTTTGGTATTGATCGGCAGAGTGTCAGGCAGGCTGACTTTTTGCGGCATGTAGCCAATGCGCAGGTTAGGCAGTGAAAGGCGCTGTCCTGAAGAGGGCTTAATTAATCCCAGGGCCACTTTTAGCAGTGTGCTTTTGCCTGCCCCATTGGGACCGATTAAGGTGATAATCTCCCCCGCCTTAATTTCCAGGTCAATGCTATGCAGCAATGTTCTGCCTTGCTTGGTCAGGCTGACTTGTCTTAGTTTCAGTAACGGGTGGGTCATGTTGGCTAAAGTCGGGGAAAATACAGTGGCCATAGGGTATCATATTCCCCTGTTGTGGCCCTAGTTCGGTCGGTGTTATTACTGAGGTTGTATCCGGTGAAATCCATATTGCTGTTTTTGTTGTGTGCTTTTTGGTCTTGGTCTGTATTGGCTGAACAAAAACAGGTGGTGGTCAGTGTGCACCCCATGGCGCTGCTAGTGAAAAGCGCTTGGCCTGAATTATCGGTGGCTTCTTTGGTGCCAGCTAATCAATCGCCCCATGATTTTGCATTGAAGCCGAGCCACATTCAGCTGCTGGCGGATGCGGATGCCTTGGTGTGGCTAGGAGAGGAGTTTGAACCGTATTTGGCATCGTTAGCGAAACGACTTCATCAGGTGGATCTTGCTCAGGTCAATGAGGATGATCATGCTCACGAAGCAGAGCACGCGGCGGCGTTACATTCTCATGACCATCACGGCGACGCCCATGACCCGCACCTATGGTTAGACCCTGAAGGTATCGAGGGTTTTTTGGTGCTGATCGGCCGTGAACTTAACTTACCAAAACCGCAGGCCTTTTTGCGCGCACTAAGTACTTGGCAAATGCGTGCTCAATCTGAATTGGCCCCTTATCGAGAGGTCGGGTTTGTGAGCTACCATGATGCGTTTGTCTACTGGGTTCGAGACTTTCAGTTAAACCAAGTGGCGATGCTAGCTGAAAACCCCGAGAAGCCGATTGGCACTCGTCATCTTTTATCGGTTCGCCAGCAACTGGAAAACGGTCACGCCGCATGCGTCTTTAAAGAGCCACAATTCGAGAGTCGCTTATTGGAGAAACTCGTGCGAGGCTTAGATGTTCCTGTGGTGACCATTGACCCTATGGCCTCGCAATTTGATCTCTTGTCTGCCGACTTCATTGGCTTTTATGATCAGCTATTAGCGCAGTTTCTTACCTGTGTTCGAGCACAGAAAATTTGATCCGCTCATGGCTTAGTCATCCAATCGTCACATGCTCTGGTTAGCTTAAAGTCACTATTGAGTGCGTGGCTTGCACATTGACCTCTATGGTCTAATTCTTGCGATCTGAATCTTAACCTCGCAGTATAGTTAGCCTGTATCTCTTTAGACCTTTTATGAATAGCTTGGCGAGTGTGCTAGGCCCATGGTCTAAACTTGATGGATCGTCCTAATGCGGAGGTGTGCCATGGAGGCCGTTCGCAGACACGCGTTAACGCCGTCTGCTTACCAAAGGGTACGACAAGATACCCTAATGTTAATCGAGCCCTTAACCGCGGAGGACTGTGGATTACAGGCTGCTCCTTTCGTGAGCCCTGCGAAATGGCACCTTGCTCACACCACCTGGTTTTTCGAAACCTTTCTGCTGCTCCCCCACTTCCCTGATTACCCTGTGTACCACCCTCAGTTTCAAGTTTTGTTCAATAGTTATTACAACGGCATTGGCGAACAGTACCCTCGCCCTCAGCGTCACTTGTTGTCTAGACCAAGCCTCGACGAGGTGTTGGCTTATCGTCGTCATGTGGACGGTTATATGCATGAATTGCTTGCGAGGCCGGATCTGGAAGCACTGGTTGAACTGGGCATTCATCACGAACAGCAGCATCAAGAGCTGCTGTTGATGGATTTAAAGTATTCTTGGTTTCAAAACCCTTTGTATCCAGTTTACGGTGATCGGTTTAGTGGGTTGGTAACGGATTCAACTCAATGGAAAACAGTGGCGAGCGGGCTATATAAAATAGGCCATGACGGCCACTCTTTTAGTTTTGATAACGAGAGTCCAGTTCATCAGCATTGGCTGCCGAGTTTTGATATTAATTTGGGTTTGTCCAGTAACGGTGAATACCTTGCTTTTATGGAGGCAGGCGGTTACGACGATCCCGCTTTGTGGTTGAGCGATGGCTGGGCTTGGCGACAGCAAACGAACACGACCCACCCTTTGTATTGGGTAAAACGAAACGACGAATGGTGTGAGTACGACTTAGCGGGCTTGCAGCCGTTGGATTTAACACGTCCTGTATTGCATGTGAGTTTCTATGAGGCAATGGCCTTTGCTCAGTGGCAGCGAGCACGCTTGCCCACAGAACAAGAGTGGGAAGTGGCAGCTCGTGCGTTAAAAATGGAATCGAATGAGCAGTGGATGGCAACAACGTGGCAATGGACTCAGAGCCCGTATCAGCCCTACCCCGGATTTCAGGTTCCTGAGGGGGCCGTTGGAGAATACAACGGAAAATTCATGTGCAACCAAATGACATTGCGCGGGGGCTCCTCGTTAACACCCGTTGGACATTCACGGGCCACCTATCGCAATTTTTTCTATCCTCATGATCGTTGGCCTATGACGGGTATTCGATTGGCCAGAGACAGTGTATTGAATACATAAATAGGGAGATCGTTGTGAGTTTACAGGCACAAGGTGTTTACTTTACCGATAATGATATTGAATGGTGTGATCAACGCGCTGAAATCCTCTCAGGTCTATCGCAGTACCCTAGACGAATTTCGTCGAAATATTTTTACGATGAAGTGGGTTCAAAGTTATTTGAAGATATTACCGAGCTTCCAGAATACTACCCGACTCGAATGGAAATTCAGCTACTGGAAAACTATCAAGATGAAATTGCAAACGCGGCGGGTGAAGATTGTGTCTTAGTGGAGTATGGCAGCGGTGCGAGTAAAAAAATTCAGGTGCTATTAGATAGTATTCGTCCCGCCGCTTACGTTCCGCTAGATATTAGCAAAACGTTTTTAATCGATAGCGCTGTTGCGTTAAAGAAGCGCTTTCCGTGGCTGAACATACATGCAAGCTGTGTTGACTATCAGCAGCCGGTGACGTTACCTGAAACCTTGCCTAAAGGGTTGAGGGCTAACCAACAAACCGTTGCGTTTTTTCCCGGTTCAAGTTTAGGTAACTTTGACCCCAAAGGCGCCATGTCATTTTTAACCAATGTCAGAAAAACAGTGGGCAGCAAAGGCGCGCTTCTGATTGGCTTAGATTTAGTAAAGCCTCATCGAGTATTAAACGCCGCGTACAATGACAGCCAAGGGGTCACAGCCGAATTTAATCTTAATATTTTGCGTCATCTAAATGCGCTTGGTCGCGGTAGTTTTAATCTTGAGTACTTCGAGCATGATGCGTTTTTTAATGGAATGGACAGCCGTATCGAAATGCACTTAGTCAGTAAAATCGATCAAGTCGTCACGTTATTTGATCGGTCATTTTCTTTTAAGTGCGATGAACGGATTGTGACGGAATACAGTTACAAATTTGAAATAGATCGTTTTGCCGGTATGGCGTGGCAGGCGGGGTTTCGCTGCCAGCATGTTTGGAGTGATGCTGGCAGCAATTATGCGCTTATATGGTTAGCGTCTCGAGAGGATTGGGGTGACTGAGCCAGCCCCATAGTTGTTGCATTTCTTTAGGATTTTTCTCTGGATTTAGGCTGTCGCCACTCTCTTTCGCTGCAACCAATCTGGATAGCCAAAAGCGCAGACAAGCCAGTTTTAAAAAGTCCAAAAAGCACGCCTTCTCATGGTCGGTGAAAGGGCGTATTGATTGGTAACCTGACATAATGGCGGTTACCTTTTCAGCACTGAATGTTCCATTGTCTTTGCACCAAGCCAACACCGTAACGGCTATATCGTACATCCAGTAGTCGAAGCCACCGGCATAAAAATCGATTACGCCGCTAATGCTCTCGTCGTCCGCAAACAAGCAGTTGTCAGGAAACAAGTCAGCGTGAATAAAGCCTTTTGGCGCATCCATTTCTGATATGCGCTGCCATGCTGGTTTGATCTGTGCTAACGCTTGCTCAAGTTCAGGTTGAACACCAGCCTGAGTGCCCAGCTCACCTTTTTGAATTTGCTTTTGGACCCAATAGAAGCCTCGGGCGTTTTCATGTTGCTGTTCGAAGTCATGAGCGGCTAAATGAATCTTTGCCAATTCGATACCGACAGTTCGGCAATGAATTGCATGAATGTGCTCAATGTGTCCACCGCTCAGACATTGAAACAAGGCGGCGGGTTTGTGCTTGATGGTAAACACAAAGTCGCCATCCATGCGGCGCATCGGCCCTGCGACCAAACAGCCTTTTTGAGATAGGTGCGCTAGTAGGGGGACAAAAAAGTTTAGATCCCCATGACTAAGAATCTCAAACAAGGTTAAAAAATAGGTGGTATGAATACCGCCCCGTGACAGCGTGACGCGATAGTTGGTGTTTTCGATGCCGGCTGAAACACCGGCAAACGATACCAATTGACCTAAATCATAGGCGCTCAGCAAGCGCTCGACATCTTGCTGAGAGAGTTCAGTATAAACAGACATAATGGACGACTAACTAGAAAAGATTACCAGCGGAAAATAACCCACTTGGGTACAACAAGATTGGATTGGCTTTGACGTTTAAACTCTTGGTCTTCCCCGCCTGCTGGAATCAGGTAATACGTTGGCCCCTCTTTGGGTACGACTTTTATCTCTACCACTTCGCCATTAACGGTGTACTCATAAAAGGTCTTGTCTTCGCTGTGGCGAATAATGATCGATGGCTCCACGTCTTCTGCCCAAGACAGGGTGCTCACAGAGGCGAACAGTAAACATGTGGCTACGGATTTAACGATAAGAGTCGCGAGGGGTTTCATGGTAAGCTTGCCTGCATCAATTAAGGTTCACATTGTAAGGCTTTCGCCTGTAAAAAGAATAGACCCATGACAGAATCATCCGTTCAAAAAGTCGTTTTGGTTGACGGCTCGTCCTATTTATTCCGCGCATTCCATGCCATTCGAGAGATGAACACATCGTCTGGCTTTCCGACAAACGCCATTCGAGGCGTGGTCAGTATGATTCGGAAGCTACAAAAAGACTATTCCGATAGCAAAATCGTGGTGGTGTTTGATGCGAAGGGCAAAACCTTCCGCAATGACCTATTCGCTGAGTATAAAGCGAATCGCCCTCCTATGCCGGATGATCTGCGCGTCCAAATCGAGCCCATACATACCATCATCAAAGCAATGGGCTTGCCCTTATTGGTGGTTGAAGGGGTCGAAGCTGACGATGTGATTGGCACCCTCGCGCGCGAAGCCTCTGAAAAAGGCATAGAAACCGTGATCAGTACAGGCGATAAGGACATGGCGCAGCTCGTGACCGAGCATGTGACACTGATGAATACCATGACAGACACCTATATGGATGTGCCGGGCGTCGAAGAAAAGTTTGGTGTTCGTCCAGACCAGATCATCGACTATCTCGCGCTCATGGGCGACAAGGTGGACAACATCCCAGGCGTTGAAAAGTGTGGTCCTAAGACCGCCGTAAAATGGTTACAAGCCTATGGCTCGCTTAAGGGGGTTATGGAGCATGCGGATGAGGTGAAGGGAAAAGTGGGTGAAAACCTACGAGCGGCGTTGGACCAGCTGCCACTCAGCTACGAGCTGGCGACCATCAAGTGTGACGTTGAATTGGACGTTGAGCTAAGTGAAATTCAAGTGGCCCCAGCGGATCAGGGTGCCTTGCTTTCGTTGTTCAAAGAATACGAATTTAAAACCTGGGCAAGGGAGTTATCCACAGTTGAGGTTGAAGAGGCAGTCCCTGAAGAAACCCTTGTGGATAGAAGTTTATACACGATGTTATCCACAGAAGAAGATTTCCACAGGTGGGTGGATAAGTTGAAAGCGGCCCCTTATTTCGCGTTCGATACGGAAACCACTTCGTTGAACTACATGGAGGCTGAGTTGGTGGGGCTGAGTTTCGCGGTGGGCCCCAATGAAGCCGCCTATGTGCCTGTGGCCCATGACTATGAAGGGGCGCCAGAGCAGCTGTCACGAGATTGGGTGTTAGGTCAATTGCGCCCTTTACTGGAAGACCCAAGCGTTAAAAAAATTGGCCAGAATCTTAAATACGATGCTCACGTCCTTCGGAATTACGGGCTTGAATTGAAGGGTATGGCTGCCGACACCATGCTCATGAGTTACTGCCTCAACAGCACCGCCACCAAGCACAATATGGATGACTTAGCGCGAACCTATCTAGGGCATGAGTGCATTGAGTTTGAGGCCATTGCAGGCAAAGGCGCGAAACAACTGACCTTTAATCAAATCGCGGTTGAGCAAGCCAGTGAATACGCGGCGGAAGATGCGGATATTACGCTGCGTTTGTTCGAAACCTTGGCCACCAAAGTGAAGGCAAGTGAGTCAATACTTACTCTCTATAAGGAAATTGAGTTGCCGCTTGTGCAAGTGCTTACTAACATGGAACACCTAGGGGCTTTGGTTAACGCAGATAAGTTGTATGAGCAAAGTGCGCAAATTGAAGCACGACTGCAGCAACTTGAGCAAAAAGCCCACGAACTTGCTGGCGAGGTGTTTAATCTTGGTTCGCCTAAACAGCTGCAAACCATCTTTTACGAGAAACTGGGTTTACCCGTTCTGAAGAAAACCCCAAAAGGACAACCCTCCACAGCAGAAGAGGTCTTGGTGGAACTCAGCCATGAATATGAGTTGCCCAGTGTGATTTTGGAGCATCGCGGCTTAGCGAAGCTTAAGAATACCTATACCGATAAGCTTCCTCTCATGATTCAGCCTAAGACCGGACGAGTACATACCTCATATCATCAGGCCGTTACCGCCACAGGTCGTTTATCGTCGTCGGATCCCAATCTACAAAACATTCCGATTCGTAACGAAGAAGGCCGAAAAATTCGCCAAGCTTTCGAAGCGCCAGAAGGGTTTAAGCTGGTGGCGGCGGATTATTCTCAGATTGAACTGCGTATCATGGCGCACTTATCCGGTGACGCGGGCCTTGTGGATGCTTTTACACAGGGGAAAGATATCCACAGAGCCACTGCGGCCGAAATTATGGCTGTGGATGAGTCTGAGGTGACCTCAGAACAGCGTCGTCATGCGAAGGCGGTGAACTTCGGTTTGATCTATGGCATGAGTGCCTTTGGCCTAGCTAGACAGATTGACGTGGGCCGTAAAGAGGCACAGGAATACATTGATAAGTATTTTGCTCGCTACCCAGGTGTGCGCGAGTATATGGAGCGCACCCGTAACGTGGCCACAGACCAAGGATTTGTAGAGACCTTGTTTGGTCGTCGTCTGCATCTGCCTGAGATCAACAGTAAAAATGCCATGCGTCGACAAGCCGCAGAGCGCACCGCGATCAACGCACCGATGCAGGGAACCGCTGCCGATATCATTAAGCGCGCCATGATTCGCATGCACGATTGGATTCAATCTGAAGCCAGTGATGTGCGTATGATCATGCAGGTTCACGATGAACTGATCTTTGAGGTTCCCGAAGCTCGTGTGGATGAAGTGTGTGCGGACATTAAGCGCATCATGGAAGGGGCCGCAGATCTGGCGGTGCCTTTAGTGGTGGACGTGGGTGTGGGAATGAACTGGGATGAGGCCCATTAACGCCAACTTTCAGGCAAGGAACTTGATTTAGCGGTCACTAACCCCAAAAACGAGAGCAGATGGGCTTCTGTTACAAAAAAGTTGCCCTGAAAACTGGCATTGTCTCGAACCCGTTCTAATCTGGTATTAAACGGATTGAGATTCAATCTCGTTACTCGGTTACCGCTGCCTTCGGTGTCTCCCCAATGTACCGAAGGTATTTCTAGCCTGATCGTTCTCCCCCAATGGCGATCAGGCTTCTTTTTGTCTGTCTGGAATCCACATGCCGCCTTCCGGTGATTGGATCGTTCTCCACAAAATGGGCGATCAGGCTTCTTTTTGTCTGCCTGGAATCCACATGCAGCCTTCCGGTGATTGGATCGTTCTCCACAAAATGGGCAATCAGGCTTCCTTTTGTCTGTCTGGAATCTACAGGCCACCTTAGGGTGATTGGATTGTTCTCCCCCATGATAGGCGGTCAGGGCACTGAATTGCCTTGTTAGTACCCCAGTGCAACAGACCAATATTGACAAATGAGACCAATCCCCGCAGGCTTCGCCCCCTAGCCAAATAAAAAAATAACTTAGAATCAGGGCTTAATTTCATGCGTCTCGTTTTTCCAGCCATTGCTTTAGCCATGGTCGGCTTGCAAGTTCATGCAGCTGGTCAAAACTTTCCCGGTGACACCTTAGCCCAAGGTGAGCAGTTTGTTTCCACATCATTTTCCATGAGTGATTGGCATTACGCTGCCGATTTCGTATCCGATGCCACCATCGACACCATAGACGACACCGAACGTGGCTACGAAAACGCGAGCAACAAGGGTTACGACTTTCAAACCAAGATTACCTATCTCATTGGTATTACCTCCGACATAACCGCCGGGATTCGTACCGGCTACGCCTATCAGAAAGACGAAGCCAGCATAGATGCTTCTGCAGGGGCTGAACTAGAAGGCGACTGGGTATCAGAGGGGGGCACCGACCTGACCTTAATCGGCAAGTACCGTTTAGACGAATCAACTTCTGCTGATGTGGAATTACAGCTACCTGTGTGTTCAGCGAATGACCTCAGCGATGTGTGCTCATCTAAATTTGCCATTCCAGAAAACAGCCAACAAGAAGGCCGCTCTGGTGGTCAGGGTGATGGTTATTATCAACTTCGCGGGGCTTTGTCTTCCCATTGGCTGACTGAGACCGACTCCCATTGGATGGGTTCTCTGTTTGCTTCAGCCACCTTGTCTGACGATGTGTTTGGGCAAAAGGCCTCGGCGCCCTTTTCCTACGGGGCCATGTTTGGCGGCGTATTTCCTTTGAAACAGAACCACCAGTGGATCGGCGCGATCACGCTTAATCGTATGCTGTCTTACTCAGCTTATTCTGTTCAGGCACAGACTGAGGTGGATTACAGCGACCAATCGTCATTGGCGCTATCGGCTGAATACCTTTGGGACTTCATGTCACAATTTCAGTTGCGCCCGTTTGCGTCCCTCGCGCTTGTGCAACAACCGACGCTTGAGTTCACGACCAACAATCGCGCTCGTGTGATCGAATACACCACTGGAACCAAGTTCACCATGGGCGCTGAATTACGAGCCAGTTTTTAAACTGACTCGATCGCCTAGGAAGCGCTATTCGGCGTCAGGCGCTTGATTGAGCCAATTCGAAAGAGTCGCTCTCAACACATCGGTGCCTTCTTTTTTGAGTGAGCTATAGATCTGTACGCTTACGCTATCACCCATGTGCTTCAGCGCTTTCTTCACGGCTAATTTGGTGTTGTTTGCAGGGCCCTTTTTCAGTTTGTCGGCTTTGGTCAACAGAATGTGCAATGGCATTTGAGCCTCATGGGCCCAGTCGCACATCATGGTGTCAAACTCTGTGAGGGGGTGGCGAATATCCATCACTAGCACCAAGCCAACCAAGCTTTGACGCTCTTCCAAGTATTCAGACATGTTTTTTTGCCATTCCCGCTTCATTCGGTCTGGCACCTTGGCAAAGCCGTAACCGGGTAGATCCACGAGTCGAATGCCTGGCTGGAGCTCAAAAAAGTTGATTAACTGGGTACGACCGGGTGTTTTACTGGTACGTGCCAATTTGTTTTGTTGAGCTAAGGTATTAAGAGCACTGGATTTACCCGCGTTTGAGCGTCCAGCAAAGGCCACTTCAACGCCAATATCCTCTGGGCACTGCTTGATACTTGGGGCGCTGATGAGGAATTTTGCCCTTTGAAAGTTCAGAAGATCATGTGACATGTGGTGTTTACTGCCTTGGGTCAAGTTGTAAGTGCAAGAATAGTGGTTATAATGCCACAAATTTTCTGTGGACCTGAAAGCCAAATGATATTGGCGAGGGAGAGAGAGCCATGAAGAAACTACTAACCTTAGCCTCAGCACTGGTTTTGTCGGTATCCGCCAACGCCTTCGATGTAGAAGCCAAGTATAACCAAGCTTGTATGGCTTGCCACGCTGCCGGGGTCGCTGGTGCACCCAAGGCATTTGATGCGGCGGCTTGGGCTCCTCGACTGGCCACCGGTATGGACGCTCTTGTCGCTAGCGTTAACAATGGTAAGGGCGCGATGCCACCGAAAGGCTTGTGTATGGATTGTACTGCGGATCAGTTCAAAGCCTTGATCCAGTACATGAGCAAAGCCAAGTAACCCGAATTCTAGATAGTTTAATTTAAGGTAGTGAACCCATGAAAAAATTGGCAATCAGCGTATTGTTGTCTTTAGGTCTAGTGGCCGGTGCTCAAGCGGGCGATGCAGCTGCTGGAAAGAAAATGGCAGCGGCCTGTGGCGCCTGTCACGGTCAAGACGGCAACAGTGCAGCAGCAAGCTTCCCTAAGATTGCCGGCTTGGGTGAAAAATACATCCTTAAGCAACTTAAAGATTTCAAAAGCGGTGCCCGTAACAACGCGATCATGGCGGGTCAGGTAGCGGCTTTGAACGAAACTCAAATGGCCGATCTAGCGGCTTACTATGCTTCTCAGACTCGCTCTGTGGGGTATGCTGCCAAAGACAAAGTTGAACTAGGTGAAAAAGTATACCGTGCAGGTAACAAAGCCACTGGTGTTCCAGCGTGTATGGCATGTCACAGCATCGACGGTAGCGGTATGGCGGCAGCAGGCTTCCCTGGTCTAGGCGGTCAGCATGCGGATTACATTAAAGCGCAACTAGTAAAGTTCCAGGAAGGCAAACGTGCTAACGACGCTAACGAAGTGATGCGTGATATTGCTGCTAAGATGTCTAACAAAGAAATCGACGCGGTTTCTGCGTACATCCAAGGTTTGCACAAGTAATTGTGACAGGCAGATAAAAAAAGCAGCTTCGGCTGCTTTTTTTGTGGCCGTTTTTCAGACAGACAGGGCATGAATCACAGGTTAGAGTGGAACTTTTCACCGACCTCTTGTCGAATCCCCTAAGCCCCTTTAGTCTTACACCTTAAATTGGTGCAATAACAACCGAACAAGGACTCACCATGAAGTTTCTGAAACCGTTTGCTTTGATTCTGATGGCTGCCCTAGCCTTCACCACTCAAGCACAAGAATACGTAGCCAACCAACACTACAAAGTACTATCCAATCCAACTCTGCCCCGTGACGCATCAAAAATCGAAGTAGTTGAAGTGTTCTGGTATGGCTGTGGTCACTGTAACCATTTTGAACCAACGGTTCAGGCCTGGAAAAAGTCTATTCAAGCGGATGTGGACTTTTATCAAGTGCCAGCCCAATTTAGTCGCCAGTGGAAAATTCACGCGAACTTGTTTTATTTAACCCATGCGTTAAAAGTGAATGACAAAGTGCACCAGGCGATCTTTGACTCCATTCACCTAAAGCGTGAGCCTCTTTTCTCTGAGAGTGATCAAAAGGCGTTCTTAGGTCGCTATGGCGTATCTGAGGAAGACTTTGATAAATACAACGACAGCTTCGGTGTTCGTCGTCAATTGAAGATGGCCGACGAAATGGTTCGCACCTGGGGTATCTCAGGGGTACCTGCAATCATCGTGAACGGTAAGTACATGGTGAATGCCTCTTCAGCCGGCGGAGAGGAAAAAATCTTCGGTGTGGTTAACTACCTGATTGAGAAAGAACGTCAAGCCAAGCGCTAAGACATGTTGAAACCGCTGCTTAAAAGAGGGGCTGCGCCCCTCACCTCCCTATCCGAGTTTACTCAACCCTCTGCTGGCGGTTCTCTCAAACTTCTGAGCTTCAATATTCAGGTGGGCATCGAGACCGATGCCTATCATCACTACCTCACGAAGAGCTGGCAGCATCTGTTGCCTCATGGCAAGCGCAATGTGGCGCTCGCGCGTATCGCTCAAATCATGTCCCATTTTGATTTAGTCGCCATACAAGAGGCCGATGGAGGCAGTTGGCGCAGCGGCAACATTAATCAGGTTGAGTATTTAGCTAAACACGGCGGGTTTCCCTATTGGTACCAGCAAATTAATCGCAATCTGGGTCGAATCGCACAGCACAGCAATGGCGCCTTGAGTCGGCTATTGCCCACGAAAATCGAAAAGCATCGTTTGCCTGGATTAATGCCCGGGCGCGGTGCCATGGTCCTGCATTTCGGCTCTGGCGAGGACGCCTTGGTGGTCGTCATCATGCACTTGGCGTTAAGCCGTAATGGTCAAAATCGTCAACTGGCCTATGTTAGGGACCTGATAGCGGGCCATAAAAATGTGGTGTTGATGGGCGACATGAACACCCACGCGCAACAGCTATTGGAGGCGTCACCGTTGAAAGAGCTGGCGCTTCAGCCTGTAGTTGGCGACCTAAAAACCTTTCCCAGCTGGAAGCCCACTCGCGGCTTAGACCACATTCTTGTGAGTGATTCCGTGCAGGTCAACAAGGTGGCCGTATTGGATACCTCGGTTTCGGACCACCTGCCCATCGCCATGGAAATTCAATTGCCTGACTCCGTTCAGCGCCGGTAAAAACATCCCCTATACTAAGTTCAGTAAGGGGGGCGTTTATGTCACGGGACTCCGACCGCTGGAAGGTCAAATACCTCAACCTCATTGATGATCACGATGCGTTAGAGAAACGTTTTCAGGATCACACACAACAGCTGCGTCGTGCGGTGATTCGCTTATCTGTGATGGCAGAGGGGCGAGATCAAGACATGGATGGGCAACTAGAGGATGTGAGGGCACTGTTACGAAAAGAGCAGCTCACAGGGCTTAGTCGCATACTTGACCGTATTGAGGCGGGATTTGAGCGCTGGCAAGGCCATCAAGAGCAATTCCAAACCACGTTATCGACGCAACTAGTGGACATTGAGACACGTTATGAACGTTTGCCTTCAAGTCTCATTAAGCTAGTTCGTAAGGTGCGCAAACAAGTACGCACATCAGAAAAGGCCGAGTTGGCTATGGCGCTATGCCAGGTCATCGCTCAGTGGGCCAACGCCATGGCGGATCAAATTGAGAACACTCCCGAAGAAAAGGCCAAGGGCAGCTGGTTCAGTCGGCTGTTTGCCAAAGAGGCCGAAGACTATCGTCAGGAACACAGCCCCGAAATACAAGAGCAGGCCTCCTATGACATCACCGAAGCAGCTGCACAGCCGGTACAAAGCAGCGACGGCATCAACTTAGAGGTCAGCAAGGTATTGGAGGCCTTGATTGGCAAGTTGACACTGCCGAATCAAGAGCAGCCTAGAGCGTTAAGACTGCTGAACAAGGTCAAAGAAGGCTTAAATTGGTACGAGCTTGTTCCCGCGCTGGAGATTCTGGCCGACTTGGTGGTGTCTGCTTTAGGTACCGAACAAGAAGAGTTTGAGGCGTTTCTTAAGTCCCTGAACGAGCGGCTGAATCAGTTACAGCAGTGGCTAGCCCAAGGGGAGGCGTTAGAAACCAAGTTCAGTGACGCCAGTAAAGACTTTGACGAGAAAATGCGCCATCACTTAGATGACCTTAAGTCGGTGCTGGCCTCTGGCGACACCCAAGCCCTGAAGGGCTCGGTCAGCAAACAATTGGATGATGTGTTTGCCACCTTGGATTCGTTTAAGTTAGAGCAACGATCTCGTGAGATCGCCTTTCAAGAGCACATTAAGCACCTTGGTGATCGCCTTAAAGCGATGGAATCTGAGCTGCAACAAGCAAAAGAGCAGTTGAGTAAGAGCCAGCTCAAAGCCATGACGGACAGCCTGACGGGTCTCCCTAATCGGGGCGCGTACGACTTAGTGATTCAAAAGGAGTTCGAGCGAGTTAAGCGTTATGGTGGAGACCTTAGCTTGTTGGTATGCGATGTGGATAAGTTTAAATCCATAAATGACAGCTATGGTCATCAGGCGGGGGACAAGGTGCTGCAACTGATCAGTCGCCAGGTGAAGAAAGGCACGAGAGAGACGGATATCCTAGCTCGATACGGTGGCGAAGAGTTTGTGGTGGTACTGCCTGAAACGGCGGCAAAAGACGCCTTTCAAGTGGGAGAGAAAATTCGAAAAGAGGTGGCGAAGAGCCCGTTCCACTTTAAAGGCACTCGGGTGCAGATCACCATTTCCTGTGGCATTGCTGCGTTTAAACCGGGCTACCGTCCAGAGCAGGTGTTCGATGCGGCGGACGCGGCGTTATACAAGGCCAAGGAAGGCGGGCGTAATCAATGTCAAATAGGCGAGCTTGTTGGGGCTCCCGCAGAGGATGAGCCCGACGCCGATGTCACCATGGACGATGACGACTAAATAGAAAGGGCTGTGGTTTGGCAGGTACAAAAAAAGGGGCATATTAGATGCCCCTTTTCATTATTGGTGTTGATTAACCGTAACGACGTTTCAACGCATCAATACGTTGCTCTAACGGCGGGTGACTTAGGAACAAGCCACCGAAGGCGTTTTTCAACTCGCCACTGATGCCAAACGCCACCATCTCATCTGGCATATTGCTTGGCTGGCCGTATTCCGCTTGCAAGCGAGCAAGGGCGCTGACCATGGCTGCTGGGCTAACCAACTCGGCACCGGCAATGTCTGCACGGTATTCACGCTGGCGGCTAAACCACATCACAATGGTGCTGGCCAAGATGCCCAATACCAATTCTGCAATGATGGTAGTGATAAAGAACGCCAAGCCGTGGCCGCTTTCATTCTTGAATACGGCACGATCCACAAAGCTGCCGATGATGCGGGCGAAGAACATGACGAACGCGTTCACGACACCTTGAATCAAAGACAGCGTAATCATATCGCCATTGGCCACGTGGCCGATCTCATGGCCCAGTACGGCTTTGACCTCTTCGCGGCTCATCTTGTTCAATAGGCCAGTACTCACCGCCACCAGCGCGTTGTTGCGGCTCGCCCCCGTGGCAAACGCGTTGGCTTGTGGGCTGGCAAAGACACCCACCTCTGGCATGCCGATACCGGCTTTTTGCGCCAATTCGGCCACCGTGCTCATGAGCCATTGCTCATCGGCATTAGAAGGCTGGTCAATGACGTACACTCCCATGGAGCGTTTCGCCATCCATTTGGACAGCATCAGCGACACCAATGAGCCGGCCATACCGAAAACCAAACAGAAGATGAGGAGTGAGGAGTAGTTCAGCCCTTGGGCTGTCATGTAACCGTTTACGCCTAATAGGCTCAGCACCACGCTGGCCACAAGAACAACGGCAAGGTTTGTTGCCAAAAACAACAGGATACGCATCATGGTTGGTTTTACCCTTTAATTAACTTACCCCCATAATGAGGGCCAATAGTGAAACTTCAACGGTCTGAAGGGTTATACGGCATATATGAATTTTGGATGTGCGCCCCTTGAAACCTTGCATCAAAACATAAGGGTTAGATTGCTATTTTAAAAAGGGTTCCCAGAATTTGATCCAAATCTAATCTGGGTTTAATCGCCGGCTCGAAGCCTAGAGCCTGTATTCAAAACTGGCTATAGTGGAGCTTCATTTCTTGGCCCCTTCCGGAATCTCCATAGGAGCCTCTCTGTTGCGGCTTAACAGGATAAGGAAGCCTTATGTTACTGCGATTATGTTGTCCACAGGTCGTTTTCTCTGGGGTTCTGGCTTTTGTCAGTGCGCTATTCCTGGCCCCAGCCATGGCGGCAGCGCAAACAGACCCTCTCGCATTGTTGAAAAAAGTCGACGAGCTTTATCGTTCAACCCAAGCGACGGCCATCATGCGCATGCAAATTGTGACACCCAACTGGGAAAGAACCATGGAGATGGAAAGCTGGTCTCGCGGTATGGAGGACACCTTCATTCGTGTCTTATCACCCAAGAAGGACCGTGGCGTGGCCACCCTCAAGTTGGATCAGGACATGTGGAATTACTTTCCTAAGATCAACAAAACCATCAAGGTGCCGCCAAGCATGATGATGGGCTCTTGGATGGGCTCCGACTTCACCAACGATGATCTCGTCCGTGAAGTGTCCTTGGCCGAAGATTATCACGTGACCATGCAGGAGGAAGGTGAGCATCTGTTGTTGATACTGACGCCAAAAAACACCACGGTGACGGTGTGGGCAAAAATTGAAGTGCTAATTCAATCAGAAGATCTTATGCCGTTGGAGCAGAGATACTACAACGAAAAAGGCCAACGAGTGCGTACCATGAGCTTTGACCAAGTGCGTGATTTTTCCGGTAAACGTTTGCCCGCACGCATGGTGATGACACCCCATTCAAAACAAGGCCATAAAACCATTGTCGAGTATATCCAATTGGATTTTGACGCCCCCATAACCGACGATATTTTTTCACTGCGCAACCTGCAAAAAACCATTCGCTAACGGGAGCCCGCTGCGTGTTGATCCTCAAGCTCGCGCTAAGAAATTTACTGCGCAATCGCCGCCGCAGTCTACTAACCATAATTAGCATGGGGGGCGGTTATTTCTTGTTGTCGACCATGGCCGCCATGACGGAGGGCAGCTACTCCAATATGATCGATATTTTTACTTCAGATCATACCGGCCATGTGCAAATCCACAGCGAAGATTATTTAACGCGCCCCTCCTTGTACAAAACACTCGAGTTTAATTCCGCCATTGACCAACACCTGATGTCGCAACCGCGAGTGCAATCGATCGCGCCACGAATCTATTCCCCTAGTCTGGCTTACGGTTCAAATAAATCGTTTCCGGCACAGGTGATTGGTATCCAACCGGAAAAGGAAGCCAATACCAGTTTGCTAAAAAATAAAGTGGTTCAGGGCGTGTATTTAGCCGACGGTATGACCGCTGACGGTTATTTCCCCGCCATGATCGGCGTGAGCTTGGCGAAACAATTAAGGCTGTCCGTGGGGGATGAACTGGTTCTAATTGCGCAAGGGGCGGACGGCTCCATCGCCAATGATGTGTTTCAAGTCACCGGGATAGTGGGCTCAGAATCTTCCTATGAAAAACTGAATGTGTATCTCAGCCTTAACGCGGCGCAAACATTTTTTGCCATGGGTAATCAGGTTCACGAATGGGCCATCAAACTGGACCATCAAAAATACGCTCGCAAGGTTAGCCAGATTTTACAAACCGATTCGCAACTGTTGGCACGGCAACCTAACATCCAAGTGGCCCCTTGGCAGGTGGTGGAAGAAGCGTTTTATCGGGGCATGCAGGCCGATAAAAAAGGCAATTACGTGAGCATGGGCATCATCATTTTTATTGTGGCCATTGGCGTGTTAAACACGATTCTCATGGGCACCTTAGAGCGCACCCATGAGTTTGGTGTGTTGCGCGCCATCGGCACTCGTCCCATGGGCGTGTTCCGTTTGATACTCATGGAATCCACCATGTTGGCGCTGGTGGCTTGTCTAGTGGGTGCCGTTTTCGCGCTGCCCACTAATTATTGGATGCAAACGGTCGGCTTTGTGTTGCCCGAACCCATCGACATGGGGGGTATCCAATTTACCGCCATGTTGGGAGAAATCTCATGGTTCTCCATGGGCATGCCCGCATCTGTGGTGTTGCTCAGTACCCTCGCGGTGAGCGTGTTTCCCGCCATTCGCGCCGCGCGAATTTCACCCTTACAAGCCATGCAGGAGCGCTAACGTTATGGGGCTTATTCAGCGACTGTCGCGCCGAAATGTCATGCGCAATCCAAGGCGAACCATTTTAACGGTGTTTCTCATTGGCAGTGGCCTCACCGCGCTGTTGTTCACCGATGCCTTTGTCAAAGGCATGATCGAAACCATGATCAACATCAGCACTCAAACGTTTCTTGGTCATGGGCAAATTCATCATCCACAGTATCGTGCTTCGCAAGATGTGGATGACTATATGAACGACGTCGACTCTCTCTACGCTCAACTCGATGAGTTAAGCGAAGTGAAAGCCTACTCCCCTCGAACCATCACTGGAGCCATGGTGGCGTCATCACAGAATGTGGCCTCCGCCAATGTATTTGGTGTTGTGCCCGAAAAAGAAGCCCAAGTGAGCTTGTTAAAAGAAGCGGTGATTCAGGGGCGCTATCTAACAGAGTCAAATCAAGATATTTTAATTGGCCAAGAAATGGCGGACATCTTAGAAGTGGGTTTAGGCGATCGCATTGTGGTCACCGTATCTGCGGCTCATGGCGGTGAACTGTCTCAAGAGCTATTTCGAGTGTCCGGTATTTTTCAATTTAATGATCGTCAGATGGATACTTATTTGGCGTTCATACATTTAAACAAAAGCCAGTCCATGTTGAACGTATCGGGCGTGCATGAGATTGCCTGGGTGTTTCAAGACTTGCAGCAGGCCGAAGATACCGCGCTTCCCATTTGGTCGCTCAAGCGCGATTACGAAATACTTAACTGGCGACAATTGGTACCGCAGTTAAACAGTGTGCTGGAAATGAGCCGCTACAGTACGGTAATCGTGTCGGTGATTTTATTTTGTTTGGTGTCCTTGGGCCTGATCAACTCCATGTTCATGTCCATCTATGAGCGTCAGCAAGAATTTGGTGTGTTATTGGCATTGGGCACTCGGCCATTTCAGATATTTTTACAAATTGTGTCAGAAGGGGCATGGATCGGATTGATTGCAGCCTTATTCGGTTTACTTGTGGGCAGTGGGCTCAGTTACTGGTTTCAAATTCACGGCATCGATTATGGCAGCTTAGAGTATGGCTCCATTACGTTGAATGACCCCATCTATTTGATTATTGAATGGAGGGCGTTTTTGGAATTGGCCATTGCCATTTTTTTAATGACGGTTGTGGCCTGTGTGTACCCTGCCATTCATGCGGCTCGTTTATTGCCTTCATTTGCCATGCGCAAAACCACTTAAGGAATCGGTTATGTCTACAGTCATTGAAACTCAACACTTGAGCCGACACTTTGGCGAAGGGGCGACCTTGGTGAAAGCGCTTAACGACGTGTCGATCATCATAGAAAAAGGCGAGTTCACGGCCATCATTGGGCCATCGGGTTCCGGTAAATCCACCTTGCTGCAATTGATTGGTGGACTGGATCACCCAACGCAAGGTCAGGTGTTACTCGACGGACAAGACATCAGCCACATGACGGGGAATCAACTATCCGATTTCCGTCGTGATCATATTGGTTTTATTTTCCAAGCTTACAATCTTATTCCAGTGTTATCGGCACATGAAAATGTTGAGTACATCATGTTGCTGCAGGGGCGAGCAGAACAAGAACGTAAAGCGCGTGTAAGTGCCATTTTGCAGCAGGTAGGGTTATCCGGTCTGGAACAGCGTCGCCCTGCACAATTAAGTGGCGGACAGCAACAGCGAGTGGCCGTAGCCCGTGCCATGGTTTCTCGTCCCAGTATAATTTTGGCGGATGAACCGACGGCCAATTTAGACAGCCATACCGGCGCCAGTTTGCTAGACATGATGAAACAGCTCAATGAAACCGACAACATGACCTTTGTGTTTTCCACCCATGATCCGAAAATCATGGAGCGCGCCAAACGCATCATTCGATTAGAGGATGGCAAAGTGGTGAGTGATGAGCGACGCCATTAAATTCATGTGGCGTCAACGAA
>Ga0181590_10000524_pt1 | contig 30786 bp, 27 predicted proteins | sample 071ome_34_FD_132446 | JGI IMG/M metagenome (GOLD analysis project Ga0181590, IMG submission 132446) | Coastal salt marsh microbial communities from the Groves Creek Marsh, Skidaway Island, Georgia - 071411BT metaG (megahit assembly) | ecosystem: Environmental > Aquatic > Marine > Intertidal...
AGATGAATCTGTTTGAGAGAAAAACGCTAAAATCACTGCTGCAACCAGAACGGTCAAAGGGGAAACATAGCGAACCTCAGATGAGGTTCGCGATATGAGTCAAAACTGTGGGACAGCAGTGGGCTAAAGCCCCTTTTTTCTTGGTTGCGGATTCACCTATTACATATCATTCAGCTGTAATGCGGTTTTCGACATGCGTATTTTTTCTTGCTGCTCCATTTCTAACAGGTTTTGAAACACCGCTTTGACCGCACTAGAGCTGGTATGCTCTACCATGTCTTCGTAAAGGTTAATAAAATAGTCATCTAGCTGAAGCGCCATGGCCACCACATCTTCCGTGCTCATGTGATCACTGACTTCGATATTGCTTAGTACCTCGGTAAGATCCTGATCAGGGGCGTACTGAAACCAAGTATCCAGCACCTTCTGACTCTCATCTTTTTCAAATTGAGAAAGAGACTCCGCTAGGTGATCCTCATGGCGTTTCAGATAGTCCAGTAGCATCCCCACTCGTACCTGCTCTTGCCCTTGGCTTAAGCTCTGATAAAGGTCACTAATTTGAGCATGAAGCCTGCGGCTGTGATCAACTACGTCTTTAACAGTTTGGAAGTTCATAGGGCATCCTCGGTGCATCCGTATCCCAACAGTATAGACCCAAATGAGACACTGCTCCGAGAAACCCTAAGCGAGTTGGCTAAATCAGACCATGGTGATAAATATGGATATGGGTATGTTCATCAAACCCACCAATATTCGGGATTGTATGGGCCTCGTATTTAGCCACCGGCCCATACTGGGATAGCTTAGTCTGTGCACGGCTCTCCGCCCAAATTAACGGGATGTCTTGCGAAAACAACATGGGGGCCAAATTATGATTTCGTGGGTCATATAAAACGTCCCCGACTAGAATGAGGTCCAAATCCGGGATACTTTCTATGCTCTCGCAAGTAAACACCTCTAACCCATTCTGTTTCGCATTTTCCTTCGCGGCGAAAAGCGCCTGAGGGTCAATATCACAGGCCCATGCCGCCTTAGCACCCGCCTTTAAGGCGGCTAAAGCCACTAAGCCAGAGCCCGCGCCGAAGTCGGCAATCACTTTGTCTTTAACCCTCTCGGGGTTTTGCAACACGTACTGCGCCAACGCACAACCACTTGACCAAGCGAACGCCCAGTAGGGCATATTGGCCCATATAGCCTCTACCTCGGCAGGACTGTAGCTCGTTCGCTCAATGACCTCATCCACCAGCCATAAGTCCAGCTCTAATGAGTTCAAGGTGCACAGTTTAAGCTGACTTTTAAATAGCGAGGAAACTTGCTCATTCAGTTGGGAAAAATGGGACTGTGAAGCCATATTATGCTCCCTCGTATCGTGCTTGGTGTTTCAATACTTTTTCAATATAACGGCGAGCTTCATGGCTCGGTTGCCGATGGCGTAATCGCCAAAGCACGTCTTCCACCGACATTTCATTGATGCGGCGAATCGCTTCTTTTCGACTACTATGAAACGTCTTAAAAACATTTCCAGCCCCACTGTTATAGGCGCTAATAATACAATAAAGCTGACTAGTCGGATGCTTAATGCCCTTTAAGTAACGATCCCTTAAAATGCTTAAGTAGCCACTGCCTACCATTATGTTGTTTTGGCTATTGAATAAATATTGTCGCGAAGGGCGATCCGTGCGCCCCATGATTTTTTGAAAAACGTCTGCACCGGCGGTAGAGGGTATCACCTGCATCAACCCATACGCATTCGCATGACTCACAGCAAATGGATTAAAACTGCTCTCCGTTTCGATAATGCCCAAAATCAGAGATTCAGGAAGGTTAAAGCGATTACTCGCCTGAGTCACATAGCCACGGATGCCATTGGCAGCCACTTGCTGCCGGTTTTTCACCAATGGAATCGATACTGAATATTTAACGCCTTGGGCAGTCTCTGAAACATTCAAACGATTCTGAATTAAATACTCCGCAAAGCGACTCGCTCGCCACTCATAGGCAATGGATTGACCATCATGATCTAACACCTGACCAAATAAAAACGGTTTCCCTTTAGCTGATATCTTTTGCGCCGAAAACATATCCACACCATTTGGGTCTGAAGGCGTTAGCAAAGTCGTGACAATGGCGCTTTTTAATTGCTTCTTAGGCTCACTGACGGCAAGGGTTTGAACGCGGATAAGGCCTTTCTGAAAATCCACATTCGCTCGACTTAGATAATCATCTAAATACTTAACATAAGCCTTTGAGCTAGAAAATTCGGCATCGTCTCCCCAATGCTGTGTGACCTGTTCATTGAAGAACGCGTATTCCAACAGCAAGGCTTGTACGTCATCGGGTAACTCTGCAAAGTTTTTCGGCAGTTCACTCGCATACGCCAGCGCAACACCCAAGCCACCCATCCAGATAATAAAAAACCGAATCCACGTCATTAATTGCATCATATAAACAAAACGGCCACAAAAAAGCCCCAACTAGGTTGGGGCTCTATTGTGGCGATGAATTAAATTAATTCAACCGAATCCTGACTATCTGGCCTCTCGGCGCAGAGCCGAAGAGGTAAAGTCTCGACGAGAATAGTCAACATCCGTACTTAATGGCGCGCGTTCATTATCAAGACCTTCCACAAAGTAGCGGCCCTGCTCAAGGTCATAGGTCACTTCAAGAGTAGAATACAACATTGGCACATCATAGTAGTTAATCGTGTGTGCTTCAGTGAACTGCACTAGCTGACCATCTTCATCGTACTCTTCAGCCATGACAATTTGCCAGGAGTCTTCATCAAAGTAGTAGCGACGTTTAGTGTAAATGTGGCTCATACCGGTACGCAAAGTGGCTTCCACAACCCATACACGGTGTAATTCATAACGTCCAAGATTTGGGTTTAAGTGATAGCTACCTGCAATGTCATCGACTTTCAAATTGCCTGAGTGCAACTTATAGGCATTGTAAGGAATGTATTTTTCTTGCTTACCCAGAAGCTTCCAGTCGTAAAGGTTCGGTGCACCATTGAACATATCCACCTGGTCAATAGTACGAATACCGTTACTATCGATGTCAGCCGTGTCATACGCTAAGTCAGGTGTGCGGCGAACTCGACGGTCACCTGGCATGTAAATCCAAGATTTACGCGGTGATAAAATTTGATCGAGCGTTTCATGAACTAATGTCATTTGACCCGCTAATTTGGCTGGCGACAATGTTTTACGCTTTAGATAGAAAATTTTATTATCGATTTCGTCCAGCGTGATACCCGGCTCACTGTAGGCAAAGTAATACTTATACTCGCGGGTCGTCATACTCTTTTCACCTGACGACGTGGTATTGAGCGTCGATGATACATACTCCCACCCTAAACCACGATATCTTAGCGTGTGATTCCAAAGCACCTCTGCCCCGTCTTTTGGAATTGGAAACGGACTCGCCATCAATGTGTTTTTAACACCTGTACCGTATTCTTGAAGTTGGGCACGTACCGCATTTTGTTTGATCGCGTCATATACAAATTGAGGATAGGCTGCGCTACGGTGAGTTTTATAAATATTTAGCTGATAGCTCGGATACTTTTGCAGCAACGCAATTTGGCCCGTGGTTAACATAGGCTCATATTTTTTCCAGTTTTTACTATCAACGGTCATCTTCACTTGATCGTTATAATATGGATCAACATGAAAGTTACCTTTGCTGTAACCGGCTGCGGGTTTCGTTAAGCCACCGGTCCACGCAGGAATGGTTCCCGCTTTGTTGCCTGCCTTCTCTGCACCCACTGGCGTCAAGTCGCGACCCAGTCGGTTAGCCTCTTGTTGTGTTACTTTCGCAAAGCTCATTACGGGCAGCGATAGACACAACGCTAGAGCAGAAATTCGTAAGGTCTTATTTTTCACTCAGCTCTCCTCATCATACCTTTTAATTCGGTACATCTGTTCTACAATCGACAGATTTTGGTTTTAACCAAGTGTACCATACATAATTCTTTAGAATTAGACCTTTAACGCAAATCCTAAATCCAAAAATGTTACGTTTTGTATATCGTGATTAACTGTCATCACGCGCCCACTGGCGAAAAAGCACATCACTTCTTTTAACTATAGTTGTCTCGTCGCGCGTTGCAGGGGGCACCCACGGAATTCAGAAAGACATGTATGTTGGATCATGAAATGGGAGTGATCAGCGCCGTGGCAGCCACTTCTCTGGCGACCACATCACCTTTTAACTTTGAGATGATCTCTAACGCAAACGCCATGGCAGTACCAGGACCCTGACTCGTGATGATGTGACCTGACGTCACCACGGGTTTGTGATCATAATGGGGGATACTTTCCTCGTTGCCGGGGTAACAGGTGGCAACATGGTCAACCAATAATCCATGGTGGGCGAGTACATAGGCTGGCGACGCGCAGATAGCCCCTATCCATTTGTGCTTTTTATGTTGATTACGCAAGAGTTGTGTTAATAACTCACTGTCTCTTAGGTTTTCGGCCCCAGGTAAGCCACCAGGACAGATAATGATATCGAACTCCTCGTCTTGGCATTGATCGATGGTCTTTTGCGCGGTTAAGGCCAATCCTCTTGCCGCGGTCACCGTTAGCCCCTCTACGCTCACTAGCCATACATCAATACCCGCACGCACCAGTAGGTCTTGCGTGACAACTGTTTCCATCTCTTCAATGCCATTGGCAATCGCAATTAATGCTTTCATAACCGCTCTACTCCTTACGACCCATAATTGAATAATAGGCAGCAGAACTCATCCGGACAATGTCGGCCAAATCTTGCTCTCGTAGGTCAGCAATAATCTGTGCAATTTTCGGCACATTAAGAGGGGTATTGGTTTGGTTCAAGGCAAAGGCCGGTGCCATATCAGGACTATCTGTTTCCAGTACAAAGTCCCCATCGTTCAGCGCTTTAACCATCTTTTGCATAGCCTTAGCTCGTTCATGGGTCACGGCGCCGCCTATACCCAATACAAAGCCAATATCCCGATAGCGCTTCGCCTGTTGCAAACTCCCAGAGAATCCATGAATAATGCCGCCTTCACCAAATCGCTTTTTACGTAACGTACTCCAGACCTCATCATGGGCCTTGCGACAGTGAATGACGAGGGGCAATCCATGGTGAATGGCCAACTCCACCTGAGCGTCAAAAAACAAATGCTGTCTCTGCCAGCTGGACTCTGGCAAAGCGTAATCCAACCCCACCTCGCCAATCGCCACAGGGCTGTGCGCCCTAATCGCTTGATCCAATGCGTCTAAGTGGGCTTCTTCATGGGCATCCAAAAAATAGGGGTGAAGACCCAAGGCAACATCAACCAAGCCACTAAACGCCAACTGTGTATCCAACACGGCCATGAGTCGTTCAATGGCAACCGCTGGCAACAATATGCGTTCACACCCGGCCAACCTGAGCCGCTCTGGGGACAAGTCTAGTGACTGTACTGCTTCGAAATCCAAGTGGCAGTGGCTGTCGATCCAACCCTGAGTTTCTGTATTCAACGCTGTAACACCGTGGTTTATACACTTCGTTTAAACAATTATTCATGAGGTCAAGGGGCCAAAATGCCCCCTTTGTCATAGGCTTACAAAAAGCGTACTTAACCTAACAAAAACCCAAAGGAAATGGCAGTTTGGCCGATACACTATATAAGAGCGAAATTGACACTTTCGACTTTATCTGGGCAAGTATTTTGCTTTAATTAAAGTAACGGTGAAAGTCGTCAAAAAGCAGTCCATCCAAGGTGCCCAGGAGGTATTCCATGGATATTACATCTCAAGAATTACGAGAACAGATCATTCATCCGACTCTGGCCTATTTAGACCGGTCTGGCGTCGGTGCAGAAAACGTTTTGGTGGCCATCGCCACACAGAACCAAGCGCAGCCCAATCGCAACACAAAGGCCCTAGGGCCCTTCGCCATTGACCCTGCGACTCATCAACAGGTTTGGGATAAGTACCTAGCGTTTCATCCAGATCTCGCTAGCCGAATTCGCGGACTCGCATCTCAACGAGCATTTCTGGAAGACCCCCACAGTGAGCTCGCGACTAACTTATGTTATGCCACTGCCATTGCTTGGGTGATATACATCCTCCACCCCCATGGAATCGGCTCTTCAGTCGCTTAACGCCAAGGCATAAAAATGCTCTCGCTGTGGTGTTACGAAACAGGCCGTTACCGTTCAACTCACTAAGGGCATCAAATGCCAGTCGGGCATCATGGTCCCCCGTGTACCCCTGCCCGTGTACCCCTGAAAGGGATTCGGTATAATCGCGCCCATGAAACCCTTTCACTTTAAACAATTTAGTATCCAACAGGACCAATGTGCGATGAAGGTGACATTGGATGCGTGTGCCTTTGGCGCTTGGTTACCCATCTCTTGTGACCACAAGCGCGTTTTAGACATAGGTGCGGGCACCGGGCTATTGTCCCTCATGGTGGCACAAAAAGGCGCTCAACAAGTAGACGCCGTGGAAATTGATCAAGCAGCCTACCAACAAGCCACTGAAAATATCGCCCGCAGCCCGTTTACGGATCTCATAAATCTGCATCATCGTGATGTCACCACCATGAAGTGGCAAGGCCTCTATGACGCCATTATCTGCAATCCTCCTTTTTTTAGCGAACACCTTAAAGGCCCCGACCCACTGAGAAATCAAGCCCGTCACAATGATGGTCTATCGTTTCTTCAGCTGTGTGAAATATTCTCGAACGCCCTCTCCGAGCATGGCCGAGCCTATGTACTGCTACCCAGTACTGAGCTGGCCCGATTTACACAAGCCGCTCAAACTCAGCAATTAACGATCCTTCATGTGCTTCAGTTTCGCTCAAGGGTAAATAAGCCCCACCACCGAGTGTTTGTCACCCTGAGCCGGACCGCTGATCGCACGGAAGAAGACGCCCTACTCACCATTTACGACGGCGAAAATTACTCTTCAGAATTCGTTGCACTCATGCACCCTTACTATTTAAACTTGTGATCATCGTCACAAACAGGCATTAATCGCATAGAATGCCTGTTGCCGAAACACGAATAAGAAGTAAAAGGATGAAGGCATGTCACAGACATGGATTCCGGCGCTGGGTTTAGCCGGATTATTATCAGCTGCATTTGTCACCGGTTACTGCTGGCCGACCAGCTCAGAGGCGCCGTCAAATCTGTCCGTCGCCAGCCAAGTGCAAAAAGATCTACCGGACTTCTCTGGCTATACAGACATCAAGCAAAAGAAAAAGGATTTTTTTCAATTCTTGTTGCCACTTATACGCCAAGCCAACCAACAGATAAAAAAAGAGCGAGCCTATCTATTATCACTCGATCAGTTGGATAAACTCGCCATGGTCGACGTCATTGAACTCGAACATTTAATGCAGCGTTATGAAGTAGACGGGCCAATTACAGAAGAGACACGTACGTCTTTACTAGAGCGCATTAACACCATACCGGCCTCACTCGTGCTCGCGCAGGCAGCCAATGAGTCCGCTTGGGGCACATCCAGATTTGCAAAAGAAGGAAATAATTTATTCGGCCAATGGTGCTACAGCAAAGGATGCGGCCTAATTCCAAAGCGTCGAGGTCATGGGCAAGTCCACGAGGTGGCTAAGTTTGACAGTGTCGCTGACAGTATCGCCAGCTATATGCGTAATCTAAATACTCAGGTAGCCTACGAAGATTTACGGGGTCTAAGAGCAAGCCGCCCAAACATTTCCGGCCATGACCTTGCTCAAGGGCTGCTAAAATACAGCACACGAAGAGAGGCCTACGTACACGAAATCCAGCTGATGATTCGCCAGAACAAATTGGGTCGTTTCGATTAAATAGAGAAAACAGCTCCACCCTATGTACCTTACATGCTAGACCAGAGGCTACATAGGGTAGCGAAAATTAATGCTTCCACCGCTCACTCAACTGAGTCAACGCGGCCATCGATTGCCTTTCCATGTGCCCCTTAAAATACACGCGATTAAGCGCCGTTAATAAAAAGTTGGGGGTCTCATAGGTGAGTCGTCGAGTCAGTAAAACCTTGTCACTATTGATGGGCTCATAAACATACCGTAACTGAATATTAGCGCCTTTGGTTTCATTGTAGGCATGGGCTTCCCAAGTCTTAGCATAGTCATATTGCATCACTGTCCACTGCATATCATCCACACCTAATAACGTCTGAATTTTTTCCCTAAACTCAGTATCTTTTTCATAGGGCGAACCGAGTTCAGGCGTCACAGACAACGATTGGTGGTGCCATTCATGCCAGAGATTGGGCTGGGTCATATATTCAAAGGCGGTTGGTGCTGGCGTATGCAGCTCGACGCTCTGCTCTATGGTGGTAAAGTCAGATGCTGTAGACCAATGAAAAACCGCTAAACACACTAAACCCTGCCGTAATGGCTCTACAATCAAGGCCTTGTAGTGGGTTTCGAGCACCCAACCAATAGCCAGTGTGCTCCATACTAATAACGCCGCCCCCATGAGCTTTTCTGATGGGTCTAGGATGGGCGACAGAAACAAAAACTCAATGGCATATATTCCTAGGAGAAACATGCTTAAGGCTGCGTAAGCTTTACCCCAACGGGAGACGCTAGGATCAAACTTTTCACGATCTTGGCAACCCATATGTTGAATGGGGTTATCACTCTCGACCGTCAAACAGTCTTGCGGTCGCCATCCTGTTGGCATGATCCATAAACGGAGTTTGTCGCGCCAGTGTTTCGTTTTCAATGTATCGCGAAACAACATGCCCCAATGCTGGAGATTAGCTCGAACTGGATTCCAGGTACTCAAAGGTTTTGTCGTACCGTAATGGCATGTTTCACTCGCTAACTCAGGTTGCCATGTACCAAACAGGCGATCCCATATCACCAAGGTACCTCCATAGTTTTTATCCACATAAATCGAATTTTTAGCATGGTGAACACGATGTGAAGACGGTGTAGAAAAAATACCTTCCATCAACGGAATCCGGCCAATGGCCTGAGTATGCAACCAAAATTGATACATTTTAAGAATGGAAAATTGAGCTAAAAACATCCACGGCGAGCAGCCTAAGATCGCCAGTGGCAAATAAAACACCCAGCTAAATGCGTATTGAAAAGCACTCTGCCTTAGGGCCGTCGTCAGGTTGTATTCCTCACTCTGGTGATGGCCAACGTGGGCACCCCAAAGGATATTCCACCGGTGTGCACAACGATGAAACCAGTAGTAACAAAAATCAACACCAAGGAAGAAAATAAGCCAGGGAACCGGGCTCCCCATCGAAAATTCAAATAGCCTATATTGATCATATAGGTAGATAAACACGCCAAATGTTAGGGTTTTTAGCAGTGCGTCAGAGGTCAGTAACAGCAGCCCCATATTTAAACTGCTCAAGGAGTCATTCAAGCGATGCAATCGACGGCCTTGAGCCCGAAGCCATAACCACTCAACGGCCATAAAAAAAACAAAAATAGGAATGGCTAACCCAGCGGGATTGAATTGCATGGCGTTTCACCTTTGATCCACAGAGAATATTATTATTGTGAATAAAAGTGTGCCAACCAAATGCCCGGAAATCAGTGACCCTTCACGCCAATAGATTGGTCAGAGCCGCCAAGTTTTACGCACTCACCTTATTGAAGTACCAGACTAAAAATCGACTTTGTTTCTGCCCCTGTGCCATATCCACTATGTCGTAGGCGGCCTTTGCAGCTTTTACCTGTTTTATAAGTGGAGCCACATGCTCTTTCTGACTGATCAAACTGGTAAAGATACCCACTTGCTCAGCGAACTGCCTGCTCTCCTTGATCATGGCGCCGACAAAGGCCAATTCGCCCCCCTCACACCATAATTCATTGCCCCGTCCAGAAAAATTAAGGCGGTCGTCCTTGTGAACAACCTTTGAATGCCTTTTTTGCACCTGTCGTTTTAGATTATTCCGTTTGCGCTCACTGCCCTGTAACGCGTCTTCAGCACTGCTATGGAAAGGAGGATTGCACATCACGGCATCGAACCAATCATCCTTCTGAATCACCCCTTGAAAATAACGCTTACGGTTGGTTTGCTTAACAACACGAACCCGTTTACTCAGAGCCCCATTGCTCTTCAATATGGCTTGAGCATTCGCCACCGAGAGTTCATCAATATCAGAGCCAACACAATGCCAGTGGCACAGAGCACTGCCAATAATCGGATATATAATATTCGCCCCTGTGCCCAGGTCGAGAACTCGACGTCCCACATCCGTTGGCGCATGGGTATCCAAATATTCATTGAGCGCCAGTACATAATCAGCACGACCAGGTACCGGTGGACACAAGCAACCCTGAGGAATATCCCAAAAGGCCACACCGTAATAGGCTTTTAATAGAGCTTGATTCAGGCACTTCACCGACTCTGAGTTGGAGAAATCGATGGTCTTACGCCCTTTGGGATTCACCACCACATGCGCTTCAAGGTTCGGCATGATGGAGACAAGATGATCAAAATCATAACCTTCAATATGTGGGTTTTTAGGGTGCATTTAACCGCCTACACACGGGTGAAAAGAGATGACTCTTGGCGGCCATATGCATAACCGCCAAGCTTTGATGGGTATTCAGTGATGACTGAACCCATTAAACGAAAGGAACGCAGGTACCGGCGAGTCCACAATAGCCATTCGGATTCTTGTGAAGATATTGCTGATGGTTATCTTCGGCAAAATAGAACTCGCGGGCTTTGGCAATTTCAGTTGTGATATTTTCAAAGCCTGCTTTCGCTAAATTCGGTTGGTAAAGACCCAAGCTTTTCTCTGCCAACATCTTTTGCATGTCATCCACCCAGTAAATGGCAGAGCGATACTGAGTTCCCATATCATTCCCTTGCCTCATGCCCTGAGTTGGATCGTGGTTTTCCCAAAAGCACTCAAGCAGTGTCCAGTAGTCTGTCATTTCTTGGTTGTATACCACCATCACCACTTCGGCATGCCCTGTGTTACCAGTGCAGACCTCTTCGTAGGTTGGATTAGGTGTAAAACCGCCCATATAACCAGCCGCCGTCACATATACCCCAGGCTGGTTCCAAAACAAACGTTCAACGCCCCAAAAACAGCCCATACCGAAGAAGGCTTTTTTTGCATGGCTTGGCCAAGGGCCATCTAAATTGCGACCAAATACCGCATGTTTGTTAAGAATTGGCATTTTTTCGGCACGGCCCGGTAAGGCCTGCTCACGGGTAATCATGTTTGTACTGCCCATGATGATCCTCTAATCGTCAAAGAGAGAAAACTGAGATTCAGACCCTTCGTCTATCAGCGGGGTTGATTCCGATTGAATCGACCACAGCTTGTCTCTCAGTCCACTGGTTCTGGCCACCTTTTGGGTGAGCGCATTTTGCGCAATGGTATCACGAAGCAATAGCGTTAATCTGCTTTTTGCTCGGGTGATACCGGTATATAACAGCTCTTTCGTTAATATGGGGCTTGGGGTGTCTGGCAAGACAAAGCCCACATGGTCAAATTCAGAACCCTGACTCTTGTGTACCGTCATGGCATAAACCGTTTCATGCTTTGGTAAGCGAGACGGCTGAATCCATTTCACGTGATCTTGCACAAAAGCGACCTTCAAACGCCATTCCCCTGATAATGGGTCACACCATGGCAGAGCGATACCGATATCTCCATTGTATAAGTTAAGACCATAATCGTTTTCTAGCATCATGACGGGTCGGCCGGGATACCACGTCTGGGACTGCCCCTGCCAACCCTCTCCCATCAGGCTAGCCGCCCATTGTCGGTCGTAGGTTGCGCGAAAAAAGCGATCTAATGTCGCATTGATTGTCTCAACCCCAAGCGGCCCCTGTTTAACCGCACAGAGTACCTGAAACTGAGATAAGACTCGGTGAAGCGTCAACACACCGTCGTCATTCAATGTAGACGAAGCACGCTGTTCAAGATGCAGTTGCTTCATGGCATCAAATACCTTGCGGTATTCCTCTTTCGCTAACGTCAAAAACTGTTGATGCTGAAGGTCACCTAAAGGGTAGATAGCCAAATCTTCGTAACCCGCACCGATCACTTCATTCCATTTGGCTACATCTGATTGATTCGCCGCACGGGCAAGGTGACCAATACCAGACTGATCATCGAAACGATAACTCTTTCTTAAACGACAGATGTTGTCTCTAATGGGTGAGCCATTTGGCTCGACAAAACCAGTTACCCCCTCTAAAGCCTTAACTTGTGACTCGGGCAATATTCTTCGTAAACGCTGTATCTGAAGCTCACTGATGCCATGGTCTTGCCCTGAATCACAGATATCCGCCATCACACTGCCCGCTTCAACCGACGCCAGCTGATCCATATCCCCCAGCAAAATAAGCCGCCCATGCTTTGGCATGGCCGCCAGCAATTTTGCCATCATGGGCAAGTCAATCATCGAAGCCTCATCCACCACCAGCAAATCTAAGTGCAGCGGGTTTCCTGCATGATATAAAAATGAGCCGTCTGATCTGCGTTTTAGTAATCGATGCAAGGTATCGGCTTGATTTGGAATGGCCTGTCGAACGTCCTCCTCCAAGTTCAGAGACGTTAATGCACCATTAATGGATTCCGTTAAGCGTTGCGCCGCTTTCCCGGTTGGCGCAGCCAAACGAATAATGGGGACAGAGCCTTTTTGCTTAAGACCGTCCATCACTGCCAAACCCAAAAGTTTGACGACCGTCGTGGTTTTACCCGTACCCGGACCACCGCTGATCACGGTAAAGCGCTGCCCCATGGCCACAGCGGCGGCAAGCAACTGCCAATCAAGCGTATCCGAACCAATAGCTTCAGGAAAAAGTCGACTCAACCAATCAGAGTATTCAGGGTCTAGCGAGCCACCACCCCCAATAGTCGCAACCAAGATCCGTTCGCTTACTTGATTCTCGTACTGCCAGTAACGACGTAAATACAATTTAGCGCCATCCTTCACTATCGGACTGTCGTTTTCTTGCTCTAGACAGGCAAGATCCCCGAGCCACTTTTCCCACTGCTCAGCCGTAAAGCCAGAAAGTGGTTTATCTATCGGCAAACAAATATGTCCGTCGCCCAGTGCTCGACTAACGGCGCCTCCTGCTAACGCCAAAGCAGGTTGCTCTGGATACAATTCGGCAATGAAGCGAGAAAACTGTCGGTCTAAGGTTCGCCAATCTTGAATTTTGGCCTGCTGATCTATGAGAGTATCGTACTGCATTACCAATCCCACCCCATCTGATGATCGTCGTTCGTATCAACCTCTGTCGTCTTAACCAAGGGGGTGGACTCTAAGGGTTCACCCGCGATCAATGCATCTAACGATTCAATAAGCGTTTTACTGGGTTTAGCGAAAAACTGTCCTTCACTACCCTGAGAATGAAGTCCGCGCAAAAACAGATAATAACCGCCTCCGATATGTTGATCGTAGTCATAGTCAGGCAAGCGTAATCTTAAAAAGCGATGCAATGCTAGGGTGTAGATAATCAACTGAACATCGTATCGATGCTCAGCCATTGCCGCCTGCACGGCTACATCGCTGTAGTGAGAATAACTATGCCCTAGATGATTCGATTTATAATCCAATATGAAATATTGCCCGCCCCATTCAAACGTTAAATCGATAAACCCTTTCAACATACCTTTTACGTCTTGAAAGTTTAGATCGTGTAAATGCTGCTCTTCTACCAACGGCAATATAGAGTGCGCCTGAACTAAGCGATTGAATTCAACTGCATTTAAGTGCGCTATCGGAAAATAAAATTCCATCTCTACCGCCTTCTTAGACGCATCTAACTGACTAAGTGATAATACAGGCAACGCTGATTCAGCTGTATCTCGCACGTGTACCGTTAATGGTGTTTCGAGAATATCCGGCAACCAAGTTTTTACGACCTCTTGCCAATGGATGTCGATCCCATAGCGCTGAAGCAGATTAGTAATAATGTCGTCTAAGTTGGACGGCAGGGTGACAAAATCAATGTCTTCTAAAAGATTGTGTAAGAAGTTACCTGCATGGGCACCCTTAGGAAAATCAAATGCTGACAGCACAGGATTCTCTTCTGTCGGTTCCGGAGTCGCTTCAGATGATGGAATCTCGTTTCCCCACTCGTCATCCAAATTAAAACGTTTATCATGTGGGGTGTGTAAATTTCGAACCAACGCAGAAAAACTACTTAATTGCCAAGATTCAAAACCGGGTAGATTAACCGAACGCGAAGAGAGTGCCTCCTTGGAATCTACCGTTTCCAAAATGGTTAACGCCTCCTCAGGCTGCTCAATCGCAAATACTTGAGGCGAAGAAGACACCAGTTCCTTCAGCTTGGTCGATGCATTTTCGGTTTGGCCGTGTGTCAACACATGAAATAATGGGCTGTGCTTTAAATCTTTTCCTAGGGGTTTCTTTTCAAGGCCAGCCCCATCCACCATGCCAACATAGCAGGCTTTCGAGGCGCGAGTTAACGCGACATATAACAGACGCACTTCTTCTGCTAGGGATTCTTTCTTTCGTTTCTCTAGATGCTCGTCATCCAAATCACAGGTAAGACTCTGAATCGCCTCATCATAGTAAATAAGATCTCGGCCTTCTTTACCCATCCAATTGAAAGGCGCAAAGACCACTGGGTACTCAAGCCCTTTCGATTTATGCACAGTCACAATCTGAACCAAATTAGCATCACTTTCTAATCTCAGTTGTTTCTGATCGGCCTGTTCAAACTCATCAAATACTTGCAGATCAAACCAGGTCAATAACCCCTGCATCCCCTGCACTTGATGCGACTGATTTTGTAGCATTTCAGCTAGGTGCAATACATTTGTTAATACACGGTCACCCTGAGGCTGAGACAACCACTGGCTAGGTAACTCCCATGCATGTAACCAATGCATCACCATGCTCATAACACCCTGCTTCATCCATATTTGGTTGGCTTCGTAAAGCCTATCTAGGGCCATCTCCCAGTGTCTTTCATCAGAGGAAAAAGCCGCAAGAGACGCTAAAGATAGCTCCCAAACGGGATGCGCAAGCGCATTTCGATACTGGCGTTCGCTCATGGCATGAATACTGTGCAGCAACGCGTTTAACGCATAGGCTTCCTGTGATTGAAAGACACTGTCTTGACCCACGTAAACGCAACCCACTTGCCGCTCACTCAACGCGGTCTTTACGACTTGAGCCTGTTTCGCACTGCGTACTAAGATCGCAATATCTTTAGCTTCAAGTTTCCCCGACTCATTCGGCTGCAATAATTCAACCACTTTTTGAGCGGTGATATTGGCAAAGTATGAAATAGCCTGATCTTGATTAGAGATATTTAAATTATCAAGCGGCGCAAAATGCCAAGTGAACGGCGTCATCGCTTGCGGCAGACAATCGGCTCCCTGATGAGCTTTCACCGAGTCAAATGGTATGCTTTCGTCAAATAAAAACGGTTGCGTATGCTGAGTGAAAATCGTGTTAACCGCTGTGACCAATGGCTGCACTGAACGATAGTTTGTATCTAGGCTATAAGTTTCATCCACATCTTTTTTGGCTTCGATATAAGTAAATATGTCCGCACCTCGAAACTTGTAAATAGCTTGTTTCGGGTCACCAATCATAAACAAGGCTAACGATTGTCGTTGAGCACTGTGAACGTACAAACGCTTAAATACTTCATATTGAGCGCCATCGGTATCTTGAAACTCATCCACTAAGGCTACCGGAAACTGAGCGCGCAATGGATCCGCCAATTGAGACTCAGGCACCTGCTGTAAACTGGCAGAGAGATTGAGTAGCAAGTCATCACTTGAAACAATTCCTTTTTGACGTTTCAAGGTCGCTAAACGGTGTTGTACTGCACGGACAGTCTCTAATTTCCATGCCATTAAATAGTATTTAACCTGAGACTGATACATCTCCCACTCATCCAGCATGGCTTGAATCAATGGGGCCAAATCATGCAATACAGGCACACCGTTTTTCTTCACCGACTTTTCTAAGGCTAAAGGCGTAAAATAGCCGAGTGCTTTAAACGCCTCTGAGTTCCATTGATCAGACGATGCCACCCAGGCATTAATTTTTTCCACTCGCCCATCAAGGAAGCGCGTATAACTCCCACTTGCGTCAGTATGATTTCGAATATCCGATATCCATTTTGTAGATTCCGTTAACCAACGCTGCTTCAAATTCGTTGAGTATTCTTTAAAACGAGCCAAGGCCCCTTTTAACAAGTCCTCTTTGAAATCTCTTTTTGGTAGCTGCACTCCGGGCTTCATAAGCGGGCGCAAAGATTTCAGTAGATCATCAGGCCCACGCCACTCCGATAAGATGATATTGAGGGCATCCCCCGTTAGCGGATAGACTCGTTGACGCCAAACATCTCGAGCGGCTTGTATCAACCATTGCGTGTCATCAAGCACAAACTCAAATTCACTGTCGACATTCGATTCGACCGAAAATTGCTTCAATACTTTTTGAGCAAAGCCGTGAATCGTGTAGATAGCTGCAAGATCCATCACTTGAATTGCGTCTCTAAGGCGCTGAGTAGCCACCTGCAAATCGAGTCCCTTAAGCACGGCTTCTAAAAATGCATCTTGCTGCCATGTGTTCGAATCAATTTGCTTTAGCGTCGATTTTAAGCGCGCACGAATTCGCTCTCTGAGCTCTTCGGTTGCCGCTCGGGTAAACGTCACCACCAAAATGTTTTCTGGGCTCAGGGGTTCACATTCATGTCCCACCACCCAACGAACATACAAGCTGGCAATGGTATACGTTTTTCCGGTACCCGCACTGGCTTCAATCAAGCGAATACCGGTCAGAGGAATCGTAGTCGCATTTAAAACGTTCATAGCGCTTCCTCCTGAAACAGTCCCATGTCCAACCAAGGCTTCATCATGTCCTTAGCTAGCTCAAATGTATCCTGCGGAAACGTGTCCAGTTGACCGAAACAACGAATAATCGACAAATCGTCTAATTCTCCAGCTAAACCAAATGCGCTACTCTGACCAAACAGACTTTTTTGAATTTTGTTGTCCAGCAAAGCTTGCTCACCCGTCTCAGGAAATTCTTTCATTAGATTCAATTGCCATGCTGTCTTGGGCAAAAAGCAGATAGGATCTTCTTGTCCCTTTAAATACCACTTCATCAAGGTTTCTAAATACGTTCGAGCGTCAGCCATGGCCATCGGCAACAAACGCACATGGCGATCTAACGTTAATAAACCCACCGTCATTTTCTGACCCATTGCACTGAGCACGGCCTGCATAACCATGAGTGAAACCAGCTGTCGACCGTTAAAGCCGCCCGGCTGCACGCTATACCAACGATCGTGGCGTTGCTCTCTTAGCCAGCCTAACACCTTGTGTTGGGTTTGCTGCTCGTCGACCACATCCACCCTTAACTCTAATGGGGCCACTTCCGGTTCCGAGAGATACTCTTGCCAGGTAGATAACACGTTCTGAATCTTATCCATTTGTGCGAGCCATTGGTTTTCACCTAGGTCGCCATAAGCGAGGTGCCCTTCGGCAAGGTACTTGAAAGTCGCCTCACCACTGTCACTGGATTGGCTCCAAGTGGCTTGTTGCAACAAACGCTGACGTAATTGATAAGCGGTTAACCCATCTAATTCAAACGGCTCTTCGTCTTGATAGTGATTCACACCCTGATAGAGCTGAATATTGAGTTGTTGATTTAAAAAGTCTCGTGCTGGGTGTTCGAAAAAACGAATAAAGTCTTCCAGTAAAATATCGGAGTCACGTTGCCCGGTTTGCGCTCTACTTTCCAGCGTGACCGCTTCATCACGAGCACCTGATATTTTGGACTTTGCGCCTGAAATCGCGTTAAACCAATGGGGGTTATAGCTATAAAACCCTGAGTTCTTCTGATAATAAACTGGGTTAAAAGGTTGTAGCGGGTGTTGTTGGAATAAACGCTCTATCACCGACGCCGTTCCACTCGCTTCCACAAACCCATCGTTGATGTAATCCATCAACTCTGCCAGCACCACGGAAGGCGTCATAGGTTGGTCATTTTTTTGATCACGACTTTTATAGCTTAACCACAGGAATTGGCGGGCCGACATAATGGCTTCTAAAAATAAATAACGATCTTCATCCCGTCGGCTACGATCACCCAATCGCCTGTTGAAGCGCATCAAGTCAAGACTATTCGGGGTAACCGATCGAGGGTAATCCTGATCATTTAATCCAAGCACAGCTACCATTTTGAACGGTATACTTCGCATAGGTAAGAGTGTACAAAAGTTCACTTTACCTACCATAAAATGTTGAGAACCGCTGCTCTGCTGCAACGCTTGACTGAGTGCATCTGCCACCACAGAAAACGCCACTGCCCCGTTAAAGTGAACCGCCTGCGCTGAACTTAGCCATCCATCCATGACCTGATGAATGTGCTCTAAAATCCAAGCGTCCTCTGCCGGTAGCTTCAACCAATTCATCATGTGTTCTTGAATCGTGGTATGCCAATCGAGCGGGCTACGCGCAGTCCAAGTCGCTTCAATAAAATGCTGCAAGTCTTCAACAAATAACATCACAGCCCCTAACAAGGCTGCATCCAAACCTTCAATGGCGTCGACTCCCACCCAAGGACCTGAATCTTCGGTTTGCAGAACCTGCTGACCGGCGGCATAACCGGCTAGCAAGCGACGAAAACCGTACCACCAAGTATTTTGCTCCCATTGTGGTAAACCCGCTTTCGCACGACTTTCACCATCCAGCCCCCAGCGCACACCGGCCTGCACCAGCCAATCTTTAATGAGCGGTAAATCATGTTCTTGCAGTCCGTAACCTTGATACACCGCCGGTGTTTCAAAAATCTCCATCACATCAGAAAATGCCAATCGCCCTTGCGGAATCGCTAGCCAATGACTAAACGCAGCCAACACCGGGTGTTCTGACTGAACAGGGCGATCTGAGATTGAGTATGGGATATGACGCGGCCCTTTTTGTTGGGGAGGCAAAATAGGCTGAGAAAAAACTGCATCGATATAGGGTGCGTAGCTGGCCACATCAGGAATCATAACGACCACGTCTTGGGGGGTTAAATCCGTTGTCGAAAATACCTCCACAAGGCGATCGTGCAGCACTTCAATTTCTCGCAACGGACTATGACACCCCACCATCATGACGGAGTCATCTTCCTCAAGGGCTTGAGGGTCATGCTTTGCTTGCTGCAAATGCAGTATCTGATTTTGAATTTTGCCTAACACATGGTGTTGATCATACGGAATAAAATCCGATGACTCAGAGACCCCATCAACATCGATCAGCAGTCGCTGATAATCTTTCCCCATTTGCCCTAACGACGCCAATAAGTCGTTACCTGCATCAGACAAAGACATGTCATATCCACGTAAACGTAATCGTGCCTGTAAGGTTTCATCAAGTACGTCACCCCAATAGTGTTCACTAGGATTTGGCGTCAACAGATGAACATCTACCTTCTCAGACAATAACTCTAAAGTTTGAAGCTGGTGCTTAGGAAGGGTCGAGAAGCCAAAAAAGATAATAGAAGATGGTAGATTGTCACTCGCAAGTGTATTCGCATCCTCAGCTAATGTGATTTGGAATTCTGAAAATAAATTTGCTCTGTGCTGCAGTGGCAGTCCCTTTTCTTTTGCGCGCGCCACAAGCCAGCGCCAAAGAATCGGTTGCCATTGATGATCAGAAAGCTTGCTCTGACTGAAAGACTCGCCATCTAGCTCATCTATTTCTTGCTCCCAAGATTGAATCCAATCAGGTCTATACACTAAATATTGGTCATACAAATCCGCAATGGTGTTCGCCAAACGCATGCGTCGCAATGATATCTCGGCCTGAGAAACCTCGGTACTCAAGCGCGACTCACCTTCAATTTCTAAATACCGCGCTAATAGAGAAAACTCGTCACTCTGGATGAGTGTCTCATCCCCAAGTGCCTCAAATATTAACCAACGCAATGATGACTTAACAAACACCGACTCTTCGCCCCAATTAGGGTGTTTGTCCGCCATAAATTGTTTTTGCAGCTGCCAAAAAAATCGAGACGGCATCGGAAATTGAATATTGGCCGCCACGCCTAGACTGTTGGCCAGCTGCATCTTCAGCCAATGAGCTAGGCCAGGGTTTTCAACCACCACTGTTTGAGGTGTCAGCGGGGAAATATGTTCGCTTAATAATAATCGTACAAGCTGCGCCAACAGCTGTTCCATTTTGTTGGATTGATACAGATGCAACATGGATAAAAAGGGCCAACGACATAAAATATGAAAGAGTTATTAAACCCTATGCTTTGTATAATTCATACTGATAACCGGCTTTTTAGCGAAGTCTGATCAGACTCTGATCAGCATGGCCGTATTTCACCCCAATCCCACTCAGAAACCGCTGAATCTGCCACTTAGCACGCTCACCAGCCCATTTGACTTATTGCCACCCTGAACCACAATTAATGGAGACAGAACCCAGTTTACAAGTAATAAGGACGTGAACCGTGTCGGATTGGCCAGCATCATTACCCGGATTAGACCTCACCAAGGCCCTCGGTCAACTTGGGGGGAAGAAGACACTGTATTTACGTCTGCTGGGCATGTTCAACGATGCCCATACCGAAGATGCCAATAAAATCATTGCGGCTGCCAATGCCGAGGATTGGACTCAAGTTCAAGAAGTGAATCACGCCCTGAAAGGGGTTGCTGGCAATCTTGCAGCCAACGATCTATATCAGTTGTGTGTCGACATCGATGCCAAAATGAAAGGCGGAAGCCACGATATTCAGGCAGAACTCGATGCGCTGCCCGGCGCCATGGAGCAACTGCTCGCCTCCATCGCTGAAGCTTCAAAACTCGACCCTGAATAACCCGACTCTGAATAACCCAACCCTGAGTTGCTCGACTCTGAGTAGCCGAAACTGAAGCACGTTATGCCGACTTTGAAAATACGGCAACATCGACCGCCAGTTGGCGCCATTCCAACTCATATTGGGTCGCTATCCACTGATAAGTTGCTTCGCTAAAGAACACCACATGCGTTAAATCATTCTTATAGTGCCATTTAGAGAATGCCTCTTGAGTGGTCACGAGTTTCGTCATGATGCCCAGCGACCCCGTCGGTTTTAAATAACTTAAGCAAGCCTCTAACACCCCCTTGGGATCATGGAGGTGCTCAAACACCTCCGTGGCTGTCACCCCGTCATAGGCCTGCACTCTCAAGACACTTGAGTCATTGGCAAAAAACGGGTCGAAGCAGGCGACTCGGTGACCCGCTTCGCGCATCATGCTTGTTAGTAACGGCCCGGGCCCACAGCCAAATTCCAGTAGGTCACTGCACTCAGGAATCATCTCTTGAAACGGCTTCCAAAATCGATTCAAAAACTGACGATAACCGTCGTCGGCCAACGCATTTTCATGGAGTTCGTATTCCGCTTTTTCAGCGTCACGATTTAAAAAGAATGTCGGCGGCACAAACACCAGCGCGCACTGGTTACATCGCCAATATTCTCGCTGACTGCGCTTGGTATTGTCTTGGTGAAACCGCTCTGCAGAATCGCTCAAACAAAGCGGACACGATACTTCACAGCTCAAGCCTTGCATGCCGCCTGCCTTATGCCGATAGCGCCTGTTCGACAAACAGCAAACGGTCTTGGCCGAAGAAGATATCGCCATCCACTTCAAACGCAGGCAAACCAAATAGTCCCTTTGCCACTGCCGTTTCACCGTTATCGAGTAACGCTTGTTTAATATCCGCTTGGGCCGTGCCGTCGAGCAAGGCCTGAGGGTCAAACCCTAATTTAGACAAAGCCGAAGCCACCGCCTGAGGGTCATTCACATCCAATTGATTCTGCCAGATCTCGTTAAACATGCCCGTCACCAAGTCGAAAACCCGATCTGGGTCCTGCCGCTGAACAACCAGAGTGACACGTAACAAAAAGATCGAATTAAATGGGAACTGCTGGCACCAATTAAACGTAATACCATAGTGATTGGCCCAAAGGTGGCAGTCACGGTAAATCCATTTGGCTTTCGCTGGAATAAAGGCAGGAGACTTGACCTCTTGTGATTGGTGGATTCCCCCTAAAAAGGCGGGAACAAATTGAATCTCACACCCTGTGCGTTGCTTTAACGCCGCTAATTGAGATTGCGCTAAGAAGCTGTAAGGGCTCACGTAATCGAAGTAAAACGTTAGGGTTTTGGACATTGTATTCCCTTGTCACAATGGAGGAAGGTGAAACATGAGAACACAGGTGCAAACGCCATGACAATGCCTCAACCAAAACTAAACAGTGTATTTCGTCATGCTCACAAATGGAGTATCACCACCGTTCTTGCCCTGATATTAAGCGCATGCTCAAGTTCACAACCCGAAGATCTTTGGCTAGATTATGAAATGCGGGTGATGAATGGCCTAGATATAAAGGCCATTAATGCGCCCTCCAATTCAACGTCATCTTGGCCGCCTCTCCCTCCCAGAAAAGCACGAATTACTGAGTTAATCGCACCGTCCATGAATCTCTGGGAGTTCCTTAAAGTTTATGACTGTGAGTTAACCATTCATGTTGCTAAGCAAAATGGACCACTGGGGAAGGTGATGCAGCCGTCTCAGCGTTTTGTATACGCCATGAAATGGATTCCTTTAGCACGGCGCTGCCTAGACAGCGCAAACCTGAACGATCAGGCCAGAGCCAAAATAGAAGAAGGGCTCGCCTTCTATCAAGCCCATCAGTTAACTCTGTTCTTAAATGGCGTGTTTCACAAGGAATTCGAAACCGCCTTTAAACCAAGCGCAGTTTGGCCGAAACAGCAATCTTACCCCGCGCTTGGAGACCCCTCGCTGGAAGCCTTTAACCAAGTGCTACTGAATCAAGCCAGTCCCATGAACATAAGCTCTGAGACGCTAGAGAAACACTTAAAGACCATGGCAGCACACCGCTTACCGGGCAACTGGCTATTCCATATCACCCAAGCGACGACATACCTAAAGCGCCTAAATATGGCCATGGACTCGCAAACACGACTGTGCCCCATGGGAACCCCTTCCCCCCAGAGTAAGATCGCCATGAACGTATTTCATCGCTATTTTGCAGCACAGGTTCAACCTTGGGTAAGCCAGCTGCATCGTTTTGGGCAATCGTTGAACCGCCAGCTGTCCACTCTCAGCCAGCCTAACCCAGCCATGAAACAGCATCACCACGCCGTTTTTTTGGACAAAAGCGGCCCATGGCAGCAATTTCAGCAACACTGGAAGGGCCACGTTGACGCATGGCAGCGTCAACTCACTCGCTGCCAGCTCATGCCTTCGGCTCCCGTCCAGCCAACCTCCCAATCAACCACCGCGGAACCATAGATTCAGACCACTGTCTGAGCATTAGCTCAATTCGCGCACAGTTAGCAGTACTTTTGTGCCACTTATATTTTTATTTGGCAGACAAATGTACAAGTTACAAAGGGTTACATTAAAAAAGTGAATTGAGACGCTTTGACATTTTGTAACATTAAGCTAACCTGCATCTTCCAAATTTTCCGCCAAATAGGCCTAATTTGGGTACGGATATAAGAGAGTTCACCGTCAAAGACGGGGCTCTGGCTAGATAAAAACAATAAGAGCCAATACCAGATAACGATGAAAACACCACTGACAGTACATAAAACCAGCCTTTGTGCCATGGCTTTATCCTTGTCGGCCTTGAGCCACGGGGAGCTACAGCCTATGGACGACAGTGCGTTGGAAAGTACAGTTGGTCAGGCATACATCAAAATGGACAGCTACGACGACGTGGACGGCCATCAAATCAGCCGGGTCACCTTTGGCCAAACCGTAAAAATTCAGGCCAATATCGATAGCATCGACCTAGGAAATGGCGGCATCAATGGGGTCGGCAGCGACTTAAGCGCCACCAACGTTTCCTTCGGCTATATCAACACGGCCACCAACGAAATCGTGCCCTTCGAGTTTACCAACCCGTATTTTGAGTGGGCGACAGACGCCAGCAATAACATCATCGGCTTCCGCATGGGGGCAGAAGAGACCGCTGGCCTACTGCAAATGGACATTAGCTCCTTTAGTGGCAACATCGGCATGACCATTAATGGCACCGCCTCTACCTTATACACGGGGGCTTCGGGCTCTCTCAGCAATAGCCGAGCCACCTACATCGGTGACAACTCTGGCACCTGTACTGACGGCACCACCTGTGTCTCCTTGGGTAACATGCAGAGTTTCTCTGTGGCCGACAGCGATGGCAGCAGCACCTCAGATTTCTTCTTGTCATTTCAACGTACCGCTAAAAGCTGGTTATTAGGTGACGGCAGCACCTACCAAGCCACCGGTCAGGGCTTTTTCATGAATGTCCCCACCGACAATGTACTCACCATTAGCGGCACTGGCACGGGCACCGCTGGCTATGCCGTAGAGTTCATTGATCGTGGCGTAGGCCGCTGGAACAACCCCTAACCCCAAGCTCTAAGCCCCCTGCTTTCGATACTCGACATGGCCAAACTGGCCAACCATCAGATATTTCAATACACCATGAAATCTTCACATTTGGCCTTTGCCTGCGCGCGGGTATAATGCCCAGCTTAATTCAATCGGTTTTGGAAATGAGATCATGGGCCAACGCACCCCTCTTTATGACGCACACGTCGCCGCTGGCGCTAAAATCGTCGATTTCGGCGGCTGGGATATGCCTATCCACTACGGCTCGCAGATTCAAGAGCACAATGATGTTCGTACCGACGCGGGTATGTTTGACGTTAGCCACATGACCGTGGTTGATGTGACCGGTGACCAGGCGCAGGCTTACCTTCAATTCCTACTGGCTAACGACGTTGCCAAGCTAGCGACTGACGGCAAGGCCCTATACAGCGGCATGTTGAACGAAGAAGGCGGCGTTATCGATGACCTCATCGTATACCGTGCCGATTTCTTAGCGGGTTACCGTGTGGTTGTAAACTGCGCTACCCGTGAAAAAGACCTCGCTTGGATGGAAAAACAAGCGGCTCAGTTTGACGTTACCCTAACCGAGCGCCCTGATTTCGCCATGATCGCAGTGCAAGGCCCTAACGCCATTGCCAAAGCCAAACAAGCCGCCAGCGCTGACCACGTGGCCGTGATCGAGCAACTGTCCATCTTCCAAGGTTTACCTGCTGGTGAGTGGTTTATCGGTCGTACCGGTTACACTGGCGAAGACGGCCTAGAAGTCATGGTACCTCAAGCAGAAGCCACGGCTTTCTGGAATGCCCTAATAGAAGCCGGTGTAAAGCCTTCAGGCCTAGGTGCCCGTGATACGTTGCGCCTTGAAGCCGGTATGAACCTCTACGGCAACGACATGGATGAAACCATTTCTCCATGGCAAGCAGGCATGGGTTGGACCCTGGCCCTGAGTGACGACCGTGACTTCATCGGCAAAGCCGCACTTCTTAAAGAAAAAGAAGCCGGTATCGAATACAAGCTTGTCGGCCTTGTACTTGAGACTCGTGGCGTCATGCGTAGCCATCAAAAAGTGATCTTCACCGCCTCAGACAAGCAGGGCGAAGTGACCTCGGGTACGTTCTCACCCACGCTACAACAGTCCATCGCCATGGCCCGCGTGCCTGCTGACGCTGGTAGCGAATGCGCCGTCGACATGCGCGGCAAAGCGGTACCTGTTCGCATGGTGAAAATGCCCTTCGTTCGCAACGGCAAAAAAGTATACGAATAATGGCTTAGGCTGTGCCCGGCCACCTTTCGAGGTGGCCTTGAGATAAATCATGGCATACAGTCACTTCGGCCCTTTAAAAAAAACAAATTCAGGCTACACTAGCCTCCAAATAGACACCCATTTAAGGAAACCATCATGGCTCAAGTACCTGCTGAACTAAAATACGTGACGTCTCACGAGTGGATTCGCGACGAAGGTAATGGCGTATACACAGTTGGTATCACCGACTTCGCACAAGAGCAACTAGGTGACGTTGTATTCGTAGAGCTTCCAGAAGTAGGCAGCGAAGTAAACCGTGAAGACTCCATCGCGGTCGTTGAATCGGTAAAAGCGGCTTCTGATATTTACGCACCTCTTTCTGGTGAAATCGTTGAAGTAAACGAAATGCTGGCTGACGAACCAGAAAAAGTGAATGAAGAGCCTTACGACAGCGCTTGGTTCTTCAAAGTAAAAGTCTCTGAAGAAAGCGAGCTAGAAGACTTGCTAACGGCAGAACAATACGAAGCAGAGTGCCAGTAATCGCATTCTCGCCACATCAAGGGCCTCGCCCTTGATCGAAAAGCCCAGTTCAAATCGAGCTGGGCTTTTTTTATAGCGCAACAATAGTGCGTCGAGCAAACGCGGGAAGAGCCCACTTCATCGCTGAACACCGATGAGAGTCATTCAGTCTTACGGTCCGGTTAATGCCACCTCAAATTCGGGGGCACTCGCCAATCACAACGAACAGAAACCCGGCCAAACAACGCTTGATCAACCCATCGAAAAAACGAAAAAATTTGAACGGGCCCTTTTCGACAATGCATTAACAAAAGAAATAACGTATGGTGGCATAGAGATTATTATTCCATACTGCGAAGCGACTTCGATAACGCCAATGCCAGATAAAAAAACATAAGGATTTAATTCAGTATGAACATTAACTTATCGCTTGTAAGTTTCTTGGCTTCGGTTTTGTTTTTATTCGCACCGATCGTGCTCACAATATATCAAATCAAGCAAGATCAAAGTATCAAAGCCATCATCTGGCAAACCCTGCTTTTAATCGTTCTTGGTACCGTTGCGTTTACAGTTGGCACCGATGTAGAGCCACACGTGCCATTAAAAGAAGTCGTCGCCTTTTTATTTTACGGCGGATATGTCCTCGCCTTACTCCTCATCATTCGCAGCTTACACTGGGGCGTTAAAAAGCTGAAAAAATAATTACTCAGGCTGTGCCCACCTTGCCTTTTTCGCAAAATCAGGATGAAGTTCCAATAGACGTTGCTTCATCCTAGGAAAATACTGACTCATCCAAGCGCGCCAGATTTTTAATTCTTCTCGGGTCACACTGTCCATTCCTTTTATCATCGACGTGGGCGCAGGTTTAAACGCCGATAGCACGGCTTGCATGCGCTTCACATCTGCCGGCTTAGCGCTCGATGGCAATACCATAATGCCATCAAGGTGCTGCGGAAAACGGTGTAACACCCTGAGTTTTTTCGAAGCCGTATTCGACCTTTGTTCATAGTGATTGCTCACAATAGGGGCCACGGAGATCGCGCGCTTGACCAAGCCATCGGTCAGTTTCCAGTGGTGTCCTGAATAGCGTTTTTCATACACGAGGTTGGCACCATCCAATAGGTCTTCCGTCAAAAAACCTGTGATGGCAATGGGGTCTGACATGCTGATGGTCGCCCCATTTAAATCGCTTAGCTGGTGATAGTCCGTACCCGCGTGCGTGACCAGCATCACATTCACATCGCTACGTACAAACACTAGGGGTTTAAAGTCAAAGTATTCAATCAAAAATAGCCCCATATGCATGGGAATCATCACCAAATCAAACTCACCTTGAGCCGCCTTGACCAAATACTCGTTCAGGCTACTGGCGCTTTCAAAATGGTAATCGTCCCCGGTGCCCTGCTCCACCTGAGACAGCACCGGTGCCATCCAAGCCTGCAACAATTGTCCTGACGTCCAAGGCGACACACCTAGCGTTTTATCGTCCGCCCCACTAGAGGAAGACAGCGCCACCAGCAGCAACCCTATGACACAGGGGCTTTTCAGGATGAGACCGTAAAAGTGACGAACACGTAAGCGCCATCCAGGGTATGATAAATTCACTGCCTAACCTTACTGACCGAACTGCTCTAAGTGTAGACAGCCCTGCGCCGAGAGTCAGAAAAACATACCCACTGATTCAATAATGCAACACAGTGTTAAGCCCATTTCTTCGCCCTGCGTTCGCATCTGCTGATTTACCTCAATCAATTACAGCCCTTTGCGTTTACACTGCCAGTAACTAAGGAGTCACAATGGATCAAACACTTAAGCGCAGCATAGGTTTACCCATGCTCACTCTATATGGCCTTGGCACCATCCTAGGCGCAGGTATCTATGTACTGGTGGGTAAAGTGGCCGTCACAGCGGGACTGTATGCCCCCATCGCCTTTCTCATCGCCGCCAGCTTAGCGGCGCTCAGTGGTTACAGTTACGCAGCCCTCAGCTCTCGCTTTCCGCAAAGCGCTGGCGAGGCCGTCTACATACAGCAAGCCTTCGGCATAAAATGGTTATCGACCCTTGTGGGGTGGATGGTGATTCTGACCGGTATTGTCAGTGCCGCCACTATATCAAAAGGCTTCGTGGGGTACTTGCAGGTCTTCGTGCCTATTCCTGATTTTTGGGCCATCACGCTGCTGCTAGCCACCATGACGTTTCTCGCCTTCTGGGGCGTGAGCGAGTCGGTGATGGTCACCGCCATCACTACCGTACTCGGCATTATTGGCCTAGCACTCATATTAGCCGTGAGTATGCCCGCCTTTATGACGCTACCCGAACGGTTACCGGAACTCACGCCTCCTCTGGACGATAGTGGCGTTTGGTTTGGCATCTTATTGGGTGCGTTTCTGGCTTTTTATGCGTTCATTGGCTTTGAAGACATGGTCAACATGGCAGAAGAAGTGAAAGAGCCCGAAAAAACCTTACCCAAAGCCATTGTCGCGGCCATCATTATCAGCAGCGTGCTGTATTACTTCATCGCTTTAGCGGGCGTATTGCAATTGCCTTTAAATGACTTAATCAACAGCAAAGCGCCCATTGCTGACATCATGGCGCAACACAGCGAATCGCTGGCTTGGTTCGTGAGCCTGATATCCCTGGCCGCCGTGGTCAACGGTGCTCTCGTACAAATCATTATGGGCTCTCGGGTGCTATACGGCATGGGTAAACAAGGCATGGCCCCAAAATGGTTGGCCACCATACATGCAACTCGTAAAACCCCCTACGTGGCCACGATCCTTCTTGGCATCGTCGTCTGGGTGCTGGCCACCTCTTTGAATCTCACGACGCTGGCTAAAATCACCAGCTTCATCATCATCGTGATTTTTCTATTAGTGAACATCGCCTTGCTGGTCGTCATGAAGCAAGAGCGGCACGCCCCAACTGGCGCCCTGAGCATTCACCCCGTGGTACCGGTATTCGGCGCACTCATGAGTGTCATGTTTTTATCAGTTCAAATTTATCAGGTAATGTCCGGTGGGGCGCTCGCAGGGCACTAAAGGGAAACCAAGAGCTGTCGATTCAAGGGGCCGCCACAGCGGGCCCTTGTCGGTTTTCAATCAGAGACGGAGCCATCAAATGTTCCAACTGCTGCACGTACGGTTGCATCTTTCGCCGCCAATAACCCAACTCATCGCTGCTTAATACATCAATTTGACGTACGACCAGCCCCTTGTTTGGCCTTACTTTCGTCATATTCTTTTGCAGTAAGATTTTCTGATAGTCCTTCGTGCCGGGCGGCACCACATAAAGCGTGTCTAAAACCAATGGCGAACGATGCAACACACGAAACCGGGCTTTCATATCGCGATTAAGCCCCTGATACAGCACAGACACCATAAAACCGGCGTCCGCCGTCTGCTGAATCAGCTCATTCAAGACCCCCCAATGATTGTGAGCGAAGCGAACACGTACCTTGTCCACAGACTGCAGTTTTTCCTGGGCATACATGGCGCTGTAGGTCAGTGGGTCAGGCAGTAAGACCGTCTTACCTGCCAATCCTTTCAGCGAACGAATGCCACTTTTTTCGGTTGCCAACGCATACACATTCACCTGGGCCCGCAACACCATAATGCCCTCGAATCCATGGTGATCAATCAGATACAGCCCCATATGAACGGGTACCTGCATGAAATCATACTGACCAGCAATGCCATCAAGAAGGTACTGTTCGAAGGTACCAGAGCTGGACACGATGATGGGCAAACCCGTTTCTTCTTTGACCCACTCAGCAAACGGCGTGACCCATTCTTGCAACACGTTGCCACTGGTCCAAGGGCTCATGCCCATTTTGATTTCTTGTGTCCATGGTATAGGGGTCGCATTGGCAGGCCCTATCAGCAGCAGCCAGTACCCCAAAAATAGACTCCAGATCCAATTTGATCGCTTCATACACCCAGTTTAGATGAGAATTTGCCACCTTTTCTGACTAATAAGACAGGTTTAACCTACCTATTTAGGGCTATTTTTGACCCAAAACCAAGAAATACCCCCTAGGATATAGAAAGTGGATGCAGGCGATTCAAGCCAACATGAAGAATGTTTGCAATCGCGCCAAAACCTCAGGATTTGGCCTGAATTCTCCTGACAATATTGGGGCTCGCTGATACAATCGCGCCCCTGTATACGACCTAATTTTTGCCCCACCTGCATTACCCTTGCGGGTTGGGCTCGTTAACTCCGACAGGATCAAAACTCCATGGCGACGCAATCACGTTCTAATCTGAGCGAACTTGAAAACCGCGACGAATTTATCGGCCGTCACTTAAGCTTAAACATCAGCGATATCAACGCCATGTTGGCGGAAGTGGGCGCTGAATCCCTAGACGACCTAACACAGCAAATCGTGCCACCGTCTATTCTGCGCGAGCCCTTCTTAGAAATGGGCGATGCCATCCCAGAGCGTGAGGCACTGGCTAACCTTAAAGCCCTAGCCGACCAAAACAAGGTGTTCAAAAGCTACATCGGTATGGGTTACCACGACACCACGCTACCGAACGTGATTCTACGTAACGTGATGGAAAACCCAGGTTGGTACACAGCCTACACGCCTTACCAGCCAGAGATTGCCCAAGGCCGTTTAGAAGCCCTATTGAACTACCAGCAAATGGTCATCGACATGACCGG
>Ga0181590_10000535_pt1 | contig 30486 bp, 18 predicted proteins | sample 071ome_34_FD_132446 | JGI IMG/M metagenome (GOLD analysis project Ga0181590, IMG submission 132446) | Coastal salt marsh microbial communities from the Groves Creek Marsh, Skidaway Island, Georgia - 071411BT metaG (megahit assembly) | ecosystem: Environmental > Aquatic > Marine > Intertidal...
GCCAAAAGATGGTTTACCTAACCCTAAAGATTCGTTCAGTGCGTCATATAGAATACTATATGATAAGATAATGAACAGTGCACTTGCGAAAATCAAGGCACAAACGGAATTAGCGTCTGATAAAGACATTACAAATGGACCAAAATTAAAAGAAACCATTACTATACCGGGTGAGGTTAAAACATCAGATAGTGGTGTGACTGAATTTGCGGTCCCATTCAATGGATATAACGGTAACCAAACAATAGAGAAGGTTAAGTATAAGGGTCAAATTTGGTATAAAACGAGGGTAACCAAGATTAATGAAAATACACCTAATACATTGGCATTACCTCTACTTATAACGAATAGTAGTCGTTTAGTTAATCCATCTAAAATGAAGTATACCAATATTACTCCGAACAGTAATTATTATTACTTCTTAGATTTTGATAAGAAAAAGGTACAGACGGGTAATATTCCTGAAGACCTCGTCTTTAATTGTAAGACTGATTTCAAAAACCCACTAAACGGTAGGACTAAAACTGTCGATTCCAATGCCCAACTAAACATTGCGGTGGGAGACCCATATATCGAAGGTCCTGTGGATGTTAATAGTGTGACTATTAGTGATAGTAGTGGTACAAAGGTTATTACAGGTATGGGGATGTCACCTAAACTTATGAAAGACTTAAGACTACAAGAGGGTGATGTCGTGTACTTTGACATCAGACAATAAACATTCTGAGGACAATTACTAAAAACTTGATATTTATAGTAAAAAGATATTATGGATAATTTAAAAGTTGGATCGGCATTAGATAATTTCTTAGGTAATAAGAGAGTAAAAAACCTTAATGAGGAAGGTACCGAACAAGAAGTATGTGACATGAACACAGGTGAATGTTACGTTATCCGAAGTAAAGATGGTCTTGTTGAGAGAATTAATAAAAAATACATAACCGAAGACGGTAGACAATTATTGAGTGACTAATTATGAACTTAGAACAAAAACTACAAGAGGAATTGGCGAGACATCATAGTATTAACAACTATGGTAAGAAAGTCATCAGCGAACAGGAAGAAGTAAGTCCTGAAGATATTCCAACAGGGGATGATCCTATTGAGGACATTCCTGCAATTGAAGAACCTGCGGGAGATGCTCCTGTGGAAGATGTGCCGGCAGAAGAACCTGCGGGAGATGCGCCGGTTGAGGGTGGTGAAGGTGACTTCGATGTGGAAGAGATCGACATTACTGATTTAGTGAATATGACTCAGAACATCAAAAACGAACTTGATGCTAAGAAATCAGACAATGACGAAGTAGTTGGTAAAATGGGTGACCTATTCTCTAAGTTAGATGATTTAGAAAGTAAGTTGTCACAAATGGACAATGTAATTGCAAAGATTGACGGTCTTGAAGGTAAGGTTGAGAACATGAAAGAACCAACCCCACAAGAAAAACTTGAGATGAGGTCTTTGGATTCATATCCTTTTAATCAAAAACCTTCAGAGTTCTTTTCTCAGAAACAACTCGACATGCAAGCAAGTGGTAAGAACGAATATGTAATCACAAAACAAGATGTTCAAGACTACAGCGATAAACAAATGAGAGACTCATTTAATATAGAACCTGACGAAGACAATGAAGTTGAGTGGTAATGTCAGAACTTTTTTAGAATTACAATCACAATTAAAAGTCTTACACTGGCAAACTAAAAGTCATGCTAAACATATTGCGTTTGGTGAGACTTACGATAAGTTGGATGCTCTAATCGATAATTTTGTTGAAATTGCGATGGGAATCTACGGTAGGTTTGTTTTAGGTGAGGAAGATAGACAACTAAGTATTCAGAATCTTTCTGATGTGGATGTATTAGGTATGATCAAAACTGTTAGGGTATCTCTTCAGGAGATGGAGATCAACCCTAAAGACACAGACTTACTTAACATCAAAGATGAGATGTTGGCAGAAATCAACAAACTCTCTTATTTACTGACACTTAGGTAATTTTTTTACGAAATATTTCACTTTATGAAGTCTAAGGGGGTTGACTCTTAGACTTTTTTTCTGTATATTTTTATAACACGTTAATAAATTAAAATTTATAATTATGAGCAATTCACTTGATGCGATTTTATCTCAATATGAGAAGAACACGCAACCAGCCGCAAGCGGCAACCAAATGTCGTCTGAAGATCGACTCAAAAGGTACTTCACAACAATTCTACCAAAGGGAGCGTCCAATGGTCAGAAGAGAATTAGAATCCTACCAACCACAGATGGTACTTCACCATTCAAAGAGGTTGAGTTCCACGAAATTCAAGTGGACGGAAAATGGATGAAACTTTATGATCCGTCGCAAGATGGAGAACCATCACCACTTAATGAAGTAAGAAAAACATTACTTGCAACAGGGAGTGAAGATGACAAGAAGTTAGCAAGAAACTACAGAGCAAGAAAATTCTACATCGTTAAAGTTATCGATAGAGAGAATGAAGCAGACGGACCAAAATTTTGGAGATTTAAACACAACTACAAAGGAGATGGTCCATTAGATAAGATTATCCCAATCATTAGAAGTAAAGGTGACATTACCGATACTCAAGAAGGTAGAGATCTTATCATCTCATTGTCTTTGAACAAAGCACCTAATGGTAGAGAGTATACATCAATTAACTCTATCATTCAAGAGGATAAGTCACCACTACATACTGATTCAGAAGTAGTTAGTGAGTGGGTAAGTCATCCTGATACTTGGAGAGACGTTTACTCTATTAAACCACAAGAATACCTACAGTTAGTAGCGTTAGGTGAAACACCTGTGTGGAGTAAGGAGTCAAGTAAGTTTGTTTCTCAGAATGAAGAGGAAAGTGACTTCGGAGGTGATATTACACCTAAGGTAGCGGTAGAGGATCCACAATTAACACAAGAAGCGGACGACGATCTACCATTTTAATTAAACACGGACCCACCCCAAATAAATTTGACGGAAACGTCGTGGTGGAGTTGATGCCGACTTAGTCGGTCCCTGAGTGGGTGGGTCCTTTTTAAAAAGACAATATGGCAATTAAAAAGAAAGATTTTAAAAGTATTAAATCAAAGTTCTCTAAACAGGCGAAGTTTAAGGCCGACAAGTTCTTTGATTTAGGTGATGCTTTCTTAGATGCTACCGGTTTACCGGGTCCTGCGATGGGTCACATCAATATGTTCCTCGGACATTCTGATACGGGAAAAACAACTGCACTTGTAAAAACTGCAGTGGATGCACAAAAGAAAGGTGTATTACCTGTATTCATCATTACTGAACAAAAATGGGATTTCCCTCACGCAAAATTGATGGGACTCGAAATTGAAGAGGTGGTTGATGAATCGACAGGTGAGATCGAATATGATGGGTTCTTCTTGTTTAACAATGAGTTCCAATATATAGAACAGATCACAGATTACATAAATGAGTTATTGGATGCCCAACAAAAAGGAGAGTTAGAGTATGATCTTCTTTTCTTATGGGATTCGGTAGGTTCTGTACCATGTAAGATGACCTTTGATGGTAAAGGTGGTAAACAACACAATGCATCGGTTCTATCCGATAAAATTGGTATGGGACTTAACCAAAGAGTTTCAGGTTCAAGAAGAGTGGATTCTGAGTTTACAAATACTCTTGTTATTGTAAACCAACCATGGGTCGAACTACCTGATAACCCATTTAGTCAACCGAAGATTAAAGCAAAAGGTGGTGAGTCTATTTGGTTAAACTCAACCTTAGTTTTCAGATTCGGTAATCAAAAGAATGCGGGTACAAATCCAATCTCTGCCGTTAAGGATAAGAGAAAGGTAAAATTCGCAACAAGAACAAAGATTTCTATTATGAAAAACCACGTCAATGGACTTGGATATGAAGATGGTAGAATCATTGTGACCGCACATGGTTTCCTTAAAGGGAAAGATGCCGCGGAGGAGAAAAAGTCGTTGGAAGGTTACAAATCAGAATACTCTGAATTTTGGAAAAACCAACTTGGTATTGAAGGTGATTTTGATATCAAAGACGAAGAATAGATTGTTGAACCTTTTAAAGGTTAATTAATGTCAGTTTTATTAGTAGACGGAGATAACTTACTTACTATTGGTTTTTATGGAGTAAAAAATTACTTCTATAAAGGAGAACACATAGGTGGTATTTATCACTTTCTAAACGTACTAAGAAGATCTTTTGAAAACTACAGACTTGATAAGATTGTGGTTTTTTGGGATGGAGAAGATGGTGCGGTTACTCGAAGAAAAATGTACCACAAGTACAAAGAAAATCGTCGACAAAGACTTAGAACTGATAAAGAAAAAGAATCTTACACACGACAGAGAAGAAGAATACAACAGTACCTCGAAGAACTCTATGTCCGACAAGGGGAATTTCAGTACTGTGAAACTGACGATTGTATTGCATACTACTCACAGAATAGTCAAGAAAATACGATCGTCTACTCTTCTGATGGGGATCTTACTCAATTAGTTTCAGAACGCACAAAGGTGTATAACCCCTCTCATAGACTTCTTTATGAGATGGACGATAAAATCCTTTACGAACACGAAGAAATCCACATACAGAACGTTAAAATCGTTAAAATGATATGTGGGGATCGATCCGACAATATCGCGGGGATTAAAAATATGGGAATTAAAAAATTCCTTTCCCTATTTCCTGAGTTGAGAGAACGACCAATCACCATTCAACAAGTGATTGATAAATCCAACAAGATGTTTGAGGAAGACAAAAACAACAAGACAGTAGCGAACCTTCTAACAGGTGTAACCAAGTACGGTGTATTTGGGGAGGAGTTCTTTTCTTTAAATGAAAGTATTGTCAGTTTAGACCAACCGTTTCTCACCGACGAGGCAAGAGAAACAATCACCGCTCTTATAAATGAAGAATTGGATCCCGAGGGAAGATCCTACAAGAACACGATGAAGATGATGATGGAAGATGGGTTGTTTACAGTCCTACCAAAATCAGATGATGCGTGGATTAAATTCCTCAACCCCTTTTTACGACTAACCCGTAAAGAGAAAAATAAAAGAGTAATAAAATTTAAAACAAATGAGTAACAACGAAACTACTAAATTAGAATTTTTGTTCACCTTAAGTGGGAACATTATCTGTCAAAGATTCTTTAACGTAAAAGGATATAATCCAAATGTGAGAAAATCTTTAGAGTTAAATGATGAAGTCAAAAAAATTTGTGAAGAAATTGAAGAAAATTTGAAAGAAAAAACTTTGGAATTTCTACACGAAAATCCAAATTATTTTCCCGTTTTCGACCCTTCTAACCATGAAGGTCCGGATACCGAAGAGTACTTCCAATTAGAGATTAAGCAAAATGACGATGTATTTATTTCAAGAGTGTTTCCCGCACATATTTATCACCCTAAGGTGAGATATTCTGTGGACATCAGACCAATCTTAAGAAGAGTACTCGGTGGACTTAGTGAAACCTTCTCTTCTAACGATATAACAACAAAATATTTGAATTACGAACTATTAAAAAATTAAAGTACTATGAGTGAGATGACCTTCGGTAAATTAGGATTCCAATTCCAACAAACATTAATAAAATCAATAATTGAAGACCCAAAATATGGTGAACAGATTATAGAGGTTTTAGAAAGTAAGTACTTTGATAATAATTCTTTCAAATATATTGTAACACACATAAAGGAATACACCGAAACCTATAGGTCCATTCCTAATTACGTGACCCTTAAACAAAAAATTGCAGAAGAGAATTCAAACAACCCACTTGCAGGTAGACTTCATGCGGATACACTACAAAACATTCAAGACGCTCAGGATCCTGTGGTTGGACCAACATATGTTAAAGACAAGTCACTTAATTTCTGTAAACAACAGGACCTAAAAAAAACTCTAAAAAAGGTTAATGAAATCATTGAAAAGGGTGACTTCGAATCATATGATAAAATCACAGAAATGATTGAAGAGTCTCTACAGGTTGGGACATCTGATGACGATATTATTGACATTTTTGATGATGTGGACTTTGCGTTAGACTTAGATCCAAGAGTACCTATCCCAACAGGTATTGATGGTTTAGACGATCTATTAGAGGGTGGTCTCGGTAAGGGTGAGTTAGGTATGATTTTGGCACCAACAGGTGTGGGTAAATCTACTATCTTATCTAAGTTCGCAAATAGTGCGGCCAACACAGGACACAATGTTGTTCAGATATTTTTTGAGGATACAACACAACAGATCAGACAAAAGCACATTACTGTTTGGTCAGAGATGAGTGCTAAAGAACAAGTCAAAACTGAAGAAAATAAGGCAATGGCCCTTGAACGATACAAAGAGGCGATTAATCGTGAGACCTTCGGTAACATCAAATTCATAAAAATGCAAAACGGTAACACTACCGTTGGTGACGTTAAAAGAAAACTTTTGAAGTTACAATCACAAGGTTATAAGATAGATATGGTGGTCTTAGATTATGTTGATTGTTTAATTGCTGAAAGAGGTAGAGGATTTGATGAAGAATGGAAAGGTGAAGGTGGTATTATCAGACAATTAGATGCCATGTGTACCGATTTTGACTTCGCATTTTGGACCGCATCTCAAGGTAATAGAGGTTCAATATCGGCGGACATCGTAAATATAGATGATATGGGTGGATCGATTAAGAAAGCACAAACTGCACATATTATCCTTTCAATAGCAAAGACTCTCGAACAAAAAGAAGGTAAGAGAGCGAACCTAACCTTAGTTAAATCAAGAATAGGTAGAGATGGTGTAACATTTAATAATTGTCTCTTCGATAATGAGATGATGAAATTTGATGTAACAGAACAGGATACACTGTTAGGTCACCAACTTAAGAAACAAGAAAGTGGTTTGAAGAGGGCTGCGGAAGTTTACAAAAAATCACAAGGTTTAGAATAATTAACAATTAAAATTTATAAGATGACAGAAAAGATTTTACAAGAAAATCCGGGACGTTTTGTCCTTTTTCCTATCGAACACCATGACATATGGAAGTTCTATAAACAACAAGAAGCATCCTTTTGGACTGCGGAAGAAATTGACTTAAACCAAGACGTAAGTGATTGGGCGAACAAGTTAAACGACGATGAAAAACATTTCGTTAAACACGTATTGGCCTTCTTTGCTGCGTCAGATGGTATTGTTAATGAGAATCTCGCAGAAAACTTCGTTAATGAAGTTCAATACACCGAGGCAAAGTTCTTTTATGGATTCCAAATTGCAATGGAAAACATCCACAGCGAAACATACTCGTTATTGATCGACACATATATTAAGGATACTGATGAACAAAATAGGTTATTTAATGCAATAGAGACGATCCCCGCAATTGAGAAGAAGGCTAAATGGGCACTTAAGTGGATCGAATCACCAAGTTTTGCGGAAAGACTAATTGCGTTCGCTGCTGTTGAAGGTATTTTCTTTTCGGGATCATTCTGTTCAATCTTTTGGTTAAAGAAAAGAGGATTAATGCCGGGACTTACATTCTCTAATGAGTTGATTTCAAGAGATGAAGGACTACACTGTGACTTCGCGTGCCACCTTTATAATAGTCATATTCAAAATAAACTTTCAAACGATAGAATTAAAGAGATTATTCTTTCTGCACTTGAGATCGAGAAAGAGTTCATCCTCGAAGCACTACCTGTTAGACTGATTGGTATGAATTCAGATCTAATGTCTCAATATTTAGAGTTTGTTACTGATAGGTTATTAGATTCGTTAGGTGTTCCTAAACACTTCAATTCTGAAAACCCATTTGACTTTATGCAAAACATTGCACTTCAAGGTAAAACCAACTTCTTTGAAAAAAGAGTTGCGGAATACCAAAAAGCGGGAGTGAATAACGACACCGAAGAAGATCTTGATTCTGCGTTCGGAGACATGGACTTTTAATACGAATACAGATGAAGGTAAAAAAGAGAGACGGATCGTTAGAAGAAATGAGATATGATAAAATCACAAGGAGAATATCCGCCTTGTGTTCAGATCTCAACATTGACTACGTTGACCCAACATATATCACCTTAAAAGTCACACAAGGGATTTATGATGAAATTTCAACTACTGAATTAGATCAATTGGCGGCAGAGACCGCCGCATCAATGACAACCACTCACCCTGACTATGCAAAATTAGCGGGGAGATTGGCAGTCACTAACTTACATAAGACAACACCAAAGAAGTTTTCTCAATCTATTAAAGAACTTTACTCGTTTATTGAACCAAGAACAGGTAAAGAATCTTCTTTAATTTCTGATGAACTGTACGACTTTGTTAAGGCGAACAGAGCGGCGATTGATGGTGCAATTGTACAGGAGAGGGATTTTGATTTCGATTATTTCGGATTTAAAACTCTTGAGAGATCATACCTTTTAAGGATTTCTAACAGGATTGTGGAAAGACCTCAATACATGTATATGAGAGTTGCATTGGGTATATGTAATGGAGACCTTGAAATGGGACTACGTATTTATGATGACTTATCTCAACACTTCTATACACATGCAACACCGACATTATTTAATGCGGGTACAAGAAGACCACAGATGTCGTCATGTTTCTTAATTGGAAATAAAGGTGATGATATTAATGGTTTATTCGATACTGTTAAAGATGTTGCGAATATTTCAAAATGGGCGGGAGGTATTGGACTTCACGTACATGATGTTAGGGCGAAGGGTTCTTATATTAAAGGTACAGGTGGTGAGTCAGACGGTCTTATCCCTATGATGAAAACATACAACGAAGTGGCACGATGGATCAATCAGGGTGGTAAGAGAAAAGGTTCTTTTGCTATCTATTTGGAACCATGGCACGCAGATGTATTTGAATTTATTGAATTAAGAAAGAATCACGGTAAGGAAGAAATGAGAGCAAGAGATTTATTCCTTGCAATGTGGACACCTGACCTGTTTATGGAGAGAGTTAAAAATGATGAGGATTGGACTTTATTCTCACCTGATGAAGCACCGGGTCTTTCTGATGTTTTTGATTCACCGAAATCCAAAGACTTCACTAAACTTTATACACAGTACGAAAAAGAAGGAAAAGGAAGAAGATCGGTTAAGGCGAGAAAATTAATGGATGCCATCCTAACCGCACAGATTGAAACAGGTACTCCATACATGTTGTATAAAGATTCTGCGAATGCTAAATCTAACCAACAAAACTTAGGTACTATTAAATCATCAAACCTTTGTACTGAAATTATTGAATACAGTTCACCAACAGAACAGGCGGTATGTAACCTTGCATCTATTGCATTACCTAAGTATATTGTCGATGGTGAATTCAATCACCAACTATTATATGAATATGTCTATCAGGTTGTTAGAAACTTAAATAACGTAATTGATTTAAACTTCTACCCAACTGAAGAGACTAAACGTTCCAATTTTAGACATAGACCTGTTGGTCTTGGTATTCAGGGGTTAGCGGATGTATTCTGTAAATTAAGATTACCATTTGAAAGTGAGGTCGCGGATGATTTACAAACCGAAATATTTGAAACCATTTATTTCGCGGCGATGACATCATCTAAAGACCTATCTAAGGAAGTAGGACCATATGAGAGTATCTCAGGATCACCAATAGAAAAAGGTGTGTTCCAATACCAAATGTGGGGATTAAAAGATGGTGATTTATCAGGAAGATGGGATTGGAAATCATTGAGAAAAGAAGTGGTTAAATTCGGTGTGAGAAATTCATTACTGTTTGCACCAATGCCAACAGCATCAACCGCACAAATTCTTGGTAATAATGAAGCGTTTGAACCATTTACCTCTAACCTATATTCGAGAAGAACTTTGGGTGGTGAGTTTATTGTGATAAATAAACACCTTGTTAAAGAACTTATGGATTCAGGTTTATGGAATGATGAGATTAAAGATAAATTGATTTTAGAGAATGGGTCGGTACAGAATATCCCCGAGATCCCAACCGAAATAAAGGAAATTTATAAGACTGTTTGGGAGATGTCACAGAAACGATTATTAAACATGGCGGCGAGAAGATCTGTGTTTATTGACCAATCACAATCTTTAAACTTGTTCATTAGTAATGCAACTAAAGCGAAACTATTGGCAGCACACTTACATGGGTGGTCATTAGGATTGAAAACAGGTATGTATTACTTAAGAACTCGTTCGGCGGTGGATCCACTTAAAGGATTGGGTGTGAATACAAATAAATCACAACCAAAACCTGAGACACAAAAAGAAGTGATATCAGAACAAACTGAGAATCCATCACCAACATCTAATTCATTAATCAGTGATAATAAAGAACTCGAAATGGTTTCACAACCAACTATAAGACCTGATGATTCACCTTTTGAATGTGAAGGTTGTGGTTCATAAGTGATTTTTTGACTCTATTTTTTAAACCCCTCAAGAATGAGGGGTTTTTTATTTATACTCATTTTAACATTGATTATATTTATTAGTATGGCAGTAAAGTATGGAATAGACTTTCCGTTTAGAGAAAGTATTACGGGTGATTATTTAAGTATGACCACTTCTCCTGAAAGAGAGGTTAGGTCAAACTTGATACATCTAATCCTAACCAAGAAAGGAAGTAGGTTTTATTTACCTGATTTCGGTACAAGGATATACGAATACATATTTGATCAAAACGATATGATCACATTTAACTTAATTGAGGAAGAGATTAGAGAAGGATGTAAAAAGTACTTACCAAATCTTGATATCAATTCAATTAGAGTTATTTCTGCGGAGGACGATACAAATCCTGTTACTACCGTTGATGAAGAAGATGATGAGAGATTATTCAGATTGGCGGATGAAAGTACAAAACCATACACCGCTAAGGTCAAAATAGACTATACAGTTAATAATGGTGCGTTTTCGTCATCAGACTTTATTATAATTAACATATAAGATGGCAAAAAAGATTTCATACGCTAAAAGAGATTTTGCGGGACTAAGAGAAGAGTTGGTTAATCTTACAAAAGATTACTATCCTGATTTAATAAAGAATACCAACGACGCATCAATCTATTCTGTGTTATTAGATCTGAATGCCGCAATTGGTGATAATTTACACTACCATATTGATAGAGTTTGGCAAGAGACTATGTTGGACTTTGCTCAACAAAGAAGATCTCTTTTTCATATTGCAAAAACTTATGGTATTAGAATACCCGGTAATAGACCGTCAGTGTCGTTGTGTGACTTCTCAATTAATGTTCCCGTAAGAGGGGATAAAGAAGATGAGAGATACTTAGGTATTCTAAAGGCAGGTGCTCAGATTTCGGGTGGAGGACAAACTTTCGAAACAATAGAAGATATTGACTTCTCAACACCATTTAACAGTAAGGGAGAACCAAATCGACTTAAGATCCCTAATTTCGATTCAAATAACAAATTAGTATCCTATACCATAACCAAGAGAGATGCGGTCGTAAACGGTGTCTCAAGAGTTTTCAGAAGGGTCATTGGACCACAGGATCAGAAACCATTCTTTAAAATCTACTTACCTGAACAAAATGTTTTAGGGGTAACTTCGATAATTCATAAAGAGGGTACAAATTACAATGGAAACCCAACGTCATCTGAATTTAGTTCAGAATCAAATAGATGGTATGAGGTGAAGAGTTTAATGGAAGATAAAGTATTCCTTCCTAATAAAACATCATCTTCAGACACATCTAATTTTACTGCGGGGGATTACAAAAGAGTTACAAATAAATTCATAACTGAATATACTCCTGAAGGGTATATGTCAGTAACGTTTGGGTCGGGTAGTGTAGACCCGTTAGATAACTTAGATTCATTTAATGATGGTAGTCTTAAAGTTAATTTGGCAACATACTTGAATAACCTATCGTTAGGGGCAACACCTAAAACTAACTCAACACTATTCGTAAAATATAGAGTTGGTGGGGGTAAGAATACCAATTTAGGAGTAAATGTTGTTACAAGTGTGGATAATGTTGAATTCAACGTCACAGGACCACTAACTAACGTAAATAATCAGGTTATCCAATCATTGAATGTGACTAATGTCACACCGGCAGTGGGTGGTGCGGATCAACCAACAATAGAAGAAATAAGAAACATGGTTGGTTATAATTTCGCAGCACAAAATAGAGCGGTTACACTTAACGATTATAAAACGTTAATTGAGACAATGCCATCTACATATGGTGCACCTGCGAAGGTTAACGTAATGGAGGAAGATAATAAGATTAGAATTAAGTTATTATCATACGATGATTCGGGTAATTTAACTGATACTGTATCTAACACACTAAAGAATAACATTCTTAGGTACCTAACCAATTATAGAATGATAAATGATTATATCGATATCGTAAGTGGTGAGGTAATTGATTTAGGGTTAGAAATAGACTTATTAGTTGATAAGAACAATAACCAAACAGATATTTTAAAAGATGTAATATCATCGGCATCGGAACACTTCTCTATAGATAAAAGAAAAATGGGTGACCCACTATTTGTTGGTGAGTTACAAAAAACAATATCTGAGATAACAGGGGTTGTTAACGTAGTCGATCTTAGAGTTTATGGTAAAACAGGGGGTGAATATTCTTCAGCAGAAGTGTCACAAGGGTATAATGATGAGGACACAAAAGAGATTTCACAATCCGACTCTACAATTTTCATGAAGAGTAATCAAATCTACCAAGTAAGATTTCCGAATAAAGACATAAAAATTAGAGTCAAAACTCTCGGTTCCACTACATTTTAATTTTTCTTTTCTGTATTATTATTAATTAAGGGAAAATAGGTTCCAATCTATTTATATGATATGATGCAGAGACACCGAATACGTACAGAAATTGGTAAGGATCAAAGATTAACTGTTGAACTAAAACAGGATTACGATCTTTTAGAGATCTTGTCACTTAAATTCACACAAAAAGATATATACACTTCTTTATGTGCGGATTATGGTGTTGTTTGTGGTCGTATCTCTGTAAATGACGGTGTTGGAGTAGCCAATGCGAGAATTTCAGTATTCATACCACTGTCAGATGAAGATGCTGAAGACCCAATTATCAGTGAGTTATATCCATATACATCAACTACGGATAGGACAGAAGAGGGGTATAGATATAACTTATTACCCTCAAGAAAACAACATAGTGGGCACAAACCAACAGGAACATTTCCTGATCAAGAAGACATTTTAGGGAGAGAAGAGGTTTTAGAGGTATATGAGAAATATTACAAGTATACTGTAAAAACAAATGATTCGGGAGACTTTATGATTTGGGGTGTCCCTGTGGGGCCTCAAACACTACATGTTGATATTGATTTATCAGATATGGGATGTAATTCATTAATGCCCTATGATTTTATATATGAAGGTACATCACCCGAAAAATTTGAGAATAATTATACTTTCATGTCATCCGACAATTTAGATGGTTTACCACAAATTGTTACGTTCGAAAAATCAATAGAAGTTTATCCTTTTTGGGGTAATGAAGATCTATGCGAAATTGGAATTACAAGAACTGACTTTGACCTAAAAGATAGGGGTATTAGAATTGAACCATATGCTATAATGATGGGCGGTACATTTACCGACTCAGGTAAAGACGCACTTAGGGTTAATTGTAATGTAGATAACCAAATGGGGGAGAAATGTCGATTAACGACATTTAAGGGTGATATCGAAGCAATTAGATTTAGTGGACAATACGAAAAAAATGCGGACGAATCCCCAAATTACGGAAGACCTATTTTAGAGGCGATTTCAATTGATAGTCAAATTGATGAACATGGTAGGTTCTTCTTTAGGGTTCCAATGAATGAGAGAAGACTAATCACAAATGAGTTTGGTGAGTTAGTTGAAACAAGTGATTATCGAAAAGGTATTGCGACTGAAGGAACTTATAGATTTAGGTTGTCTTTAGGTGATGATACGGGCGAAAGAAATAGATATACCGCAAAATTTTTAATACCTAACATTAGAGAAATCCATCAAAACGACAGTTTAAATCTTGGTAGACACTCAACAATTGATAAGAAATCTTATGCGTTTTCTGTTAATTTAGATGACTACCCATCAGAGATGATATCGTACATGACAGGTACTGATCAGGAAAGTATTGATGGTGGTAGGTTTAGAATACCACAGGATTATTTTTATAAGTTCAGGTACAATAGAGTTTATACGGTATCCCAATACTTAAACAAATATTACAAAAAAAGTGCGTTAGAATCTACATTCGCCTTTTTCACTAAGGATAGGAGAGAATCTTTTATTGGTATTAAAGAGATATGGCCAGCGGAAAAAGATGACTGCGCACAAACCAATAATTACTTCCCAATTAACGAAGCAGTAAGAAACCATCGTTTTAACTTCTTTATTATTGGTTTCTTAATTTTATTGGAACAGGTCCTAAATTCAATAATTTTATTTATTAAGGAATTTGTTCTTTCAGTCCTATTTGATTTTGCTGCTGTCATACAAAGTCTACCATTAAAAAAGATTAAGAGGGCGGGTAATGACCTCATGGTGTTTGCCAAAAAATTACAATATAGATGGATTAGTAGGTTTAGTTTAGTTACATATCCCGATTGTGAGAAATGTTCAGAAGACAATGAACAGGAACCAATAGAATTCATCGTTGAAGAGATTGATATTAACGACCTAAGGTCAGGAAATATAGGTACAACGATTTTCTCTAACCAAAACTTAATTGAGGAATACCAAACTTCATTTGGATCCGGATGTAATGAATATGAAGTAACAGAAACCACCAATAGTAGTGGCACAACAATAAGTTATAATTCATGTGGTGGTGGGTCTAATACGTATGATTTATCTGCGGGGGAGGTTATAACGATTTATGCCACATCATCACCCACAACAATTACAGGAAGTGTAAGTGTTACTAATTTAGGGTCCGCGTCGGGTTCTAAATTAGATTTAGACCTTTACTTCACATCAACTCAAAAAACACAAATCGCAAGTTCGTCTGTGGTACAAGGTGAAATTGACGAAAATAGATATGTTTTGGAGATAGAAATAGTACCTGACAATGTGGGGGAGAGGGACCCACAAGGTTTTGGGTTTGAGAGTAATGAGACAAATAATCATTATTACTATTTTGAAATAGGTAAAGGAACCCCATATCCAATAGATGATAGTGGCGATAATGGGATTAGTGGTTTATATGCGGAAATAGGACAGGTCATTGCCGCGGTTTACAATAAAGACTTTGATGAAACAGATTCAAACTCTTGTCACCCATCTCAAGGTATTGTTAACTTTAAAAGATTAATCTACATAGACACACCAACCGTAGACGCCTCGGATGTTGAGATCGAAGATGGATGTTCAAAGTATGATACAATATACGATCCCGATGGGAGTATGAATTTGGTAGGATTGACACTACCAACAGGAAATGGTATTCCGTTAACGGGGGATACCACAACATACGCGAACATTCTCGGCCCATTCGGTGGGACTAACCTAACGTCAGAGGATTTAAATGCAATTGGTTTTGATGGTTATACCTATGCAGGGATAAGGGATTTCTTATTAAGTAAAAACCACCTAACAGAAACCACAAGTCCGGGGGTTTCAACGTTATCCAATCCATGGCATAATGGGGTACCGGGTGAAAGTAACATAAGACAAAATGGTTATGTAATCTATAACCAATTAGATAGTGATTATGACATCTCTTTTGGTGATGATGAAGATCCTTGTGGGCCAAGACCACAGGACAATTATGCTGCGGTTGTTTCCCTACACACTCGTGGTGGGGGATCGTGGTGGTGGCAAAATAGATCCTATAGGTGTGTTATTGGTTCACCATTTAAAGCAAGGGCAAATAGGAGAAGAAAAAGAACGGAAAACGGTAGGTTCATGGACCCCGATAAAAAAGGTACTATATCAGGATATTCTGAATTTAGGGATGGGGTTTATACGATTGTTCCGTTAGCGGGTAAGAATCACAAATTAATGGCCGATTACATAAGGAGAAAAAGATTGGGTATGATTATGTGTGGTGGAATCACATCATACATATTCAGTGATAGTTGGTTATCGGGGGCATTATACTTCTTCCAATTCATGAAAAGAGGGAACTCAGACGATCATAGATACTGTACTGATAATTTAGTGCATGTTAAAGATGAAAATGGGACTCATTTCTATTATAGGTCAACACCATGGTCTGAAAGTTGGGGTGCTAACAGTAGTGATTATAATAAAGGGTTTTATGGACAAAACAGAAACCCGTTAGAACAGGCACCAAGAAAAGAAATTAACTACCCAACAACAGTTATTGATTTAGGACCTAAAACAAGTTGGATAAATGAGGTCTGTGTCGATCCTGAATTAGACCCTAATTGTTCTGTAGTGAGAAGTATTGGATCAACGTCTTACAAACCTGTTGATGATTTGATGGAGTACGTTTTACAATCTAAAGAAATAAAAGAGAAAGGTAGATTGGACGCCCCGGATCTTTTTGACGCCAGAGGTAATGGTAGAATGGATGGTGACATTGTACAATTACTTAATTACAACACACAAACAGGTATATACCCATTTGAAATAGAAGAAGATGATTCACCATACTTAGATTATATAGATTCATTTGACGGACAGGGACCTGTAGGTATTAGTTTCGTTTACTCTGAAGACGACCCTGACACAGAGACGGTGGAATACAACGGATATAGAATTAGGGTATGTCTTAATAAACCGGGGTTTTTAGGTGACAACTCTCAATACGTACCCTATTATAGATGGAATACGTGGGGAGACGGATTTGGAGATAAAACAAGGTTTAATGGAACAACTATTAACCTAAATGGTGAAAAACAAGATTGGGTAGACAACATTATCTACACCCAAAGAATACAGGAAATGAAGGGTAACATGAATACTGATCAAAACACTAACCCTTTGGATGATAATTATTACGATGAATATGCACTACCACCAATCAGAGATTGTTTGGAGATTAATGGTGTTGTGGACCAATCTAACGATAACTATAAAGAATATAACGGTAACCATCATATGGAATTAACGGGACCATTCCATTATATGTTTGGTTTGAGGAAAGGGAACACTTCGTGGGATAAATTCATCGAAAATTTTGGACCTAAATAATGGAAAATAAAAGAATATTATCACCAACTAAGAAATTTAAAAAGGCGGAATCCGAAGACCTACAGGTTCGAGCGGGATTAGAACGCACCGAAAAATTACTTAGGGAAGGTGATAAAACTATTATTCTTGATATTGCTGAATTATATAGGAAAGAAAGGAATCAAAGTTCTAACTATAAAATATATGGTAAGTTAAATATGGTTTTTAGAAACCTATATAGTGGAACTTCACCTTATTCGCCACTACTTAATAATTTATTTTTAACTACTGAAGTTTACGACCCCACAGATTATGAGGGATTTAAACAGTATAACGAGTTTGCATTTTTAAGGGGTGATTATGTAAGAGAGACATCCTTACCATCCGCAAATAGTGTAGGTGACTACCAACCAAATATAACACTTTCAGGCGGTACAGGACACATTGATTTTACACAAATGGATGCTCCATTTATGAATTGGAATATCTATCTGACGTATGTATTCGATACAGACCCCGATTATAATATGAGGTATACTTTATCGGGAAATACGACTTATGAATTTACCGCTTCAATGGGGGTACCATTTAGGGTTACGGATAAAGGTAATTATTATGAATTAACGAGTCCAATACCGCACAATATGCAACAAGGTGAATATGTGGTTCTCTCAGGTGATACAATTTCTTCGGGTTCTAATATTGATAGAGTGTTCGGGATCACATCTTTAGGTAACGAATATCATGATTCTGAAAAATATACATTAAATCTTAACAAATCTGATTTCACCTCCACACAAACAATTAGTGGTGTCGTCTTTGGACGAAAATGTTTAGATAAAGAGAATATAGATGAAACAATTTCAAATTACTACGTAAGAAAACATAAGACGATTACCACAATAGATGATTATATCTTAGATAATGCGGGTTTTGAAAGTCCGATCTTCGAAATTGAAAGAAAACTACAATTTGAAACAGCAGATGAAAGGGATAATGTATATGTAGAACAAAATAGACCTGAGAGTGTCTTATATCACTTTAAAAATAGTATTGACTTAAACCAATATAGGAATAACCTTGGGTATGTACCAACGGAGGTTTTTGTAACTACAATATTCAGAAACGGACACGGATACTTCAATTACCCACCAAGAATGGGGTGGAGGTTTAATATGCATGACTCGTGGGTGGACAATCAGTTTGATAATAATTTTAGTGGTAGTGACACTAATTTACCTTCAACAACAACGGTGAAGGATGGTATCACATTTACTATGGGTGAAGAACTACCATTGGGGACAACCCTAAACGGTGATTTCGTGGAGTACAATAATGTTGAGTTTAAGGAGACAATTCTTTCTGATAGTTTTCATAAAATAAGTTCTAACGAGGAGGTATTCAATCATAATCAAACAGACCCAACAAAATACATAGGATCATCAACAACCAACCCCTCGGGTTATTTATATAAAGTCCATCATAAAGTTAAATTAAGGGAACTATCCCCCTATATTGAAACATCAGACACTGATGATATATTGAACTTACCTGACAACACAATCTATGATGATTATCTTGGATTATGGAAATGGAGAGATTTATATGACCATGGTTATATAGACCCTGACGGATTTGGGACGAATTTCCCGTTTAACAACAATCAACACTACGTCAAGAATGACATAAACTTCTACTTTAGAAATGAGGACTCGTTTAGAAATAAAGCGTACGGAATCAGAAATCAAAGAAGAAGATCGGAAGATGATATATGTTAAATGAGAATAAGATTCGATGGTGAAGACCAAAAGTTAATTTTAAATCAACAACAGACGTTTAGAACTGACGCTGGATGGGATGAGTCATTCCAATCTTTTGAAGATGAGGTACTCGAGAGTATCATAAACCCTATTGAGAATTATGAGACATGTAGGTATATACATAAACCCTACACATCCAATGGAATAAATCAAACGGATATATGGTTCCATTTCTATTTCATAAATGAATCAGGAAATTACGGTTTGGATTATGTTTCCCAAGGTTTAGACCAAACAACGAAATTACTTTCGGATGTAAAAAATAGTTTCTTCAGGTTAGAATTTTATAAGACCCCTAATAACGAGGCACCTAATAGATCAAATCGACGTTTAGTTTTCGCGAAAAATTTATCATTACCGATTGGGGAAAGGGTGATTGTTGATGATATAAGTACCGAAATGTTTGTTCCTGTTTTCATGGGGTCAAACTATAAGAATAAAGAGAATATGTATCTCTTTTGGTTCGAAGACGATACGGTTTTAGAAGAAACTACTTTAACGGGGACTACTTTTTATATGACCGCAAAATTCTATAATGCCGCGGATGGAAGTAGAACTCAATTTGCGAATAAACAAGTATCGGACTCAACTACATTCGTCGAAGAAGACGATATGTATTTCTTAGTAGAGATGAATAGGGACGATGCCCCAACGTATCACTATGAAGTTAGGGATTATGATAGTACGGGAACTGTAAGGGGTAATAGAAGAGGAGAGAGTTCAGACCCAATTAAATTTTATGAAATTGGAGGTACGGGAGGTACATCTAACACACCAACACCGTCTCCGTCATCAACCACCTTAACTCCAACACCGAGTACAACACCAACTGTTACATTAACACCAACACCAACACCTTCATCGACTGTAACTACGGGGGCAAATTGGAGTAATGGTACTTCAGCAATGGTAAGTACGAGTTTACCGGGTGATAACCCATCGACAGGAACAACTACAGGTACGTTAACTGTTGTTGGTGGTCCTGTACAGGTTTATGTATCATCATATAAGGCGTTTAACTATGCAAATACCTCTTATGCGTTATTAGAGATTTCAGGTTTAGGTCAAACAGCGGTAACAAACCCAAGCGGGGGAAGTACTACGGTATATAGTTCGGTTTTAACCGTTCCTGTTGGGACGTATACATACACCCTAAGTTCAGTATTGACCATAGATGGGGGATTAACGTCAGGAATGGCGTCTGCTAACATACTCACACAATAAAAATGAAAAAGAATTATCACAAAATATTAAAAACAACCACAGGTACAACATATAATTTACCTGTTTACTTAGATTCTACTGCCTATGAAATGGGCGGTATGGTTGGTTTTGATGGTGATATTGAACAAGTGGAACAAATAACCAATTTTCACTACCAACATACAGGGGGTAATACCATTAGGTTTTACAATACCGTCAATAGAGATAAATTAAAAATAATCAGAAATGAAAATTTCACGATTAATTGGGGTGATGGAAACACACAGACTATTGGGGTGAGTACAGGTACTAACCTTTCATATGTACAACACACTTTTCCATCCGCAGGAACTTACGAGGTAAGTATTGAATTAGAAAATAGTTGGACTCAGAGAAAAATATCTAAAAAAATTACAGTTCCTGAGAATACAACAGTCACTAACCAAGACGGTACGTTTGGTCCTTTTACCATTCCCTATACCAATATAACCACATCACAAAATTATATCAATGACCTTGATGTTACTGATAATGATGCCGACGCGACAATATACTTTGCCGCTATGGGAAGAAGTAGGTTAAGTGAATTAAAGAGATATGGTGAAAATACATATCAAGGCACAACATTAGGATCTGACTCTGTGGGTACATATACAGAATACACCATTGATAATTTAACCTATAGGGATTACAATAATGGAGCAACGACTATTACGGGTTCCACCACCAATTTTTACAAGGAAGAGGTCTTCAATGAGATGTTAACGAGGAACGAACATTTTATTGGTTTTATAGACGAACCTGACATTTACTCCGATGTATTTGTGGAAAGAGGAAAACAAGGGGTATTAGAAATGAATTTGAGACTTGGAGAAATAGACAACGTAGGCGAAATAGATATCTACGGTAATGGATTTTTTCAAGTTAAAAAACAATAGAATAATATTTATTAATTAAAAGATTATGGCAGTAGGTAGTTACGGGACAGTTAGACCGGCAGATGTATCACCCGCGGATGTAGAAATTTTCTACCATTACGTTTCGGGAAGAACTGCTACGGCACCTGTCCTTCTTAAAAAATTAGACTCAGAAGATGTATTAACACCTGTCTTTCACAATTCAGATACGACAGATGCTACTGATGCCGTCGACACTGAAATTTTAGGTGGAATGTACAATTTAAAATTAGACTCGTCCGATTTTGATGAGTTGGGTGTTTACACATTACATCTAAGACCAAAACAAATTAGAACATCTATAACAGATTGTGGTGTTCTTGCGTCTTTACCATCAGTGAGAGGTATTATTATCGATTTAAGTAATGTACCGTCTGATGACAGAAATAAATTCACACCCCAAGGTTTAGTAGGGTATAGAATTGAGTATTTAAACAGTGATGGTAGTAAAATACCTAATTTTTATAGGGTGGTTACTTCCTCATTTTACTGTACTCCGATCACATCGAATCTAACGAGTACTACTCAAAAGGCAATTAGATACCAATACACCGATCAATCAACAAACCTTTTGTTTTTGACGGTAACACCATCTTCGGCACCTTCGAGTAGACCTAACACAGTACCATTTATTGGTGAACCGTCACAAAATATCATTCTATCAAATACATTTTTTAACCCAACCACGATCGAGGTTGAAATGGTTGAACACGACGAGTCAACCTTAGCACACGCATTCTATGGAAACCAAACGAAATCTATTTCTGACGGTATCTACACAATTTACGATGCGGAAAACAACATTTACAAACAATTCAACCTGTTTGAAGTGAGAGATGAGTTCAACGAGACACTGTTCGAGGTGAGGGAAGAAAGGGACGAAATTGATGAAACTAAAAACTTTGATGACATCACAGAATAATGGCGAAAAGAAAAGTTCCAAGTCAGGTAGCAAGTGGAAGGGAAACCTTTAACGACAACTTGGTCGGTAATCAAATTACCGATGGGTCGTCACAACTTACTGCCACTAACTTTTCTGTAGAAAAATCCATTCCTGAGAGAGATAATAAAAGTTTTAAGAGTCTTCCGTTCTCTGAATTTTTAACATTAGATGATTTAAATCAGGAAACAGAAGCCCCACAAACACAATCATCAACATCACAAAAAACAAAAGACAAGAAGGTAACTTTCAGATCTAATAAAGACGGAGGTAACAAAACTTTATATGGGTCATTAAGTAAAAGACTTTCTGCGTCGGTTAAAAGAATCATTGAGAAGTTTCCTGCGGGATTCTACATTGATGCAGATACTCCCGTATCATTCTCACAATACACCGCCGAGAATATCAACTACAATTCGGGTAGTGATATCACAACATTTAAATTAGAGAAGTCGAAAATATTCAATCCGTTGGATATTGTACTTGATAAACCTCAAAGTAGTACACAACCCGAGGTTATAAATGAGTTTAGAAACTTCTTTTCAAAATATAAAAAATACACCTTATCAGTTGAGGGTAAGACATTCGACATCATCAATTACCAAAAAGCGGGTAATGATGGTTTAATAACCTTAACAGTAAAAGGTAAACCCTTTACGGGGTCAACATACGATCAAAGTTATTTAGTAAGACCTATTGATTCAATTGTAGAGGAATTCTACGGGGGTTTAGATGATTTAGAATCACTCATTATAGATAGAGAGAGTACCCCTAAATACACAATCGAGTTTAAACTACCACAAGATAGTTTAGACGGGTCAAGAACAGAAACCACGATAACACGTGTAAGTTGGCCGATCTTTAAAGACGGTTGGAACATTAAGATTGCAGGTACTCAATATGCGGGATATCTCGATAAACTAAAAACAATAGGTGATGAGGTAGATCAATATAAATCCAATATCATCACAAGGTTCTTAACCACAGCATCTTTAAATGAATTTGATACTGAGGATCAAAGGATGGGGTCCATATTCCAAATTTATGGTGGTGGGTTTGATAGTATAAAGAAATTTATTGACAACATAGCTTACATGAGAAATGTGAGTTATGATAAAATCAATAACATACCTGACACCCTATTAAAGAATCTATCCAACACATTAGGTTTAGATAACGTAAACCTTTTTGATGAGAAAAGATTAGAACAAACCCTGTATTCGAGAGTTGAAAGTCAATTTGATGGGGTAAGTCTTGGGATGAACGTCGTTGAGGCGGAGATTGAGTTCTACAGAAGATTAGTTATTAATCTTGTCCACATATATAAATCTAAAGGTACAAGGAAAGCAATAGAATTCTTTTTAAGATTTATTGGTGCACCTGAACCGTTGATTAAAATCAACGAACACACCTATAAATTTGAGGATGTAAGAAAGAATGATATTGACATTGATAGTGATATCTACGATCTTACACAAGGTACTAAGACATTTACAATAGGTGAGTTAAGTACAACAGGTTTTACATATGGTGTTTCGGTCACTTCGGGGACAACATCATACAATACTAATGAATACCCAATAGTCTTAACAGGGACAACCAAATTCGGTGATGTACAACCAATCATCAGTGAAGATAATGATGTGTTCTTCCAAAAAGGTGCGGGTTGGTACGAAGAAACTTTAGAACACAGGTCAAGTCTTGAATTAGACGAGGAAAATTCAGATCTAACGGTAAATCCTAAGATTATTAAAACCAAAAATAAAGACTTTACCTACGGTGAGGATTATTTTGATTTACATAGACAGTTTTATGGTCTTGATTACGGTTATGAATTGCATAACACAATTGATAACCTAAAGGCGGAGTTATTAGGTGATGAAGATTCACAAACACTCAACAGAAAGAACATACAGATATATGTTTCTTCCGCTCAGGGTATTGAATACGACATTTATAGACAATCGAGAGAGTTAGAGGTGTCATTTGGTACCAATACTCTACCCCCACAAACAGGTTTTACGTTTGCGGAATTCTTAGATCAGGTTTTAAATGAACAAATAAGAAACTCACATACGGTTAGGTTCCAAAAATCATACATCCAATTACAGGATATCTATTCAAGTTATTTAGAAACCGTACCTAACCCATACAGTAACCCAACAATTAACGAGTTTGTTAATAGAATTAGTCCTCATTGGGTTGAGATCATTGAACAATTCGTTCCCGCAACCACATTATGGACAGGGGGTAATGTCATTGAAAACCATGTATTTGGTAGATCAAAATATGACTATGAAAAACCATGTCGAATTAATGAGTACACTGATGTTGTTTTCCCTGAATTTGAAACGGCAATTGAGGAAGACTTAGAAACACTAATCCTTGGTGATAAGGATGTTTTCAGAGGTTTAACAATTATTAGTGGGGTAACCTATACCCTTCACATCGATTTTAATGGACTAACTTTTACCGGCGATGATACCATCACCCTAAGTGGTGAAACGGTCAACATACAAAGTGGTATGACTTGTGATCAAATCACAAAACAGTACACACATGCGGGATTATTTGATCCATTTGAAATAACATCAGATTGTACTTCAATACAAGAGGTTGATTTTAATGGTGTTCAGTTTGATAAAACGAGACACCTCCCACTTCTTTGTGACTTTAAGTGTCACTTGAATCCACAGAGAGAGATACTTGATTGTTTATGGGAGAACGAACTTAGGGACATTATTGATAACCAAATCAATAAGATGTTCTATAAGAGAACCAAGTACACGGGATATGATACGATATCTCATCATGCGGGATGGTTCGAATACTCAACGGGAAATACTGAAACAGACACAAATTTCAATACTGAATTAACGTCTAATAGTGAGCAATATGATTATGAAATTGCACCAATACTAAGTTTTGAAATATACACTGATAGTGATGGTGTTAGAAAGATCAAGATAGTACCGTACAAATATGATGTACAACTTTACACTTTAAACCCTAATTGGCCATACAATGGTGATCAGTACTTAGAAACTGACTTCGATTGTATCGATCCATCTACGTTTGATTTTTATTGGTCATCGGCATATTTGACAGGAAGTACCGAATGTGACCCACAGGTTAGTGTTCGTGGTACAGGAGATATGTATGTTTTACCTGAAGATGAAGATAATTGTACATTGTCTTCTGACATTTACTTGGAAGTTTCAGGTATTACTTTTGGAAATGAAGATACTGTAGATGATGGTGACCCATGTACTGATTGTCCACCATACAATACCGATTGGCCGGTAAATATATTCTTGAATTGTGTGGGTGGGTACAATGAGGCCATCACAGGATACACTGTTGAATACTTAGGCCCATGTGCTATGGGTGCGGACTTTGATGAGGGTGGGTCCTCAGGTTCGGCATCTAACGGTATAAATTCATGTACGTTTGTTATTAGAGATGTTAAAGAGACGGACGTTTTTGATGTCATCATTACTGATGCGGCGAACTGTGATCAAAAAATCAGGATAGAAGGTCTCCAACAAAAAATGGAGTGGGACCCCACAGGTAAGAGCCATTACTTTAATTATACAATTGATTCTTTCTTACCTAATGAAAATCAAAACCCAATTGAATCTCAGAGTGGAGTAACATATTGTGATAACTACTTTGGATATACATTACATCCTAAGGTTCAATACAGACCAACATTCGATTATGGTATTAGACAAAATACTAAAGTCTTAAAATTAAATGATGGTCTTATCATTGGGGAAACTGATGATTGGAGAGTCATTCAAACACATATTGATTCGGGGGATGCGACATATATAAATTCAGAAGATATTAAAATTGGGGATCACTTACTATCGGCATCTTACAAAGATTGTCCATATGGTTCACAATCTTTCTTTGATTCACCTATAGAGGGTTATGGATTCTCTATGTGGTACCAAACAGTCTTGGTTGACAATAAAGACTGTATGGGTTCAATTAAGGTTAATAGAATTAATGAGAGATTCAGTGTCTTACCTAACAGTAAGGTAAGAGTACTAACCAACGACAGTGGTCGTTTTGAATTTATTGAGAAATATCCTGAAGAATTGACGGTTAGACCTGAAGAAGGTGTAGACCCATGTTGTAGTTATGATGAGGATTACTATGAGAATGGTGATTACTTAATTAATGAATTCGGATTTCCTGTAGAAGTAACTTCATTGGATTTAGACTATTGTAGTAGAGATCTTTATTATCATTTAAATGTAACTGTATTAAATACTCCGACAGGACACACGGATTTCCCATGTGACACTGTTGTTATCTTTAACGGTGACGGAGAAGATTTAATTTTATTACAACACACAGAACAGAAGTTTGAAAATTTAGATCTGAATACACAACAGTATTTCCAAGATGAACTTGATTGTAAGGATATACCACATATCAATGACTTGGAAAGACCTGTCTTTGACATAGATTGTAATGAGATAACCGCGTTTAAATTACGTAACTATAATTTAGGTGATATAAAATACGCGGTATACGATTCCAATTACTCTATAGGTGATTTTGTTGAAATACAATTAATCACTCAAAGTGCAAATGTGATTCAATATGTTAACAATGATTGTTATGAAATCATTGATATCGTAAATGACGGTTCAATCACATATGAGATTAGTAGATACTGTGTTGGACAGACAAGAATACCCGAACCAACATCCACACCAACACCGACACCATACCCAACTCAGAGTCCTACTCCAAGTAGTACTCCTGAACCAACCCCAACCCCAAGTAGTACACCTGATGCAACACCAAACCCAACCCCAAGTAGTACCCCTGAACCTACAGCAAGTAGTACACCTGAGGCAACACCGGCACCAACCGCAACAGAAACACCTGAACCAACTGCGAGTAGTACACCTGAACCAACGGCAAGTAGTACACCTGAACCAACTGCGAGTAGTACACCTGAACCAACGGCAAGTAGTACACCTGAACCAACATCTACAAGTACTCCTGAGCCAACAGGCACAAGTACTCCTGAACCAACATCAAGTAGTACTCCTGAACCAACAGGCACAAGTACTCCTGAACCAACTCCAACCCCAACAGTAACACAGGATTGTGACATTGATGGTGATTTTGAAGAATATTTTGAACCAACTCCAACCCCAACAGAAAGTTCAACCCCAACCCCAACACCAACTCCGAGTCCAAGTGTAACTGCGGAACCGACTCCAACTCCGAGTCCAAGTGTAACTGCGGATCCTACTCCAACTCCGTCACCTTCAGCAACAGCCGATTGTGACTTTGGTGTAGATACTGATATTGCAACCCCTACACCATCACCATCACCAACAGAAAGTTCAACACCAACACCAACACCAAGTCCATCACCTTCGGCAACTGCGGACTGTGACTTCGGTGTAGATACTGATATCGCAACACCAACCCCAACACCAAGTCATTCACCAACTCCAACGGCAACTGCAGATTGTGATTTCGGAGTAGATACAAACATATCAACCCCAACCCCTACACCTTCAACTACCGCAAGTCCTACACCAACACCAAGTCCATCGGCAACCGCAGATTGTGATTTCGGGGTAGACACTGATATTGCGACACCTACACCTACACCAAGTAGTAGTCCTACTCCTACGCCAAGTCCAACGGCAACTGCAGACTGTGACTTCGGTGTAGATACTGATATCGCAACACCAACTCCAACCCCTTCAACAACTGCGAGTCCTACCCCAACTCCGTCACCTTCAGCAACGGCCGATTGTGATTTCGGAGTGGATACTGATATTGCAACACCAACTCCAACTCCTTCGACAACCGCAAGTCCTACACCAACTCCTTCGACAACTGCAAGTCCTACTCCAACACCGAATTGTGACTTCGGGGTAGATATTATTATTACAACACCAACACCTACACCATCCCCATCCCCAACACCAAGTCCTACTCCAAGTAGTACACCTGATCCAACTGCAAGTCCTACTCCAAGTAGTACTCCTAATTGTGATTTCGGAGTAGACACTGATATTTCAACTCCTACACCAACGCCAAGTCCAAGTAGTACTCCTACCCCTACACCATCAACAACTGCGAGTCCTACTCCAACACCATCACCATCAGCAACTGCAGATTGTGACTTCGGAGTTGATGTAAACATCTCAACCCCTACACCAACAGCAACACCTAACGCAACTCCTGAACCAACTCCTAATCCTACAGCAACACCACCGGCTACGGCAGAACCAACGGCATCACCGACACCATCACCGAGCCCAACACCTAATTGTGATTTTGGAGTAGACACTGATATTTCAACTCCTACACCTACACCGTCACCAAGTGCGACTCCGAGTCCAACTCCAAGTAGTACTCCAAACCCAACTGCGTCGCCAAGTCCAAGTCCAACACCTAACTGTGATTTCGGGGTAGATGTTAATATTGCGACCCCTACACCAACACCAAGTAATTCACCAACCCCTAACCCAACGGCAAGTCCTACTCCAAGTACGACACCTGATCCAACTGCGAGTCCATCACCAACACCAACACCTAATTGTGACTTTGGTGTGGATGTGAATATCGCAACCCCTACCCCAACTCCTACTCCAAGTAGTACACCTGAACCTACTGCAAGTCCTACTCCAAGTAGTACACCTGATCCAACTGCAAGTCCTACTCCAAGTACGACACCTGATCCAACTGCGAGTCCATCACCAACACCAAGCCCATCACCTTCACCATCACCGAGTCCAACTCCAAGTGTGACTCCAAATTGTGACTTTGGTGTAGATACTGATATTGCAACACCAACTCCTACACCATCTCCGAGTCCTACTCCGAGTCCTACTCCAAGTAGTACTCCAAACCCAACTGCGAGTCCATCGCCAACACCAAGTAGCACTCCAAACCCAACGGCAAGTCCGTCTCCGAGCCCATCACCATCACCTTCACCAAGCCCAAGTCCTACACCGAATTGTGACTTTGGGGTGGACGTAGATATTGCCACACCAACCCCAACACCAAGTCATTCACCTACTCCGAGCCCATCACCATCGCCAAGTCCTACTCCAAGTACGACACCTGATCCTACGGCATCGCCAAGTCCTACTCCAAGTAGTACTCCAAACCCAACTGCGAGCCCAACACCAACACCAACACCTAATTGTGATTTCGGTGTAGATATTGACATCGCAACTCCAACACCAACACCAAGTCATTCACCGACTCCGAGCCCATCACCATCACCGAGTCCAACACCAAGTAGTACTCCAAACCCAACTGCGAGCCCTACCCCGACTCCGAGTCCATCACCATCACCATCTCCGACACCTAATTGTGACTTTGGGGTAGATGTGGATATTGCGACTCCAACACCTACGGCATCGCCAAGTCCTACCCCTACACCATCACCAACATCAGTGGATTGTCCACCTGAATGTGGTACGGCGATTTATAAAAATATCTTCATAAGTACGGGATCGACAATTAGTGGATCGGGTATTTATGACTTGGGTGGATATTGTGCAGAAACTCATGGTGTGAGTACTTCGGGTAAAGAATGGTGGTACGATAATACAACATGTACAATCTATTACAGAACGTATAGTGGTGGATCATCATCAACATGTATTGGTGAACACGTAACTCCTGTCGGAACTCAAGTTAGTTCAGTTTCTCACTCAGTTGGAACATTAAATCCAAATGGAACTAATAAACTATTTGACACAGGAATAAGATTTATAGACACAAACAATAACGCGGTATTCGTGATAACAGAATGGAACTCAACAATGACGGAATTACAATATGTACACATATTATGTGACTGTACATTCGAAGGTGGAGCGACAGAATTTTTTGCGGATGTATAACGATTTAAAAAACGATATAAAAAGTATATATTATTAATAATGGCAAGGATATTTGACATAAAGATTACATCAGGAACCTCACATAGTTTATATACTATATACTATGACCAAGTGGGTCCATCAAATATTGCCACAAGGGTATCGACAGGACAAAATGCGACAGGAGTAACATATACAGACCTAACAAGTACAAACGGTGTTAGGGTGTCAGTTCCTGATACCGCAACAATTGTATTATTATATAACGATTCATGTTCTATTGATGACGAAATAATTTTACCAACACCAAGACCGACCGCGACTCCAACCCCAACACCGAGTCCAAGTCCATCACCTTCGCCATCACCCTCACCATCCCCATCCCCAACTCCTGAACCAACACCTAATCCAACGGCAAGTCCGTCTCCAACACCATCACCAAGCCCATCACCGAGCCCAAGTCCAACACCATCTCCGACACCGAATTGTGACTTTGGTGTAGATACTGATATTGCGACTCCTACCCCTACACCATCACCAAGTGCA
>Ga0181590_10000537_pt1 | contig 30440 bp, 26 predicted proteins | sample 071ome_34_FD_132446 | JGI IMG/M metagenome (GOLD analysis project Ga0181590, IMG submission 132446) | Coastal salt marsh microbial communities from the Groves Creek Marsh, Skidaway Island, Georgia - 071411BT metaG (megahit assembly) | ecosystem: Environmental > Aquatic > Marine > Intertidal...
CCAGTTGGCAGCCAATTTGTAGTCACCACATTTTTTTGCAGCCGCTTCAAAGTAGTCAGCCATTTCTCGGGTAGCGGATAACACGCTCGCGTCATACTCACTTAGCCCATTCTCATCCATCAAGCGCTGTTTCTTTTGGTCTGGTAGTTCAGGCAAAGATTGGCGAACGGTTTCGATGTAATCGTCGTCAATCACAACCGGTAAAAGGTCTGGGCAAGGGAAGTAGCGGTAGTCGTTTGCCACTTCTTTTGAGCGCATGGAACGGGTTTCCATTTTGACTGGGTCGAACAAGCGCGTTTCTTGAACGATCTCGCCACCGTCTTCAAGAATGTCCATCTGACGTTCAATTTCGACATTGATGGCTTGTTCTACGAAACGGAAGCTGTTGACGTTTTTGATTTCGGTGCGTGTACCGAATTCTTCTTGGCCTTTTGGTCGCAAAGACACGTTACAGTCACAACGCATAGAGCCTTGTGATAGGTCACCGTCACAAATGCCTAAATAGGTCACGATGCTGTGCATTTTTTTGAAATACGCAGCCGCTTCTTTAGCGCTGCGAATTTCTGGCTCAGATACGATTTCAATGAGAGGCGTACCGGCACGGTTTAAATCGATACCCGACATGCCGTGAAAATCTTCGTGTAACGATTTCCCTGCATCTTCTTCAAGGTGGGCACGGGTGACGTTGATGCGTTTTGTCGTGCCATCTTCTAAATCGATATCAATATGACCGATGCCCACGATAGGGTGGTGCAGCTGCGTCGTTTGATAGCCTTTTGGCGAGTCCGGGTAAAAATAGTTTTTACGATCGAACACAGACACTTTGCCAATTTCAGCATCAATGGCTAAGCCGAATTTTACGGCCATGCGCAAGGCTTCTTCATTGAACACCGGCAGCACTCCTGGTAGACCAAGGTCGACCAATGAGGCTTGCGTATTGGGCTCTGCACCGAAGGCGGTGCTTGAACCAGAAAAGATTTTTGATTTAGTGGCCAACTGAGCGTGAATCTCAAGGCCAATCACTACTTCCCATTCCATTTTCATCTCCTGAAGTGGGGAGAACCGCTATCTGCATATGTTTTAAGTCTATCGGCGCGCCTAAAACAAAAAGGTCTCGCAGCTGTATCGGTTCCAAATAATTTATTAAATGCCTTGAGGGGCTGCTAAGTGGTGATCCGTCACTTGCTGGAACTGGTGGGCCATATTCAGCATTAAGGCTTCACTCCAGTAATTACCAATCATTTGTAGACCCACCGGTAATCCCTTGATCTGCCCAGCAGGGACAGACATGCCAGGAAGGCCAGCAAGGTTAATGGCGATGGTGAAAATGTCTTCCATGTACATCTCGACAGGGTCACCAGATTTCTCGCCCATCTTGAATGCTGGAGATGGCGTCACAGGGCCCATGATCATATCCACTTCTTCAAACGCTTTGACGAAATCATCTTTGATCAAACGACGAATCTTTTGAGCCTTCACGTAATATGCGTCGTAGAAACCGGTCGATAGTGCGTAGGTACCAATCATGATGCGGCGCTTCACTTCATCGCCGAAGCCTTCACCACGACTGCGCTTGTACAAGTCTTCAACGTCTTTAGGGTCTTCGCAGCGGTGACCGAAGCGAACGCCGTCCATACGAGACAAGTTGGCGGAGCATTCGGCTGGCGCCACAACATAGTAGGCTGGAATGGCAAGCTGGGTGCTCGGCAGGCTGATTTCTTTTACGGTACAGCCGAGCTTTTCAAATTCAGCAATGGCTTCGCGCATTTTGGCCGCCATCTCACCATCTAAACTTTCAGGGAAAAACTCTTTTGGCAATCCAATAACTTTGCCAGCAAGGCTTTCATTAAGCGTTGTGGTGTAGTCTGGCACAGGTTGATCAACGCTGGTGCTGTCTTTGGTGTCAAAGCTGGCCATGACATTCAACATCATAGCGGCGTCTTCTGCATTGCGGGCCATTGGGCCTGCTTGGTCCAATGACGAAGCGTAAGCAATCATGCCCCAACGAGAACAGCGTCCGTAAGTGGGTTTGAGGCCGGTTAGGCCGCATAGAGCAGCGGGTTGACGAATTGAACCACCGGTGTCGGTGCCCGTAGCGGCAGGTACCAATCGAGCCGCTACCGCGGCCGCGCTGCCACCAGATGAGCCGCCAGGAATCGTTTCAAGATTCCATGGGTTTTTTACGGCGCCAAAGAAAGAGGATTCGTTGGATGATCCCATGGCGAATTCGTCCATGTTGGTTTTGCCTAAACACACGGCACCTTGTGCTTTGAAGTTTTCAACGACCGTGGCGTCATAGGGCGGAATGAAGTTGCCCAGCATTTTTGAACCACAGGTGGTTAACACGCCATCAGTACAAAAAATGTCTTTGTGTGCAAATGGGACACCGGTCCATTGGGTGGCGTTACCGGCGGCACGACGTTCGTCGGCGGCCTTGGCATCGGCAAGGGCTTGTTCTGCACTGATGGTGATGAAGCTATTGTAGCCGTTGTCACCCGTGTCTAACGATTGAATGCGATCTAGGAAGTGTTGAGTAATTTCGACACTGGTGAAATCGCCGGCTTCTAGACCCTTGGAAATCTCGGTTAGGGTTAGGTTGTGAAAGGCTGTTTGACTCATATCGCTCTCCTATTCAACTACTTTAGGTACGAGGAATAAGCCAGCTTCTTTCGCAGGGGCGTTATCCATGTATTTTTCACGTTGGTTTTCTTCGGTTACCACATCGGCACGCAGACGCTGAACAGCATCCAGCGGGTGGGCCAAGGGTTGAACGTCGTCGGTATTGACGGCATTCATCTGTTCAACCAGATCCAAGATACTGCTGAGCTCGGTGCGGTATTTGTCTAAATTTTCATCGCTGATGGCCAAGCGGGCCAAATCGGCTATGTTTTGTACGTCTGAGCGGTCAAGCGCCATGATTTTCTCTCGCGTTTGGAAGCTTTTTGCTCGCTTCTTTAATGTAAGTCTGTAAAAGGCGCATAAGTTAACACATTTCTGCCTTGCCCAAAATGCCTGCCGTTGATAGTCTAGGCTGCAAAATAATTATTGATTTCATCTTTGGAAAAGCCGGATGTTTAAGAAACTAAGAGGGATGTTCTCCAGTGACCTGTCCATCGACTTGGGAACCGCCAATACTCTAATTTATGAGCGCGAAAACGGGATTACTCTAAATGAGCCATCTGTGGTTGCCGTTCGCATTCAAGGCAACCAAAAATCGGTTGCTGCAGTAGGCCATGACGCCAAGCGCATGCTAGGTCGTACTCCTGGCAATATTCAAGCAATTCGCCCTTTGAAAGACGGTGTGATTGCCGACTTCCAAGTGACAGAAAAAATGCTTCAGCACTTCATTAAGAAGGTGCATCAAGATAGCTTCTTTACCCCTAGCCCGCGTGTTTTGGTGTGTGTGCCCTGTAAATCGACTCAGGTTGAGCGCAAAGCGATTCGTGAATCTTGTATTGGTGCTGGCGCTCGTAAAGTGTACTTGATCGAAGAGCCTATGGCGGCAGCGATTGGCGCTGGCTTGCCAGTAGAAGACGCTAGCGGTTCTATGGTGGTCGATATCGGTGGTGGTACCACTGAGATTGCGATCATCTCTTTAAATGGTGTGGTGTACAGTGAATCCGTGAAGGTGGGTGGTGACAAATTCGATGAAGCCATCGTCACCTATGTTCGCCGTAACTACGGCTCACTCATCGGTGAAGCTACCGCAGAGCGTATTAAACAAGAAATTGGCACCGCCTACCCAGGTGGTGAGGTGCGTGAGATCGACGTGCGTGGCCGCAATTTGGCCGAAGGTATCCCTCGCTCGTTTACCTTGAACAGCAACGAAATTTTAGAAGCTCTACAAGAGAGTCTAGCGGCTATCGTTCAGGCGGTGAAAAGCGCTCTTGAGCAATGCCCACCTGAATTAGCATCGGATATCGCAGAGCGTGGTTTGGTGCTAACCGGTGGTGGTGCCATGTTGCGAGAACTAGACAAGCTGCTTAGCGAAGAAACTGGCCTACCGGTCATCGTGGCAGACGATCCACTGACGTGTGTGGCAAGAGGTGGTGGTCGTGCGATGGAAACCATGACCGATCAGCAGCTTGAGCTATTGGCCAGCGAGTACTAATTCGTAAGTCGTCATCTGTATCGCATTAGCGACAAAAGGCCGAAAGGCCTTTTGTTGTGTCAGAAGGTCGCGATGCACATGCATTGAAGGAGTACGACCATTAAAGGCATATTCACTTCCGGCCCAACGATTGGATACCGCCTCCTCTTGGCGGTGATACTCTCAGTATCACTCATGTTGGCCGACAAACATCTAGCCCCCACCGCAGAGCTAAGAGGCTTCATCGGTTACTTCATCACGCCTGTCCAATGGGTTTCGGGCATGCCAGGCCAACTGGGTCTTTGGGCAGAAGAAACCGCCATGACCCGAACCACTCTGCAAGCAGAAAACGATCGCTTGCGAAATGAATCTCTCGTTTTGAAGCAAAAAGTTCAGCAAATGGTGGCGCTTCGCGCTGAAAATAACCGCTTACGTGAGTTACTGAATGCCTCTGAGCAACTGGATGATAAGGTTCTGGTCTCCGAATTAATTGGGGTCGACCCTGATCCCTATACCCATCATATTATTGTGAACAAAGGTGCCAACCACGGGGTATTTGTCGGTCAGCCGGTATTGGACGCTCACGGTTTGATGGGGCAGGTGATCGAGGTGTTGCCGTTTACCAGCCGAGTCTTGCTGGTGGCAGACAGTAATCATGCGATTCCTGTCCAGGTTTCAAGGAATGGCGTCCGCGCCATCGCAGTGGGGTCAGGTAAGCTAGACGAGTTGGCTTTGATTTACGTTCCGGATACGGCAGATATTAAGCAGGGTGATCTGCTTGTCAGCAGTGGTTTAGGCAGTCGTTATCCGAAAGGTTACCCTTTAGGTGAAATAACCCAAGTCACCCATGATCCTGGTGAGCCTTTTGCGACTGTGACGGCTAAGCCGGCCGCCTTTTTAGATCGCAGTCGTTATTTGTTGCTGGTGTTTTCCAAGTCCAGCGAATTGCCGAGTGTGAATGTGGCGCTTGGCGAGGAGGGAGTTGAACCATGATACGAGCGTACTCTCTGATTCTACCCACGTTTTTTGTGGCCTTTATCTTGGCGGTGTTCCCAATGCCAAGGCTGTTGGACTATGTTCGTCCGGAATGGGTCGCCATGACCCTTATATTTTGGGTGCTCATGTCGCCAGCCAAAGCGGGTGTGTTTTTGGGGTTCTTCATGGGGATCCTGTTGGATGTGTTACACGGTCACCTGTTAGGCTTGAATGCCTTTGCCATGAGTGCATTGGCCTACTTATGCATTTTGCTTCAACCGCGCATGCGTCTTTATAATCAAATACAGCAAAGCCTATTGGTATTTGTGTTAGTTGGCCTATTTTTGCTGGTGCGTTACTGGCTTGAGTCGCTCATGCTGGGGCAGGGGCGAACGGCATTGTTATGGCCCAGCGTGGGCAGCGCGGTTCTATGGCCATTTGCATATGGCATACTGGGCAGTCTAAGACACTATTTTAGGACTTAATGTATGCCTCATTTGATACTAGCTTCGGCTTCTCCGCGGCGAAAAGAACTGTTAGAGCAAATCGGTGTCCAATTTTCTGTACATGCTATGGATATTGATGAATCGGTTTTAGAAGATGAGACACCAAGCGCCTATGTGGAGCGTTTAGCCAGAGAAAAGGCGTCGGCTGCTCAAGTGCAGTTCCCAGACGCCGTGGTATTAGCGGCAGACACAACGGTGACGCTTGGCGATCAAATCTTAGGTAAGCCGCAAAGTCGTGAAGACGCGGTGGCTATGCTTAATGCGTTGTCGGGGGAAACCCACCGCGTCATGACGGGTGTGGCTCTCTCTAGCGCTGAAGGTGTATTCAGCCGATGTGTGACCACAGAGGTAACGTTTAAACCCTTACCTGAAGAGCTTATAGAACGCTACGTAGATACCGGTGAACCCATGGATAAGGCAGGCGCCTACGGTATTCAGGGTAAGGCTGCCGTATTGGTTAATGATATTCGTGGTAGCTATTCGAACGTGGTGGGCCTTCCATTAGCAGAAACCGCGGAATTATTAGAGGCAGGTCAAGTTGCCTTCTGGCAAACCTTGTAGCCTGTAGAAAGAATTGTTTATTCACTGTCCGCATGGCGGGCTAAGTTGTGACCATGAATACGGAAATCCTGTTGAACGTGACGCCAACCGAAACCCGTATGGGGTTGGTTGAAAATGGTGTGCTACAAGAAATGTACATCGAGCGAACGAATCGCCGAGGTATAGTAGGCAATATCTACAAGGGAAAGGTGGTTAGAGTCTTACCTGGGATGCAAGCCGCATTCGTTGAAGTAGGCTTAGAGAGAGCGGCATTTATTCATGCGGCTGACATTCAAGGGCCAACCAAAGACAGCGACTCAGCGCGAAAGAATCCCGATGCCATCACCAGCCTGCTTCACGAAGGTCAAAGTTTGGTCGTTCAGGTCACCAAGGATCCCATTGGCACGAAGGGCGCGCGACTGACCACCCATCTTTCTATTCCATCTCGCTATTTGGTATTCATGCCACACACTCAGCATGTGGGAATTAGTCAGCGCATTGAAGATGAAGAAGAACGCACCCGTTTAAAAGAAATGGTGCAGTCGTGTATGGAAGCCGAAGGCTTAAATGACGAATGCGGTTTCATTCTTAGAACGGCAGCAGAAGGCGCTGGCCCCGAAGAGATTTTGTCGGATACCCGATATTTACAACGGGTATGGAACAAAGTGCAGGAGCGCATTAAAAGTGTGAATGCGCCTGGTCTTATCTATGAAGAGTTGCCTTTACACCTGAGAACGTTTCGAGACTACATTCGTCCTGAAGTGGATAAGGTCTTAATCGACTCCCGCGAGAATTTTCAAAAAGCGCAAGAATTTGCTCTGTCCTTTGTACCCGAGGTCACCGACAAGTTGGAGTATTACCCGGGTGAGCGTCCGATCTTCGACTTGTATGCGGTAGAAGATGAAATCCAGAAGGCGCTAGAAAGAAAGGTACAGCTCAAATCGGGTGGTTATCTCATCATAGATCAAACGGAAGCCATGACGACGGTGGATGTGAACACCGGTGGTTTTGTGGGCCACCGAAACCTTGAAGAAACGATTTTTAAAACCAACTTAGAAGCCGCTACGGTCATTGGGCGTCAGCTTCGTTTGCGAAATCTTGGTGGCATTATCATCATTGATTTCATCGATATGGAAGACACAGAGCATCAGCGCCAAGTGTTGCGCATGTTAGAAAAAGTGTTGGAAAAAGATCACGCGAAAACCAAAATATCACAGGTATCCGAATTGGGCTTGGTTGAAATGACCCGAAAGCGAACTCGGGAAAGCCTAGGGCAAATGTTATGTGAGCCGTGCCATCATTGTGGTGGTCGAGGTGAAATTAAAACGGCTGAAACGGTTTGCTATGAAATTTTCCGCGAGCTTTTACGAGAAGTAAGAGCGTATGATGCGCAAGGATACTTAGTATTGGCCTCGCAAGGTGTTATTGATTTGCTATTGGATGAGGAAAGTCAAAGTTTGGCAGACCTTGAAAACTTTATTGGGCGCACGATCAAACTTCAAGTGGAGCCCATGTACAGCCAAGAGCAGTATGATGTGATTTTGCAATAGTCATGAAGCATACGTCTTTAAGACAGGGATTGAACGCCCTTAATCTTTTTCTGGTGGCTACTTTTCTGGTGTTGGCGCTGTACAGTGCCATTGGCCAACAGACCCTGCCCTACATCGGTCAATATCGTCCCAATATTGAATCGTTCTTAAGCGAAGAGTTTGGTGCCGATGTCTCTATTCGACAGCTGGATGGAGATATGGATGTATTGACTCCGTCTGTGCATATGGAGGGTATCGTCATTTCTCCTCCTGGCGAGCCTGATGATCCTGTGCTTTCAATTGCAGCGGTGGATGCGGTGCTGGATCCTCGCGCGTCGCTATTAAACTTCACTCCGGTTTTTAAAAGTATTCGCTTGTCTGGTGTCTCGGTTTTAATTGATACCACTGAAAAAAATACAGATCCATCCACCAGTGACCCTGCTTCCATTGAAGGCGTTATTGAGGGATTGTTGCTGCAACAGAACGTTGAACTTGTGAATGCGACTATCGAACTTAAGCATGCCAACGGCCGTAAGATTCTTCAGTTGGATCACTTGGCGATGACCGGAGATGGCTTTCATCGATTGATGACTGGCAGTGTAAGTTACGGTGATGAGAACAAAATTAAAGCCGGCATTCGCCTATACAGTCATGGCTCACCGTATGATCTTGAAGACTTCTATTTGCGCGGTGTTTTAGATTTACCTCAGCTTGATGTTGAATACTGGCTCGATGAATTGGTTGACGTGTCGGTGTTTGAAACCTTTTTGGCTTCTGCCCAGCTGTCTGTGGAATTCGATCAAGGCCTATTAAATTATGCAAAGCTAAACTTAGCGAGCCCGTCCGTACACATTCACAACCAGACACAATTTAATGCGGTGAGTACCGAATTATGGCTAAAGCAATCTCAGGCAGATCAATGGAATCTGTGGCTGAGCGATGGACGCTTTACGGTATCGGAAGAAAAGTGGCAGTTCAGTGACCTGGGCTTAAAGCTGAGTCGTAATATGCAAGGTAATCGCTGGCAGGCCTACGCAGATTCGCTGGTAGTCGAAGATCTTATTCGACTTTCCCAACAGCTAAACCTGATACCTAAGTCGGCAAGCAGCCTAGTAGAGCAACTGAACCCGAGTGGTATTTTAAATCGGGCTAACCTCGTCATTCAAGAACGCGCCGAAGGTGAGCCGACCGTCACTCTGGCTGCGGAGTTCGAGCAGGTAAATGTTGACGCCTATCAAGGAGCCCCGTCGGTCCGAAATCTATCTGGCGTGATTGCAGCAAACCCTGACCAAGGGCGAGTCCAATTTGACGGGGATAATGTCTACTTTGATTTTCCCACCGTCTATGACGAAGGTTTTTTGTTCACCTATGGGCGTGGTCAGGTGGACTGGTTTTTGTCAGATCTAGGAGTACGCATTGTCGGGAATGGTTTGTCGCTAGGGAATGCTGGGATCGAGTCCATTAGTGGTGGGTTTGTGGTTGATTTACCTCACCATAAATTGCTTGAGCCGTCATTGGAGCTGAACCTGTCGGTTGAGAATGTGCAGGTGACAGAGCACCGTAACTTGGTCCCTAAAAACACTTCGGCATCCTTAAAAACATGGCTAAACGAGAGCATTCAATCGGGTGTCGCGCAAGAAGGCCAGTTCTATTTGTATCTCCCATTGACGGAAACGGCAAGCCCGCTACAACTTGAGCTTTATCTTAAACCTAAAGACGTTGCGTTAGCCTATCTAAACGACTGGCCCGAAATTGAAGACATTGGTGGTGAGCTCTGGATTACCCCTGAGCAGGTGATTGCCAATGTGGCGACGGCGCGAACATTGGGCGGCAACGTGACCAAGGGCCAGGTTCGATTTATGTCAGAGGGGGAAGGCCACTTGTGGGTGTACGCACCCGTGCAAGGACAGGCTGCGGACGGTTTTTCATACTTTTCAAAAACACCACTTAAGTCTGTGGGTGGCGGAGTACTCGCTGACTGGCGCATGTCAGGTCGGCATCAGACGGAGGTGGGTCTTCATATTCCGTTTGCGCAAGGTGCCGCCATTGAAGCCGATGTTCGAACGCACTTAAATAAGGCTTCTTTGGATCTTTCGAATCAAGGGTTAACGCTTAATCATGTGACGGGTTCTTTGCGTTATTCAAGTCGTACCGGTCTGACATCACCGGGGTTGGATCTTCATTTTTGGGATAAGCCTTTTAAAGCCAGCATGACTTCGAATGTGTTGGACGATGACTTAATAACGGATATTCGCTTTTCAGGCGGCGCTTCCATTTCAGGTCTTAAACAGTGGGCGCAATTGGATCTACTTAAACCGCTTTCTGGGAATACGCCGATTACTGGCCATTTTTACATTGATACAAGGGACAGCGGGTTCACAGGCTTAAAAATCGAGAGTGATCTCAAGGGTGTGGGGGTAGATTTGCCACAGCCGTTTACGCTAAAGCCAGAAGACACTCGTAAAATGGCAGTCCAGTTAGAAATCTTAGATCGGCCGATTCTCTCCATTCAATATGGCGATCTTGTGAGTTCGGCTATTCAGTTAGGTGATGGAGGCTTGTCGGCCGGTCAAATCTATCTTGGAAAGACAGAGGCTTACGTACCCAGCAAACCCGGTTTACTCATCGAGGGCCATGTCTCGCAAGTGAATGTTGAGGAATGGCTAGGGGTGTGGGAAGGCCTTCAGTCTAACCAGCCTCAAGAGAGCACGGCACCTAATCCTATAAGTCGTATTCGAGTTGGGACAGATCGTATTATCTGGGCTGAGCAGACGTTTGATTTTGTGAATGTCGATATACAACACGATATTCGTCCGACTGGCTCTCAGTGGAAGGTGAGTGTTGATGCTCCCATTGCCAAAGGTCAGTTGCAATTCCAGAAAGGCACTCCTGTGATTGCGAACCTTGATTATATTCATTGGCCGGAGCCAGATAATCATGGGAATGATGAAGGTGGGCAGGGTTCAGATGTTCTAAAGAATGTTTATCCACATACGTTTCCAGCGTTGAAATTAAAAGTGGCAGAAATCTTTGTCGGTGCCACCAATTACGGGCGATGGTCTATAGATGTTGAGCCCCATGAAAAAGGCGCTTGGTTTAAGAACATTGATGGCGAAATTAAAAAGTTAAACGTTGCAGGGCAGTTGCATTGGTATAAATCAGAGACATTTCAGCAAACTCAGGCGAACCTGCAATTGAGTAGTAACGATGTGGGCGGAATCCAAAAAGCATGGCGAATCAAACCTGCCATTGAATCAACTAAGGCGAAAGCCAGCGTTAACCTCAATTGGCTGTCTAGCCCAGCAGACATTCAAATAGCCATGTTAAATGGCGATGTATCACTGAATATGCGCGATGGACGTTTAATTGAAGCTGGAGATGCCAGCGCATTGGGGGCCTTTGGTTTATTTAACTTTGGCTCTATCGGTCGCCGACTAAGGTTGGATTTTTCAGACGTCTATCAAAGTGGTGTGCATTTTGATTCTTTAAAAGGTAAGGCGAACATTGAGAATGGCGTTATTAAAATAATCAACACATTCAATGTGGATGGCCCTGCGGCGAAGTTTGCGATGAGCGGGCAAATTGATGCGGTGAATGAAACTCTTAACCAAGAACTATCCGTCACCTTCCCGATTTCTAGCACGCTGCCTTTTGTCGCTATTCTTGCGGGATTCGCCCCTCCTGTGGCGGCGTCGCTGTTTGTGGGTGAACGATTGGTGGGCGATGAAATTGAGAAATACACCAGTGCAACCTATAAGCTTACAGGACCATTTAAAGAGCCTAACCTACAGTTGATGAAGCGATTTGATAACGACATTGAAGGCAAAAAAGACAAGAGCTTTTGGCATCGCATGAAAGACTTCTTTGGAGTAGGCGATGACTAAATCTGAAAAGGATCTAGAAACGGTTTCTGTGCTCCCTGTTGCTGTGATTCAAATGACCAGTGGCCAGGATGTCGATGGGAATTTAAAGGCGGCTCACGCTTTAGTCGCGCGAGCAGCCAAGCAAGGGGCCCGATTGATATTGTTACCTGAGATGTTTGCGTGCTTAGGCGTTTCAAATCAGGCGGTGCTAGCCAAAACGCGTTTTGTTGAAGACGATGTTTTACTTACATTATCGACTTGGGCAAAAGAACTAAAGGTTACTCTGATTGCGGGTTCCGTGCCTTTAGCGACTGATGAAGAAAGCCGAGTTTGGGCTGCCAGTCTCGTGTTTGATGAAGACGGCAAGCGCATTGCACAATACAATAAGATTCATTTATTTGATGTGGATGTGGCAGATACCAAAGGGCGCTATCGCGAGTCTGATACATTTAAACCAGGATATACGCCAGTTACGGTGGACGTCGAAGGCGTTCGAATCGGTTTAAGCATCTGTTACGATTTACGTTTTCCTGAGCTGTTTCAACAGTACCAGAAATTAGGTTGTGACCTTGTGGTGGTGCCTTCCGCCTTTACCTTTCTTACCGGTCAAAAACATTGGGAAATCTTGTTACGTGCGCGTGCGGTTGAAACTCAGAGTTTTGTACTCGCCTCAAATCAGGCGGGTGTACATGACGATGGAAGGGAAACTTGGGGGCACAGTATGGTGGTATCGCCGGATGGTGTTGTGCTGGGTGAATCCCTAAATGAGGGTGAAGACCTTGTCTTTGTTGAGCTCGATATATCAAGTCTCTCAAAACTGCGCGGCGCCATGCCGTTGTTAAAGCATAAGCGCCTTTAATAGCGAGATATCCTAGCGTTAGAGATTACGAAGGATAGTGCTCCTTAATAAATAGGAATAGCTTTCGCGCAGCCGTTTTGCCTTTGGGAGCAGGGGCGTCTGGATTGTCGAGTTTTTGTTGGTGTTCCTTGACGGCGTTACGAATGAGCTGCCTAAATCGCTGCATATCAATCACGTTAAACTGATTACAAAAGTCGTCGAACGCTTTATTACCTTCTTGGATAAGACGGTCACGCCATTTTTCTTGTTGGTGCAATATGCGGTTAAACGCATCACTGCTCGGATCCACTAGATCAAGTGCTTCGTTGATGGCGTCCAAATCTTCGGTACGCATCACCTTGCCTACGTACTGAAGGTGGCGACGTTTGGCTTCGTGCTTTTTAATCCGATCCCATTCTTCGACCGCTTCTTTCATCGTGGTCGAAATAGGCATTTTGGCTAACTGCTTTTTGGGCAGTTCACAAATACGCTTACCAATGTCTTGAAGCGCGTGCATTTCTTTTTTTACTTGGGTTTTACTGGGCCCAAAGTCTTCTTCGTAATCATTATTGTCATTCATGATTTAAGCCTATAGATAGAGCGTGGCAGCTAAGCCTAGGAAGGCGAAAAAGCCCACCACATCTGTAATCGTAGTTAACACCACGCCACCAGCGAGTGCGGGGTCTATGTTCAATTTTTTTAGTAGAACCGGCAAATAGGCACCGGAGATGGCTGCGACAACCAGGTTGATGACGATGGCGCAGCCAATGATGGCGGAAATTTGTACGTCCATAAACCAGACGTACGTTACCGCAGCGATGACTAGGGCCCAGAGGATGCCATTGGTTAAACCCACTATAAATTCCCTATTCAACAACCAGCCGATATTCTTCGAATCGATATGCCCTATGGCCTGGCCGCGAATAACCAATGTCAGTGTTTGACTACCCGCGATGCCACCCATGCTGGCAACGATCGGCATCAGTACCGCTAATGCGACCACCTGATCAATGGTCGCTTGAAACAGGCCGATGACGGCGCTGGCTAAAAATGCGGTAATCAAGTTGATACCGAGCCATACGGCACGGCGGCGACTGGTTTTTAGAGCGGGAGCAAATGTATCTTCGTCCTCATCAAGACCGGCCATGCTCATGAGCGAGTGGTCAGCATCTTCCCGAATAACGTCAACCACGTCATCGATGGTAATCCGCCCAAGCAGTTTACCGGTAACGTCGTCCACCACAGGGGCCGAGATCAGGTCGTGACGTTCGAACAGCTGTGCAACCTCAGTGTCTTCCATTAGGGCCGTGATCGTCGTGACCTCTGTGCTCATGACCTCTCGCACCGTGATATCGGGGTCGGAGACGAGAATCTTATTGATGGGCAGAATGCCGATGAATTCGTCGCGGCGGTTAACCACCAATAGGTTATCGGTCATGTCGGGTAGGCTGCGGTGACGGCGCAGATAACGTAATACCACCTCAAGCGTGATATCAGGTCTCACTGTCACCGTGTCGGTGTTCATGAGACCGCCAGCACTGTCCTCCGGATAGGATAGAATCGCCTCAATTCGAGCCCGATCCTGAGTGTCCATGCTGGTTAAAACTTCTTGAGTCACCGTATTCGGCAAATTTTGAAGTACGTCGGCCACATCATCAGCGTCAAGGTCAGCCATGGCGTTAGCCACTTCCTGCGCGCTCATTTGATTCAGTAGCCATGTCTGCAACTCGTCGCTTAAGTGTTGCAGTACATCACCTTCGTTTTCCTCTGCGATTAAGTCCCAGAGCAATTTACGTTCTTTTGGAGGGGATGACTCTAATAGGTGTGCGACGTCAGCAGCTTGCAGGTCGCTATTGAGAATACGGCGCACTTGAGCCAGAGCACCGCTATCAAGCGCGGCACCAAGGTGTTCTAATTTGCTCAATTTTTGTTCGGTGCTAGCCATAATCTCTCCCTTGAAGATCGGGCGCATTGTACCGACAAAGTATGAAAGAGGCTAACGCTAAGTGTAGACGAGGCTGGCGGGAGGGTCACTTAATGGAGGGCTCGCCCGGAGGAGAACCCCTGGAGAGTTGGAGGCTATTCGTCTTCGTCAAAGCGGTTGTTGATGAGCTGAATGATCGCTTCCATCGCTGCGTGCTCATCTTCTCCGTCCACTTTGATCTGGATTTCACATCCTTTGCTGGCTGCGAGCATCATGACGGACATGATGCTTTTGCCATCCACTTCTTTACCATTGAAGGCAATTTTAATCTTACTGCCAAAGGCAGACGCCGTAGAAACCAATTTGGCTGCGGCACGGGCATGAAGACCCAATTTATTAATGATGGTGACCGATTGCTCTACCATAATGCTCTGGCACTTTCGTTATCGTTATTGGCTCAATACCTTAGCTGTGCAAGGCTAAGCTGTCTAGTCTCTAGAAGCGTTCGATATCAAACGCGAAGTGGCTAGAATGCCAGCTCACGGTGTCGTAATTGAACGTTGTCGAATCGATCTTGATAAGCTCTGTACAGTCTTTCGGCCATGTAAACACTTCGATGCTGGCCACCCGTACAGCCAATGCTCACGGTCATATAGGTGCGGTTATTGTCTTGGAACTCAGGCAGCCAGCGTTTTAGGAACTGATCTATGTGTTGAGACATATCTTCGACGGACTGTTCTTTTTCTAGAAACTCGACGATGGGTAGGTCTTGCCCTGTGTATTGCCTTAGTTGCGGGTCCCAGTAAGGGTTTGGCAGGCAGCGAACATCAAAGACTAAATCGCTGTCTTTTGGGATGCCATGCTTGAACCCGAATGATTCAAATAAGAGGGACATTTCATGACCCTCTTTTTGCACCACTCGGTTCTTGATCATACTGCGCAGTTGGTGCATCGATAGATGGGTCGTATCGACGGTGAGGTCCGCTAGATCCGCAATGGGGCTTAGGATGCCGCCTTCTTGGTTTATTGCCTCTAACAGGGATATATCAGGCCCAGTTAAAGGGTGCTTTCTGCGGGTGGCGCTAAAGCGTGTGAGCAGTGTGTCGGGATGCGCATCTAAGAAAATAATTTCTATCTTGCACTGATCACGATTTATCTGATCTAGAATGGCTGAAAAGTTGGCAAGATCTTTCGCAATATTACGTGCATCAATACTGACGGCAATGGCTTGTGTGGGTGTTCCCTGAGATTGAGACATAAGCGTCGGCAGGAGGCCGACGGGCAGGTTGTCTATGCAATAGAAACCGAGGTCTTCTAGTACATTTAGCGCGGTACTTTTACCGGACCCACTTCGTCCACTGATGATGACCAGTTTCATAGGCATTCCTTGGATGAATTAGGCCGTGGCAAATTGGTATAGTTCTTCGCTTGAAGATGCTTCGCGAAGATGCTGTCTAAAGTCCGCTTGATTGAATTTTTCAGCAAGCATGCCGAGGGTTTTTAAATGCTGTTCTGTGGCTTCTTCTGGAACCAGTAAAACAAAGACAATGTCGACGGGCTTTCGGTCAATTGAATCGAAATCCACTGGCTCTTGCAATACGAATAATGCCCCAATGGTATCTTGGCATTCACGTAGGCGGCTATGGGGGATAGCAATACCTTCGCCGATGCCGGTACTGCCCAATTTTTCGCGAGCAATTAAGCGATCAAAAATGTCATCCGCCTGGGCATCTTCGATGGCGTCGGCTAGGAAGCCACTGATGTGCTCTATAAGGCGTTTTTTACTGGTACATTGCGCACCCATTTGGGTGCGCTCTGGTTTGAGTATTTCTGAAATGCTTGAACTCATGGGGATAGGATTTAGTTTCCGTGACGGTGACTGACCATCTTTTCTTTATGCTTAATGAGTTGGCGATCTAACTTGTCGGTTAGTCCGTCAATGGCGGCGTACATGTTTTCGTTATCTGCATTGGCGTGTAATTCTGCGCCCGAAGCGTGAACGGTGGCCTCAGCTTTTTGAACCATTTTTTCCACTGTCAGTGTGACCTGAACATTGGTGATGTTATCGAAATGCCTTTCTAACTTTTGCACTTTATTATGAACGTACTCACGTAAAGCGTCGGTGACTTCAACATGGTGGCCGCTGATATTAATTTGCATATATGGCTCCTACTGTTGGCGCTCATCTTGAGCGCGTTAATGTTGCAGATAACCTAAGTATAGGCTACCGGCGAAAACCGGTGTCGACATACATCAATCTTTTTTAAATCAACCCCTTACGCTCGTTTGAAGGGGGAATGTGCATGGCTTCACGATATTTAGCTACCGTTCTTCTTGCAACCTTAATGCCTTCTTCTTCTAGCATGGTGGCGATCTTGCTGTCACTAAGAGGCTTTTTCGGGCTTTCGACAGAAATCAGTTTTTTAATCATAGCGCGTATTGCGGTGGAGGAACATTCTCCGCCGCTGGTGGTGCTTACGTGGCTGGAGAAGAAGTATTTTAATTCATAAATACCACGTGGGGTGTGCATGTATTTCTGGGTGGTGACCCTAGAAATCGTAGACTCATGCATGCTGACGGCTTCAGCGATGTCATGTAGAACCAGTGGCTTCATAGCCTCGTCGCCTTGCTCCAAAAAGTCCTGTTGGTATTCCACGATCTTGGTGGCTACCTTCAGCAGGGTTTCGTTGCGACTTTGCAGGCTTTTTAAGAACCATCGGGCTTCTTGCAGATGGTCTTTAATAAAATTGTTGTCCGCGCTGGTGTCCGCACGCTTCACCATGGAAGCGTAGTGGTCATTAATGCGCAGTTTTGGCGCAATATCTGGGTTGAGTTCCACTCGCCATTCGTCTTTCACTTTGCGTACCATGACATCGGGAATGACGTACTCGCTGGCTTGGGGAGCGATTTGAGACCCTGGGCGAGGGTTTAACTCTTGAATGCCTCTGATCACGAGCTTCAGCTCGTCCTCTTTCACTTTTAGCTTACGCATGAGCGCCGCGTAGTCTTTGGCCCCTAAAAGATCGATGTGGTTATCTACCAATTTTTGAGCCAACGATAACCAGGGAGTGTCTTGTGGTAACTGTCTAAGCTGCAACGAAAGGCACTCTTGTAGATTGCGCGCGCACACTCCGCTAGGTTCAAATTGCTGCAGTAGGTGTAAAACCGCTTCAAGCTCATCCATCTCGACTTCAAGTTCAGGGTCTAGGTTGTTCAAGATGTCGTCAAGGGACTCTTTGAGGTAGCCATCGTCGTCCACGCCCTCAATAATGTTAATGGCGATGAGATGGTCTGTGTCTGACATGGGCGTCAGATTGAGCTGCCATAAAAGATGGTCTTGTAGGTCGTCGGTGGTACCGTTGCGGCTGTCAAAGTCAAAATCGTCACCACCGCCGCTGCTCTGATAATCGCTGGCAGCGGTAGGGGCCGCTGAGGCCTGCCATGTGTCATCCCAGTCGCTGTCAGTAGGCAGGTCGTCCGGAATGTCGTCATTCCATTCGCTGTCGGTCGTCTCTTCTGCTGCGGTTTCTTGCGCCGGTGTTAGGTCCTCGCTGGAGGATTGATCATGATCGTCTTTATTTGATGCATCAGATGAGTCGGACCCATCTTGACCCTCGTATTCTTCATCAACATCAAGGAGCGGGTTGGAATCGAGGGCGGTCTGAATTTCTTGTTGGAGATCAAGCGTTGAAAGCTGCAATAGTCGAATGGCTTGTTGCAGCTGAGGGGTCATGGTCAGCTGCTGACCCATTTTTAGTTGTAGCGATGCTTTCATATTGATTACTGCTTAATCCCGTAGCACGTTTTTTTGGGAGGTCACGATAGAGCCTAGGTGATAATCGCACCCTAAATTTCTTGATGGGGGGCGCCATCAGACCTCTTTTTAGGCTTTGTGATGCTTAAGAATATACAAGATTACAACTTAAAGTCATCACCTAAATAGATATCTTTTACCTGCTGATTCGACAAAACTTCATCAGCAGTGCCTTCCGCAATAATGTGTCCATTACCCACGATATAAGCTTTTTCACAGATATCAAGGGTTTCACGTACGTTGTGGTCGGTAATGAGGACGCCAAGGCCCCTTTCTTTGAGCTGTTTAACGATGGCTTTTATGTCACCCACTGAAATGGGGTCGACCCCAGCAAACGGCTCGTCTAGCAGTATGAATGCTGGGTCAGCGGCCAGTGCTCGGGCGATTTCAACCCGTCTGCGCTCACCACCGGATAGCGCCATGCCAAGGCTATCGCGAATATGCTGTATGTGGAACTCATCCAGCAGGCTCTCGAGCTTAGCCTTTCGTTCGGCTAGGTTAAGGTCTTTGCGAGTCTCCAATATCGCCATGATATTGTTGGCAACCGTGAGCTTGCGAAAGATGGATGCCTCTTGTGGCAGGTAACCTATGCCCCGTTGTGCTCGGCCATGCATGGGTAGGTCTGTGATGTCTTGGCTATCGATCAGAATTTTGCCTTTATCGGCATTGACGAGATTCACGATCATATAAAAACAGGTGGTTTTACCCGCGCCGTTAGGGCCCAGCAGGCCAACGATTTGGCCGCTTTCGATGGACATGGAAACGTCTTTTACAATCTGCCTTGCGCCGTAGCTCTTTGCCAAGTTTTGCGCTTGAAGTAATGCCACTTTACTTGTTTTCCTTGTCCTGTTTTGGCTGTATCACCATCTTAATGCGTTCTTGGGGTTCTGGGCTATCGGCCTTCACCCTTTGTTCTTTGATAAGGTAAACGATTTTTTCGCCCACGAACCGGTTGCCTTGCTTTTCGAGGCCCGCCTCTTTCAAAAGGGTCAGTTCGTCTTCCTGCGTGTTGTAAATGATGGTTTGACCATAGGCAATGGTCTTACCTTCGTTGGCAGAGATCACTTGTTCGTATTTGGCTGGTGATCCTTTGGCAATGACCTCTTTTAGTCCGTTCTCGCTGCGTGTAATGGTGATGTGGTCGGCTTCGATGTTGAGTGAACCTTGGGTCATCTTCACATTGCCGTTGTAAACCAACTGCCCTTGAAGCTTGTCTAGCGAAGCGTTATCGCTCTCAATGTAAATCTCCTGTTCGGAGTCTTCAGGTAGACCCCAAGAGGCGCTTGTTGGTATCAAACTGAATATGCAAACTATCCACCATCGCTTATTGGCTCGGATCATGGCGTCCTCTTACTTTGGACTTGAATTCAAGTTGTTCGGTTACTAGATTAAAGCGCATGCCTTGGGCTTGCAAATGGCTGCCGGTCCCCTCGATGGTGACCATGGCGTCGGTATCGGCCATTTCTTTCGTCAGGTCGATGTTGAGCTGTTCGGTTGACAGGGTGACAGGGTTGGCTTGCTTGCCCAAAGGAACCACTTGCACGTTGCCGTTGAGTGTCAGGAGTTGAGCACCTCTCAAGGTGCCGTTTGCCGCTTTTAGGCCCCATAGAGGGCGCTCGCCTTCGCGCAGGATGATGGAGGGCTCTGTAAAGACCGTTTCATCCGTAGAGGGGTAATGCTGAGCGGATTTAGCGTCCACTTGCTGGGCCAGTATACCTTTTCCGTCGAAGCGTTCGCTGCCAATCCCCTTGATAATGTAGTCTGGCTCTTGATCTCTTTGAGCGACGTCGATGTTCCCCTGGCCGTCGGAGCTGTCGTTGAAGGCCAGGTAGGCTACTAGGGCGAAGGCCGTTAGTACGGTCACAATGTAGCGACGACGCATGGCCTATAGCACTCCCGCGCGTAATAAGTCGTGCATGTTGATCACTCCAATCACCTCGTTATTCTCAGTGGTGCTCACGAGGGCGTTAATCTTTTTCTCTTCCATGATTTGTAGTGCTTCGGCTGCGAGTTTGTCGGGCGCGATGGTGGTGCAGTTCTCGGTCATGGCGTCTTTAACGGCGGTATGATGAAAATCGATGTCTTTATCGAGCGCACGACGTAGGTCACCGTCCGTAAAAATACCCGAAAGCTGATTCTGCGTATTCACGACTGTGGTCATGCCGAGGCCTTTTTGTGTCATTTCAAGCAACGCCTCTTTAATCGACGTATCTTCCTGTACCTGAGGAATTTGACTGCCGCAGTGCATGATAGTTTCTACTTTTAGTAATAATCGGCGACCAAGGCTTCCACCTGGGTGGCTGAAGGCAAACTGCTCGGCGGTGAAGCCTCTGGCTTCAAGAAGAGCGACCGCCAGTGCATCACCCATGACTAGGGCCACTGTGGTGCTCGATGTGGGGGCAAGATCGAGCGGGCAGGCCTCTTTTTCAACGCCCGCGTAAAGGTGGCTGTCGGCGGCCTTGGCAAGCGTGGAATCAGGGTTCCCCGTAATGGAGATCAGTGGCGCCTTTAATCGTTTAATGAGTGGAATTAAGGTCGCGATCTCTGAAGACTCTCCAGAGTTCGAAAGGGCAATGACCACATCGTCAGCGGTGATCATACCCATGTCGCCGTGGGCGGCTTCGCCAGGGTGTACGAAAAATGCAGGGGTGCCTGTGCTGGCTAGGGTGGCGGCGATTTTATTGCCAATGTGACCTGATTTACCCATGCCGGTGACGACCACTCGCCCTTTACACGTTAAAACCTCTTGGCATGCGCGGATGAGCGCCTGTTCATCTAGGGTGCTTAATAGGGCATCAACTGCGTCACGTTCAGCGGAAACGGTGCGACGAATGGATTTTATGAAATCAAATTGAGACATAACAGGGCTCTTGGAATTCTTGTTTTATCTGCGTATTAATCAGTTTAGGCTTGTACGATTAAGAAGCCTAGATAACCAGCGTAACTGAGTAACAGGATGGAGCCAGCGCTGCGCCCAACTCGACCTTGTTTACGGAAACTATAAATAAATGCGATGAGTAACAGTGTGAGGCCAAGCATTGTACCGTAATCCCTAGTCAATACCGAAGGTTCTACAACGGTGGTGGCCACGAGGCCTGGAATAGGCATCACAGCAAGCAGGTTGAATATATTTGAGCCGACCACATTGCCGATGGCGATGTCATGGTGCCCTTTGAGTGCGCTGGCTACGGAGGCAGCGAGTTCTGGCAAACTGGTGCCGATGGCGACGATGGTGAGACCAATAATGAGCTCACTTACACCGAAATAACGTGCTACTTCAACCGCACCCCAAACTAGAATCTTTGCACTGATCATGAGTGCGAGTAAGCCTACGACCAGCCAGAAAGCGGCTTTGGCATTGGACATGGACTCGATCTCTTCTGCTTCTTCTTCACCCAAGCCACCAATCTCTTGTTCGCTGGATTCATTGAATAGCCAAAAAAGCGTGATCACTAAACAGATCAGCATAATGATTGAGTCCATTAGGCTGATGTCTAAATCCTGCAGTGTGAGGCCAGCAATCACAGTGACCAAAAGCAGAATTGGAATTTCCTTTTTCAGCATGCGCCCTTGAATCGGTAATGGGGCGATCAATGCGGTGATACCCAAGACGAGGCCAATATTGGTAATGTTAGAACCAATGGCATTGCCGATGGCCAGTGTGCCGGAGCCGTCGAGAGAGGCGGTGGCACTTACAAAGATCTCTGGGGCGCTGGTGCCCAAAGAAACAATGGTCATACCGATCATGAGAGGGGACATGCCAAGGTGACGAGCTGTACTTGCCGCACCCAATACAAAGCGGTCGGCACTCCAAACCAATACAACTAATCCGACTAATATGGCAATGCTGGCGGCTAACATGAATACTCTCTGCAAGGTGAAGGGGATGCGGCGCAATTCTACAGGCTTTTGAGCGTCTAACAAGCTTCAGAATAGACCGGTTTTAGTAGGTGTTTGAGTCCTGTGGATAAGTTTCGAAAGTCCGTAGAATTCTGTGACCCTTATCGGAAATTGCTCATTCGCTATTTTCACCCTTTCCGGTATAATCTGGCCCCCTTTTATTTATTCTGGAGATCGCCCGTGAGCCCACAAGACCTACAAGCGTTATTGTCAGAGCGTCTGGAAGAGTGTCAGGTGCTGGTGGATGGCGATGGCTATAAATACGAGATCACGGTAGTCGGCGACGCATTTGAAGGATTGAATGCCGTTAAGCGTCAGCAGCATGTGTATGCGGCGATTAATGACAAAATCACAGACGGTAGTGTTCACGCTGTGACCATTAAAACTTTTACGCCAGCCCAATGGGCTGATCAACAATCCTAATAATAAGTAGTGTTATGCCATCAATGGACAAGTTAATCATCAAAGGTAGCGGCCCTCTCTCTGGAGAGATTCGCATCTCCGGCGCCAAAAACAGCGCGTTGCCGATCATTGCCGCCACACTACTGGCGGATACGCCGATTACCATTGGTAATTTGCCCCACCTGCATGATGTCACCACCATGATTAACCTACTCGGCACCATGGGTGTCGAAGTGGTGATGGGGGAAGACTATTCGATCGAAGTGAACGCCAATACCATTAATACTTACGTGGCTCCCTACGAGCTCGTGAAAACCATGCGAGCCTCAATATTAGTGCTGGGTCCTCTTGTCGCACGTTTTGGTCAGGCACAGGTTTCTCTGCCGGGCGGGTGTGCGATTGGCTCTCGTCCTGTGGATATCCATCTGTCAGGCCTTGAGGCCATGGGTGCGAATATCGTCGTAGAAGACGGTTATGTAAAAGCGTCCGTCGACGGGCGATTAAAAGGTGCCAACATCTTCATGGATACGGTGACGGTGACAGGTACTGAAAACTTGCTGATGGCAGCTGTTTTGGCGGATGGTGTGACGTTACTTGAGAATGCTGCACGAGAGCCAGAAGTGGTGGATTTGGCGGAATGTCTGATTGCCATGGGCGCTAAGATCACTGGTCATGGCACAGACGTCATTCGAGTTGAAGGCGTAGAGTCACTGCACGGTGGATACTATGATGTGATGCCTGACCGTATCGAGACGGGCACCTTCTTGGTGGCAGCGGCTGCCACGGGCGGTAAAGTGAAATTGAAAGATACCCGCGCCGACATCTTAGAAGCGGTACTTCACAAGTTAGAAGAAGCGGGTGCCAAAATTGAAGTAGGCGACGACTGGATTAGCCTTGATATGGAAGGTCGCCAGCCAAAAGCCGTGAGTATTAAAACCGCTCCGTACCCAGCGTTCCCAACCGATATGCAGGCGCAATTCTTGGTTATGAATACGGTAGCCGAGGGGAGTGCATCGGTCACTGAAACCATTTTCGAAAACCGTTTCATGCACGTGCAAGAACTGGCCCGTATGGGCGCACACATTACTCTTGAAGGTAACACCTGTATGACGAAGGGTGGTGATGCGTTGACAGGTGCTCCGGTTATGGCAACCGATTTGCGTGCATCTGCCAGTTTGGTCATCGCAGCTATGATGGCCGAGGGCGAGACAGTGGTAGATCGTATCTACCATATCGACCGTGGCTACGAATGCATTGAAGAAAAACTGCAATTATTAGGTGCCAATATTCGTCGAGTACCTAACTAGTTTTCTATGAGAATCCGCCTGTGGGCCTTGCGCCCACATTTTTAGGCTAAATAAGGAAACCCATGAGTCAACAACCACTCACCATTGCTCTATCAAAGGGTCGTATCCTAGACGACACCCTTCCTCTGTTTGAAGAGGCTGGTATTGTCCCAGCAGAGGACATCAAAAAAAGCCGTAAGCTGATCTTTGATACTAATCATGAGCATATTAAGTTGGTGGTCATTCGAGCCACCGACGTGCCAACGTATGTTGAATATGGCGCAGCTGATATGGGTGTGGCAGGTAAAGATGTGTTGATGGAGGCGAATTGTAATGGTTTATACGAGCCCCTTGATCTGAACATCGCTACTTGCCGATTGATGACGGCGGCCTTAAAAGGCGCGCCTGAACCAACGGGTCGCATCAAGGTGGCTTCTAAATTTGTTGGCGTCACAAAGCGCTATTTTGCTGAACAGGGTAAGCAAGCGGATATCATTAAATTGTATGGTGGGATGGAACTAGCGCCGATTATGGGGCTAGCGGATCTTATCGTTGATATTGTTGATACAGGCAATACGTTGAAAGCGAATGGGCTGGAAGAGCGGGATCTCATCGCGCCCATTAGCTCTCGTCTAGTGGTGGGTAAGGCTGCTATGAAAATGAAGCACAGTCAGATTCAACCCATTCTTGAAAAATTAGCCCAGGCTGTTGATCGCCGTCGTTAATGCTAAGCGTGTTAAGGTGAGTAAACTCACCTTCTAAGAGGACACTATGAGTTTTCAAATTCGCAAGTTAGATTCCAAACAAGCTGATTTCTCTCAAGCCATGGACAAGCTTTTGGCGTGGGAGTCGGTTTCTGATACACAGGTTCAGCAAACTGTTTTAGATATTCTACATCAAGTAAAGCAGCGCGGCGACGATGCTGTCATTGAATACACAAACCGTTTTGATCATCTTCAAGCGGACAATATGGCCGCGTTAGAAATCTCTCAACAAACGCTGCGTGATGCACTTGAAACCCTACCGGAAGGTCAACGCAAAGCGTTACTGGAAGCGGCTGAACGCGTGCGCCGATATCATGAGCGTCAACGCGCTGAATCATGGCAGTACCAAGAGGCAGACGGGACCATACTGGGTCAACAAGTGATGCCAATGGATCGTGTAGGTATCTACGTTCCGGGTGGTAAAGCGGCTTACCCTTCTAGTGTTTTGATGAATGCCATTCCTGCACACGTGGCAGGGGTGAAAGAAATTATTATGGTTGTCCCCACACCGGGTGGCGACGTCAATCAGTTGGTGTTGGCCGCGGCGGCTGCAGCGGGCGTGACCCGTTGCTTTACCATAGGTGGTGCCCAGGCGGTTGCAGCCTTAGCCTATGGCACACAAACCGTGCCCAAGGTGGATAAGATTGTTGGTCCTGGCAATATTTATGTGGCGACGGCGAAACGTTTCGTATTCGGCGAAGTGGGCATTGATATGATTGCAGGGCCTTCGGAAATTTTGGTTGTGTGTGATGGTAAGACCGATCCTGATTGGATTGCCATGGATCTATTTAGTCAGGCTGAACATGACGAAGATGCCCAGTCGATTTTATTGTCGTGGGATGATGCCTTTTTAGCAGAAGTGGAAAAGAGCATTCACAAGTTGCTACCGACGATGGAGCGCCAAGATATCATTCGCGCATCATTATCAGGTCGTGGTGCGTTGATTAAAGTGGCGGATGAAGCTGAGGCTATAGAAATCACTAACCGAATTGCTCCTGAACACTTGGAGTTGTCGGTTGAGAATCCACAGGATATGGCCAAGCAAGTTCGTCACGCTGGGGCAATCTTTATGGGGCGTTATACGGCAGAAGCGCTAGGCGACTACTGTGCCGGGCCTAATCATGTGTTGCCGACGTCGGGTACCGCACGTTTTTCCAGTCCTTTAGGCGTGTACGATTTTCAAAAACGCAGCTCATTGATTATGTGCAGTGCAGATGGTGCTAGCGAGCTAGGTAAAGTGGCTTCAGTGTTAGCGAGAGGGGAGTTTTTAACGGCCCACGCTCGCAGTGCTGAGTACCGTATTAAAGACTAGCTAGTGACAGCAGCTAACGGCTCCACAATCAGGCCGTTACGCTGCTTTCTGTTTTTAGCTTCGTGCTAAAGCAGAGCCTATAACGTTTGACCCATTCTCTGTTTTGTCTCTTATGGTTTGTTTGACACGAACCTAGGTTAACACCTGCAAAGATCGATTTAAGTTAGATGCCTATTACTGGCTGAGATAAATATTATGTCCCGCGTAAAAAAACTGATTCGCCAAGAAATTCTCGATTTGTCAGCCTACCCGGTTCCCAGTGCTTCGGGCATGATTAAGCTGGATGCGATGGAGAATCCGTACACTTGGCCTGCCGTTGCCAAAGAGGCATGGACGGATCTGCTGCGTGATTTGCCGTTAAATCGCTATCCAGATGCATCAGCGAAACAAGTCAAAGAAGCGCTGGCACAGTCGATGGGTGTCAGCGACGACTATGATCTGTTACTCGGCAATGGCAGCGACGAAATTATCCAGTTGCTGGCGATGGCTATGGCGAAACCGGGCGCGACTATTTTGGCACCCGAACCGGGTTTCGTTATGTACAAAATGATCGCGACATTTTGTGGGTTGGAATATAAAGGTGTGCCTTTGACCCAGGATTTTGAATTAGACACAGAAGCTATGTTACGCGCGATTGATGAGACACAGCCTGCACTGATATTTTTAGCTCAGCCTAATAATCCAACCGGTAACCTGTGGGACGAAACCAGTATTAAGGCCATCATTGAAGCGGCACCGGGTGTGGTGGTATTAGATGAAGCCTACACCGCCTTTACTGACGCTGATCATCTCGCTTTATTGGATCAGTACGAACATGTTTTGGTCATGAGAACGCTATCGAAAGTGGGGCTGGCAGGTTTACGCTTAGGGCTCATTATTGGGCGCAAAGAATGGCTAAATGAATTGGATAAAATTCGTCTGCCTTACAATATTAATATGCTAACGCAAGCCAGCACCCTTTTTGCGATTGAACATTATGACATGTTGCTCATGCAAACAGAGCAGCTACGCGTTGATCGTGTGTTATTGATGAAAGATTTAGCTAGTATTGACGGTGTGGAAGTCTTTCCGAGTGAGGCGAATTTCGTATTGGTGCGCGTGCCAGAAGGGCAGGCTCGAAATTGGTTTGAGCGACTAAAAGAAGCGGGCATCTTAATCAAATGTTTAGATGGTGGTCATCCACTGTTAGATCACTGTTTGAGAATTACAGTCGGTACGACGGATCAAAATACGAAACTGGTAGAGGCGCTATCCAGTATCGCGGCTTCAGGGTCAGTCCACTAGAGGCATTACTCTGCTGTCCAATTGTGCTCACGCCAACGCGTGAGCACTTCTTCGAGTTTTAATAGATCTAAAGGTTTGCTTAGGTAGTCGTTCATGCCTGCCGCGATACAACGCTCCTCATCGCCTTTCATGGCATTGGCGGTCATCGCAATGATGGGGATGTCTTTCAATGCGTGTCCAGCCTCTCCCTGTCGTATTTTTTCGGTACATTCATAGCCGTCCATGACGGGCATCTGGCAGTCCATTAGTATAAATTTAAATTGCGCATCTTGCGTTAGACGATCAATGGCCTGTTGGCCGTTTTCTGCAGTTTCTATGACATAGCCAAGGTCGTCAAGTATGGTTTTGGCCACCTCTTGGTTGATTAAGTTGTCTTCCACCAACAGCACCTTCACGCCTCTTTTGGCGGATTGAAGTTGTCTTTCATCAACAAAGCCGTGAGATTGCTTCAGAGCTTCCTTGTTATCGATGAGAACACTTAGTGCTTGGTGTAAATCATGGGTGCTGACAGGCTTGCTCAGCTTGCCTGATAGGCCAAGGTATTTCATATCCTCATTGGACAATTCGTGGATGAGGGAGGTCATGAGCAAAAAACGGCTGTTCAGTTTTGGAATAGAGTCCTTAATTTCTTGTAAGAGCGCGAGCCCATCTTGTTCTGGCAATTGCATGTCCAAAATGATGACATCAAATTCACGGTCGTGCTCGAGAATATCTAGGCATTCTTTTCCTGAAAGTGCCGTTTGGGTTTCCGCTCCCCAGTTATTCAGTAGCACGGTAACAACATCTAAGTTGGTTTCATTGTCATCAACAATCAGAATGCGTGAGTTGTGCAAGCTAATATAGGGGATTTCGATGACACTTGGTTCTTTGGATATGGGCAGCGAGATGGTGAATGAAAAGCAAGACCCTCGGCCCTTTTGGCTGCTAGCAGAAATATCGCCACCCATCATTTGACAGAGCTGTTTGGATATACTGAGACCAAGTCCTGTGCCACCGTATTTTCGAGTGGTGCTACCATCCTCCTGCGTGAACTTGTTAAAGAGATTGGGAATTTGCTCTTCGTTTATACCAATACCGGTGTCTTCGACCTCAAAAAGCACCAAATTGCCTTTTGCTCTAGACACCTTAAGAGTGATGCTACCCTGATCGGTAAACTTGACTGCGTTACCACAAATATTGGTGAGTATTTGCCGGATCCGACTTGGGTCGCCCACCACAAAGGTATCGAGTTCTTCGTCCAGTACGATGTCAAACGCGAGGCCTTTTTCTTGAGTTCGATAAATAAAGCTCTGATGAAAATCGTAGATCAGCCTGGGCAGCTCGAAATCGATGTCTTCTATCTCTAGTTTACCGGCTTCGATCTTTGAAAAATCGAGAATATCGTTGATGATGGTCAGCAATGACTCTGCACTATTGTGGGCAAGCTGGACATAGTGCAGTTGTTGGTCGTTCAATTTGTCTCTCATTAAAATGTTTAACATACCCAGTACACCGTTCATGGGCGTGCGTATCTCATGGGACATGTTGGCTAAGAATTCACTTTTTGCTTTGCTGGCTTGTTCCGCCTCGATGGCAAATGATTCTGCTCTGGCCACGGCATCGTGTAACTCTTCGTCTGCAATTTTCTTTTGAGTGATGTCGGTTTCAACCGCAATGAATTCGGTTAACTTACCGTCTTCGTCCACTACTGGTTGTATTTCAATGGACACCCAATATGGGCGACCATGCTTATGGTAGTTAAGAATATCGGCCTGAAAGCCCTGTCGCTTTTTAATTTGTTCATTGATGTATTCAACCGTATCGGGATCGGTCGCAGGTCCCTGAAGCAAGTGTCCTGGTTTTTCACCAACGATTTCATCGAGCTTATAACCTGTGATCTTAGTAAATGCATCGTTGCACCATGTGGCATAGCCATCCTGATCGGTAATGACAACGCCACTTTTGGTTTTGCTTGCGACCAGTGCCAGCTGCTGCATTTTCGCTTCTTGCTCTTTTCTGATTTTTTCCTGTCTCAGGGCATCAACGATTTGTCCTAAGGTGGTCCATAATGGTTGTAAAAACCGAACGAGTTCTTCGTCGTATCCTTGAGGTCGATTAGCAATCCCGATCATTCCGATCATCTCGCTGCCTAAAAAGAAGGGTTGACCTAAAAATGCATTGAGAGGAGGGTGCCCATGGGGAGTGCCAGCAGCAGAAGGATGATTTTTGGGGTGATTCGATATGATGGTTTTTTGCGTCTTGATACACTCGCCAAACAGCGTATCTAAATTTTCAAACACTAGGCCGGTTTCTTTATTTTCTTCGTAGAATGTACGGGTCTCATCATTCCAAGATATGTTGGTAATGGCGTGGGTCTTTAAATAGGGTTGCTTGTCTTTCTTAAATAGAATTTCACCAATAAACCCATACTCACTTTCAGTGAGTGTGAGTATGTCCATCAGTAGTTTATCGAAAACCTTCTGTATGTCTTTCTCACTGATGAATTCGGTTTGAGCACGGCTTATTGCATTAAGAAGTTGGTGGTTACGTTCTAACTGCCGTTGCGTTTGTTTATCTTCGGTCTCATCTCGGTTGATGCCGATAACGGTTTCGACCTTTCCTTTTTCGTTTAAAAGCATGGAGGCATGAACTTGCAGGTATCGTATGCCCTTTTGACTGTGATGGATCCGGAATCGACTGGTTAGTTCATCGCCACTTTCGATGCAGTGGTTTAGTTCCTCGCTGATGTTGGCTAGATCATCTGGGTGAACCTTGCTCGTCCAATCTTCGATTTTTGAGGAAAATGTCGCCTTATCGACACCATAAAGATCAAACATGACGTCATTCCAATGCAGGGTTTCTGTGGGAATATGGTATTCCCATATGCCCATGGCAGCGCTTTCAGTAGCTAGGTTCAATCGTCTATGATTGAGAGCCATTGCTTTTTGGTATTCTTCTAGGCGCGACTCCTGCTGCTTTCGTTCCGTGATATCTCGAATAAACGCCACATACCCCAACACAATCCCTTGACGACTACGAATGGCACCGCCGACCGTCTCGGCTAAAAAGGTTGATCCATCCTTTTTTCGATAGGTGATTTCAAAGGCTTGAGCCTGAGTGTGTGCGAGCGGGTTGTAGTGGTCATGTCCGGTTTTAATGTAGGCTTCTTGATCCACGTACAAAAGGCTGGTGTCTCTTTGTAGTACATCCGATGGATCATAGTCGAATAGAGAACAAAATGTTGGGTTGACGGCTTTAATGGTACGATCAGGGTTAGTAATAATGATGGCTTCAGGTGCGTCATAGATCATTGATTCAAAAAGATCGGTTTGTTCTTGCAGCGCTGATTGCAATTGTGTTTGTTTGGTGACATCGAGCACGCTGGCGATGACGTAAACGTCGCCTTGATCGTTCTTAGTTTTGGATAAGCCCAC
>Ga0181590_10000546_pt1 | contig 30234 bp, 28 predicted proteins | sample 071ome_34_FD_132446 | JGI IMG/M metagenome (GOLD analysis project Ga0181590, IMG submission 132446) | Coastal salt marsh microbial communities from the Groves Creek Marsh, Skidaway Island, Georgia - 071411BT metaG (megahit assembly) | ecosystem: Environmental > Aquatic > Marine > Intertidal...
AAGCAGAGTATGCGCAAACTGATATCAAAGAAACTATTGATATCTTAAAAAGTGAAGTAATCGGTTTAAAACCAGTAAAAGATAGAATTGAAGAAATTGCAGCTTTGTTAATTATTGATAAACTAAGAAATAATTTAGGTTTGCCATCTGTTAGCCCTGGTTTACATATGTCATTCACAGGAAGTCCAGGAACAGGTAAAACCACTGTCGCTTTAAAAATGGCGGAAATTTTATATAAATTAGGTTATAGTCGTAAAGGTCATCTTAGAACAGTTACACGAGACGATTTAGTAGGACAGTATATAGGACACACAGCTCCTAAAACAAAAGAAGTTTTAAAAAAAGCCATGGGTGGTATTTTATTTATTGATGAGGCTTATTATTTATATAAACCTGATAATGAAAGAGACTATGGGGCAGAAGCAATTGAAATTCTACTTCAAGTAATGGAAAATCAACGTGATGATTTAGTCGTAATACTAGCAGGGTATAAAGACAAAATGGATAAATTCTATGAATCTAATCCTGGTTTATCATCACGTATTGCAAATCATATTTATTTTCCAGATTACTCACCTGAAGAATTACTGCAAATTGGTAAAAAAATGCTTGCTGAACAGCAATATCAATTAGCAACAGATGCAGAACCAGTTTTTTTAGAATATATTAAAAAACGTATGGAACAACCTTTATTTGCAAATGCAAGAAGTGTTAGAAATGCACTAGATCGGGCAAAAATGCGTCAAGCAAATCGAATCTTTGAAACTAAAGATAAAACTTTAACAAAATTTGATTTAGTAACATTAACTCGTGAAGATATTATGCAAAGTCGTTTATTTCAACAATAAATAATTCTATAAAATTTATTAAAAATTTGTTTGCTTTTTTTTAGAACTTGAAGTTTTTATAAATATTAAATGAGCTAGGAGGGATTCGAACCCCCGACACCATGGTTCGTAGCCATGTGCTCTAGTCCACTGAGCTACAAGCTCTTTAAAATTAGTTATACTCTTGAATTATTAATAATAATTTTAGTACACAAATATATATACCATATAAATATTTTTTTTTGTAAAATAAATTAATTAAATTTAAAAAAAAATTTATTAAGTTTTTTAAAATAATACTTTATTAAAATTTTTCATTTTAAAAAGTCAATTTTAATAGAATAATATAAATTTATTTTAAATTATGATATAATAAAACTATAAAAAGAATTTTTATTATAAATCAAAGATTAGAAATTTTGTAAGAAAGGTAATAAACTAATTTTCTACGGAGATTATTATAAAATGGCACTACCTTGGTATCGTGTTCATACAGTAGTTCTTAATGATCCGGGTCGTTTAATTGCTGTTCATTTAATGCATACGGCATTAGTTTCGGGTTGGGCTGGTTCAATGGCTTTATATGAATTAGCAGTTTTTGATCCATCGGATCCAGTTTTAAATCCAATGTGGCGACAAGGTATGTTTGTAATGCCTTTTATGACACGTTTAGGTATTACAGATTCATGGGGTGGTTGGACAATTACAGGTGAAAGCGCTGCGAACCCAGGTTTATGGAGTTTTGAAGGTGTAGCATTAACTCATATTGTTTTATCAGGTTTACTGTTTTTAGCTGCTATTTGGCATTGGGTTTATTGGGATCTTGAACTTTTCATTGACAAACGAACTGAAGATACAGGCTTAGATTTACCGAAAATTTTTGGTATTCACCTATTCTTATCAGGTTTATTATGTTTTGGTTTTGGAGCATTCCATGTAACTGGTTTATTTGGCCCAGGAATTTGGGTATCTGATGCTTATGGTTTAACTGGAAAAGTTCAACCTGTTGCACCAGCATGGGGTCCAGAAGGATTCAACCCATTTAATCCAGGTGGAGTTGCTTCTCATCATATCGCGGCTGGTACATTTGGTATTTTAGCCGGGGTTTTCCATTTAACAGTTAGACCACCACAACGTTTGTATCGTGGTTTAAAAATGGGTAACATTGAAACGGTTTTATCAAGTAGTATCTCAGCTGTGTTCTTTGCTGCATTTGTAACATCAGGTACTATGTGGTATGGTTCTGCTACTACGCCAATCGAATTATTTGGTCCAACACGCTATCAATGGGATAGTGGTTATTTCCAACAAGAAATTGAACGACGAGTAGAAGTTGCAATTAGTGAAGGCGTGTCAGAAAATGATGCTTGGGGTAGAATACCAGATAAACTTGCATTCTATGATTATATTGGTAATAATCCAGCTAAGGGTGGTTTATTCCGTTCAGGTCCTATGAATAAAGGTGATGGTATCGCTGAATCATGGTTAGGCCATCCTGTTTTCCGTGATCGAGAAGGACGTGAACTTACTGTTAGAAGAATGCCTGCATTCTTTGAAACTTTCCCTGTAATTCTTGTAGATAACGATGGTATTATTCGTGCGGATATTCCATTTAGACGTGCAGAATCAAAATATAGTATTGAACAAGTAGGTGTTACTGTAAGTTTTTATGGTGGTAAATTAAATGGTCAATCATTTAAAGATGCCCCAACTGTTAAAAAATATGCTCGTAAAGCTCAGTTAGGTGAAGTTTTTGAATTTGACAGAAATAGTTTAGAATCAGATGGTGTATTCCGTAGTAGTCCACGTGGTTGGTATACATTCGGGCATGCAAACTTCGCACTTCTTTTCTTCCTGGGTCATTTATGGCATGGTTCAAGAACATTATTCCGTGATGTATTCACTGGTATTGGTGCAGAAGTAACTGAACAAGTAGAATTTGGTGCATTCCAAAAACTTGGTGATGAGACTACAAAACGACAAGGTGTAGTTTAAAAATCTAATTATATAATCAATTAAGTAAAATTAAAAGAAAGAACATGGAAGCTTTAGTTTATACGTTTTTGTTAATCGGAACCTTAATGGTAATCTTTTTCTCAATATTTTTCCGTGAACCACCTAAAATTGTATAAAAATAAAATTTTTATTTTTATACAATTTTTTCTTCTAATCTTCGTGTTCTTCAAATGGATCACGAAGATTTTTCGAAGCTGGTCCAAAAGCAGTGTAGATTGAATAAATAGTTATTCCAACTAATAGGCTAGATAAAAAAATTATTAATATAGTTGCATTTTGCATAGTGTTTTTATATTTCTATTATATATTAATATTATGGGATTTTAATTAAATATATTAACTTAGAATTTTAATATGGGATTACGAACACGATTAGGAGAAATTTTAGAACCCCTAAATTCAGAATATGGAAAGATCGCGCCGGGTTGGGGAACAACACCAATTATGGCATTTTTTATGTTAATGTTTTTTGTATTTTTACTAATTATTTTACAAATTTATAATTCTTCATTAATTATTGAAAATGTTGATGTAGATTGGAATAGCTTAGGAAGCTAAATTTTATAAATGGGAAATTTAATTTCCCATTTATAAAATTTAGTTTTTAGAACTTTCTTCTAGTTCATCCAATGCAAAGTTATTTGTATTTGTACCAGAATAATTTACTGAATCAAATCTTACCACCACAGGATAACGAATTCCACTTTGATCAACTGTAGCTACTGTTCCTACTTTATTATACCAATAAGATTCTTTTCTTAAAATTTTAACTTTTGAACCACGATCAATCATAAAGCTCCTCCTTTTTAAAATAGACTTAATATAATATAATTATAAATTGTAAATAAAAAAAAAACAGAACTTTTATAATTTTAGTGCAAAAAGTAAAAAATGTGTTATAATTATTAATGTGATTAATTTATTAATTTCAAACCATTAAAATTATTTGAAGTTTTTTTTTGCAATAACGTTTATTCTATGAATTTTTCTTTATGAGAAACTTAATTTAAAATTTTAAATAAAAACGAATCGAACAGAATCGATTCTATTATAGTGTATACATTACTATCCCTTAAAAAATAAAATATATAAAACGAAAAAAAAAAAATGGATTTTGAAACAAAAGCAGATGTAATTAACGAAGTACGTAACATTGTAGTTGAGCACTTATCTATTAAAAAGCCAGCTTCTGAAGTAGACTTAGATGCGGATTTTATTCAAGATTTAGGAGCTGATTCGTTAGATGTAGTGGAATTAGTTATTACCCTAGAAAGTGAGTTTGATATTGATATTAGTGATGAATATACTCGCAAAATTAGAACAATTCGTGCAGCCGGTTCAACTATTGCTGATATTTTAGGTGTAAAAGACTAAAATAATCTCCAATCAGGGAACTGGGGTAGGAGGATTCGAACCTACGAATGGCGGAGTCAAAGTCCACTGCCTTACCGCTTGGCTATACCCCATATTAGAGTTCAACTATACAATTACTATTATAAAACAAGTTTCGAAAGAATAAAAAGATTTATATTTTTCTTTTAATATTTTAATAAATTTTATTAAAATTTATTAAAATATTAAAGGTGAAAAAAAAATTCTAAAAGTTAGTTAATTCTTAAATTTTTAAAGTTTTAAGTTTTTGAACGCTTTTTAAAAGCGTTAACTTGTTTACCTTCTTTTTCATCTGTCTCTTGAATCATTTCTTCATTATTTTCAGCATATAAGCGAACTAAACGTCGTTTAACACCTCCTGGTAATTGTCTCCATTCTTTTAAAACCTCAGCATAATGTGAAATTTCAAGTAAATTTTGTGAATCTTTGATATCTTTATTATCAGGAGCAAGAATAAATGCTGGTAATGGACAAATTTCTACAAACACTTCATTCTTTTCATTTAATTCAACAAAAGCGATGCGACGAATTGTTAAAACTGGAGTTTCAATAACTTTTCTAGCAATGCGATCTTCAACCATACTTGTAATCATACGACGAAGTGGACGAGCTCCATAAACTGGATCAAAACCTTCATTAGCTATAAATGCATGAACTGATTTACCCACCGATAAATAAATATTATTATTTAAAAGTCGTTTTCCAAGATCTTTAATCATAAGACTTGAAATTTCTAAAACCTCTTCATATTTTAAAGGTTCAAAAGTAATAATTTCGTCAATTCGGTTAATGAATTCAGGTCTGAAAAAGCGACGTAGTTCTTTTTCAAACAATTCAGATAAACCACTTTTTTCTTCTTCTCCATTTTCTTCATCAATTACTTTAGATTTATTTTGAATTTGTTCTAATTCTTCAAAAAATTCTTTTCCTACACTGTATTCAACAATATCGGGAGCAAATTCATATGATTCTGGAACTTTAATTAATTCATCATAATCTAACGGATCTTCAATTTTACTTTTGAAACTACTTTTTGATTGTTTAGTTTGTTGCTTTTCATTTTGTAAATTATCCTTATCTAATAAACGGGAACCTAAATTTGAGGTCATAATAACAATCGTATTTTTAAAATCAATTGTTTTTCCTTGACCATCAGTTAAGCGCCCATCTTCTAATACTTGTAGTAATAAATTAAAAATATCAGGATGTGCTTTTTCAACTTCATCAAATAAAATTAAACTAAATGGTTTTCTACGAATTGCTTCCGTTAATTGGCCACCTTCATTAAAACCTACATAACCTGGTGGTGAACCAATTAATTTAGATGTTGTATGTTTTTCCATATATTCTGACATATCAAAACGTACCATCATAGATTCTGAACCAAAATAATAATCTGCTAATGCTTTTGTTAATTCCGTTTTCCCAACACCTGTTGGTCCACAGAATAAAAAACTTGCAATTGGACGATTTGGATTTTGAATACCAACCCTTGAACGGCGAATAGCACGTGAAATAGCTTTTACAGCTTTTTCTTGACCAATAACACGACTATGTAAATGCGATTCAATATCTAATAATTTTGACATTTCATCTTGTGTTAATTTTGTTAATGGAATTCCTGTCCAAGAGCCAATTACTGAGGCTATATCTTCCGAAGTAACAGCAGGTATTGTACTAACTTGATCAATTAATTTTGGCGACATTTCATGACGTAATAAAACAGCGTTTAAAATTGTTCGAATAGCCATTTCTTTATCACGTAATTCAATCGCTTCTTCAAAATTATTTTCACGAATCGCTAGATTTTTTGAAGCGATTACATTTTGTAATTCACTATTTACTTTATCAAAACCTGGTGGAAACTTTTTAGCATTTAATTTAACTTGTGCACAAGCTTCATCAATCAAATCAATTGCTTTATCTGGTAGAAAACGATCTTGAATATACTTTTTACTCATTGAAACTGCAGCCTTTAAAGCTGAACCAAATACACGAACTTTATGGAACAATTCGTAACTAGGGGCAATTCCTTCTAAAATTAAGAAACAATTATCTTCTGTTGGTTCTTCAATTGTAACTGGTTGAAAACGTCTTTCTAAAGCAGGATCTTTTTGGATATATTGTCGATATTCATTAATTGTTGTTGCACCAATACATTGCAATTCACCGCGCGCCAATGCTGGTTTTAAAATATTGGCAGCATCCATAGAACCTTCTGCAGAACCAGCCCCAACAATTGTATGGACTTCATCAATAACTAAAATAATATTTCCATATTTAGCAATTTCTTGAGTCATACGTTTTACACGTTCTTCAAATTCTCCGCGATATTTTGTTCCCGCAACCAAAAGACCAAGGTCTAAGGCTAAGACACTTTTTTCTACCATTTCTTCAGGAACATCTTTTTGGAAAATTTTTAATGCTAATGCTTCTGCTACAGCCGTTTTACCAACACCTGGTTCTCCTAATAGAATTGGATTATTTTTGCGACGTCTTGCTAAGATTTGAATTACACGTTTTACTTCATCATCACGCCCAATAACAGGATCTATAGAACCCTTTTTAGCTGCTAAAGTTAAATCTACAGTATATTGTCGTAAAGTTGCCGGACGTTTTTTAGGTTTTCCTTCTGCACCAAATTTTCTAATTTCTAAATTAAAGTTTCTTAGTTTTTCAAGATTATCGACATTTTTTAGTTTATCAAAATTAATATTTTCTAAAGTTTTACCTTTTGGTGCCTCATTTGTTTCAATACGTCGACGTATTATACCAATTCCATTTTTTTCGGGATCAGTTCCTAAAACTTGAATACTGTACTCTTTTCTTGATTCATTCGAATTTTCAAAATCAAAATTTCGTTTTTCATCAAAGATACTAAAATACTCAATTACACTACTGGCAATTTCAAAATTCTGATCTGAACCTAATTTGCGTGTTGTCGATTTCGAAGCAAATTGTTCGAATAAAGATAAATTTTTCTTACCAAATAAATTATTTCGATTTGAGCCTAGTTTTAATAATTTAATAAAAATTAACGAATTCGAATAAGAATTAATTTTTATAGACGAAAATTGTAAATTTAATTTTTGATATTCTAAAATTTTATCAATATCACTAAATTCAAAAATATTTTCGGTATAAATGTTTGAAAAATTATTTTTATTTAATTCATCAAATGTTAAATTTATAATTTGGGTTAAATTATCATTATCAAAAACCTCAACATTTATAAATCTACTAAACGTTATATTTTGCCTTGGGAAAGTAGTTTCCCATAATTCACTATCATTACCGGAATTAATATTTTCGATATTTACTAATTCTAAACTATTTTCAACAAATTCAATTAAAGGTACTGTTTCAAGAATTTCATTTTCTTCTCGGGTTATTTTAGCTGCTTCTTCTAATGCGCGTTTTTGTGCAAAAATTTCTTCAATTTCTTCTTCTTCATTTTCCATGTAATAAACTTCTTCTTCTTGACGGCGTTTAATACGTTCTAATTTTTCTTTTGCACGTTTTTCTTTCTCAATTCTGTTTTCTTCATCTATTTCTTCATCAGTTTTTTCATCATCTAATTTTTCTCTTTCAATATTTTTCGGTTCATTTTCATCATCTTCAAAAAATCGGTTGTCTATTTCTTTAATTTTTTGATTTTTTAAATCTTGATCAATACAAATTTCTAAAATTTCAGGATTAATTTCTTCATTTTCTTCTATTTCAAAAGTAGTATTTTCAGGTGTATCAAAATAAAAATACTTATTAAAATTCTCTTGATAATTTGCGTATATAAGTCGATTTGCACGGCTATAATCGTATGCATAATCAAATTCAGAATATAAATTACAACGACGTTTTATTCTTTCATTAATTGATTCTTCAGTTAATTCTTCAATATTTTCAATATCCTTACTTGCTTGATCAGCAAAAATTTGGATTAAATTTGAATTTTTTGTTATCTGGTCTAAATTTAAATATTCTTTATATAATTCTTCGTTTGGATCAAGTACTGAGCTTTGATTATCTTCATCGCCCCAATGCAAATTATAAGTATTAATTGCCTTCCATAAATAAACAAATAAACTTTTACTTAAAGCAGGATGATCAGCCCACATAATTTCCGATTGATTAAACTCATTATCTTTATCGAAATACGGTATAATTAAATTTGACTTTTGAATTCTATGTTTAATTAAGTAACTATTTTCAAATTTTTCAAATAATCTATTATCTAGTAAGCTTTTTCCCTCATCTTCGTGATACAAATATAATTTTAAAGAACGTGTATTTCGTAATTTATAAGTTTTGCTAAAATGCTCATAAACTTTTTCAAATGCCTTACCTGAACTATTAATTGTGTAAAGTTGTAATTCAAAAAGATTTTGAAACTCAAAATCATCTAAAAAAACATGTAAAAGAATAAACGAATTTGCAAACTTATTTAAAACTGCTAAATTTGATTTAAATAAATCTTTTGATGCCACAAATAAATAATCAGAATCTATTAATGGATAATTTTCAAATTCTGAATTTTTTGATGAAAAGTCAAATTTTGAGGAATTAAAGCGCAAACCATGTGCAAAAAAATCAAGTTCCGATTTAAAATTATCATCAATTAAAGTGTAGTTCTTAAATTCACCAGCGTAAAAACGGTTATACGACGAACCTACTTTTTCTCTCCAATTTTTTGAAGCTAGATTTTCAAAAGTCGATTTTGTTTTTCCTGGTTTAAGACACCAAACATCTTTTAATACTTGCTTTAATAATTCTTTTTTAGAAGATAATTGTTGATTAATAATTTTTGCAAAATTGTCATATTCTAAATCTGAACTAAAATCAGTTCTCGTGTATATGAAAAGATTATCATACAAATTATTAAGGCAATTTTGTAAAGCAGTTTTATTTTTATTATTTAATGTTAATGTATTTTTTGGATTACAGTACTCTTTAATAAATCTTTTTTCTAAATGGTAAATAACGTTATCAGTATTATCAAACTTTTCTAAATTAGTTAAAGATATTAAACTTTTTGAATTAGAATAGTCGTTAAATAATTTCTTTAATTTATTCGAATTAATCACAGAATCGGTTTTTTCTAATTCAGAATAAAATGTTAATAATTCGTTAAATAGATTTAAAATTCTATAATTTACATAAGTTTTATAAAGATAATTTTCATCAGATGAAAAGGCATCTGTATATGGCAAATGTTTTTTCCAATCTGTTGTAGATAATTCAACTTCGTTATCCTCAAAATTCTCAAAACTTGCGTTCTCTTCTTCCTCATCTTCAGAAAAAACTTTAAAATCTATTTTTTCGATCTTTTTTATAAGATCATCATATACATCATAGTTATCATTTAGTTCATCTTCATCATCATCTTCAAAAATATCTAAATTATAAATAAATGACTCTTCGGTACTGGTATCTTCTTCGACTTCAAAATCATAACGATAAAAATCTGCATTTAAATCTTCGTCTTCATTATCATCACTAGAAGAATCTTTTGGTTTTGTTGAATTTACTTCAAATTTTTCGCTTAATTCTTTTAAACGGTTAAATTGTGTGATATTTAATTCTGTTAAGAAGTTTAAAGTACTTCCCATCTCATCAAATAAATCCGCTTTTAATTTTACTAAATTTACATCTAAATTAATTAAAACACGAACTCCTACAGCTTGATCGTCTCTTAAAAGAGAAAGTAATAAATGTTCTGTACCAATATAACCATGTTTAAAAGCACGAGCTTCTTTTAATGATGACTCAATAACACGACGGGCACGAGGGGTAAACGGTACATCAGAAGAAAAGTAACCAGTTCCTGCCCCAACTAATCTTTCAATTTCATCTCGTGCTTCACGTAGAGTTACACCATTTCTTTTCAAAGCACTAGCTGCAAAACCCTGCCCTTCGGCAATTAAACCTAATAAAATTTGTTCAGTACCAACGAAATTATGCCCAAATACACGACCTTCTTGTTGCGCAATAAATATTGCATGCAAAGCTCGTTCTGTAAAACGTTCAAACATTTGTTTTTTTTTATTTTTTTTTGTTCAATTACTATCTTTTTTAAGTTTTTAATCTATTTTTCAGATTTATCATTCTAAAGCATGTTTGTTTTTTTAATGTAAAACAATTTTATAAAAAGTAATTTTTTTTGTTAATTAAATAAAAACTAATTTATAGATGTTTTTCATAATTTATATTATAATACATGTTATCACAAAATTAATTTTATTTTAAATTAAAGATTAAATATGAATACTTTTTTAACTGTTTTTAATTTATTAATTAACAAAATCGAAGAAAAATATAAACAAGAAAACTTACCCGAAATTCAAGTAGGTGATTTAATAAGATTAGGACTTTTAATCAAAGAGGGAAATAAAGAAAGAACCCAATATTTTGAAGGGACAGTCATCGGAAAAAAAAATGGAAATTTAACAAGTACTATAACTGTACGTCGTGTTTCTCAAGGAATCGGAGTTGAAAAAGTATTTCTTGTGAATTCGCCAAAAATTAAATCAATTAACATTCTACGATCTTCATACGTACGTCGTGCAAAATTATATTATTTAAGAGAGTTATCTGGTAAACGAACACGTCTAAAACAAAAATACTAAAAAAAAGTATTACAATAATAATGCATCCAACTGGATTTGAACCAGTGTTGTTCTAAAAGAAAATGGATTATGAGTCCAGTGCCTTCGACCACTCGGCCATAGATGCTTTAAAACCTACATATGTATATGTATATATATTTGGAGCTGGTGGGATTTGAACCCACTTGCATTTTAATAGTTTCTTTTCTACTTTTTCATAAGTTTATTCTAACAATAAATGTATAAAAAATGGTCTTTTTAAAGGGTATTATTCTTGACATCATAGTGTAGTTTTAAATATTAGGAATAGATTTAACAATTTCTATAACTAATTACCTTAAATTATCTTAAAAATCTTTTTTAATTTAACAAGAAACAAGGTCTTTTTCAAAATTGATGATATTATTTGCAATTATTATTTTAGTTTTATTAAACAAAAATTGTAAAAAATTTTATTAAAATGTCGAATCCAGAGCAACCCCAAATTAATTTATAATCCAATAAATAAAAAGTGACTATTAACTCCAGATTTTGCTGAAATAATATAGTCACTTAGAACAACTTTTATTTTCTTATTCAAGATCAATACGGTTTGGATTTCTTGAGGGATCATTTGATAAAAATCCAAAAACGAAAAGAGAAGTGAAGAAAATTACTACTGTATATACTAGAATTTTTAATGTTAACATAAATAAAAATTTTTCTAAAATAATTTACAATAACTAGTATAATTTAAGTTCTAAGAATTTATTAATAAATTTAATCAGTTCAAAAAATTTATATTAAGTAATCCAAAACGGAATAATACGATTAACAGTAAACTCAAAATTTTGGTTAAATTTTAAATTTGTTTTATTTAAGTAACCCTCAACAATTATAGAATCTCCAATTTTATAATTTTTTAAAAATTCAATTTGCATTTTTTCGTTCCAAATTTTTAAATTTAATGGCGCAGATTTAAAAGTTTTGGAAAAATAAATAAATTGAACAGATATTTTCAAAAAACTATTTATTTTTTTGGGTTTTTCAATAATTCGAACTAACAAAATACTATTATTCATAGATTTCTATAATGTTAAATCACGACGTTTTAAAGTTTTTTCATAATTTAAATCTTTTAAAGTTTTTAGGATTTTTTCAAAATAATCTTTTAAATAATCTTCAAGAACAAGTAATTCGTCCTTATCAATTTGAAGGAGTTTATATAAATTTGAACTACTTTCATTATCAATTTTAGAATTACTTGAATATTCAAGGATCTTTATAAATGCTAAACGTTGGTAAATATTTAAACTCCATTCAAATAATCCAATAATTTTCTGAATAAATTTTAAAGTTGAAATTGGTAATAATTTAACTTGAGCTGTTTGACCTGATAATTGTTCGCATGTTTGAATAATTTCTTGAGAAAGCCAATTTTTTGGTCCTGAAATTGTATACAAAGTTTTACTAATTTTTTTGTTAGTTAAACTTTTTAAACAGATTTTTGAGGTATCTTCTGTATCAATGTAAGCTGTTGAAAACTTTTCATCAGTTGTCCAAATTGGTTGATTGTCTAAAATTGGAATAGCGTACTGGTTAATTAAAGCTTGATAAAAGCCTGGTACTCGAAAAATCGTAAAAGGTAACTTAGATTTTTGAATTGCTGTCTCGATCTCTGCTTTTATGCTCATTAATGGAACATCCGTTGATTTTTGTGCTCCTACTATTGAAAAGAAAATAAAACGCTTGATTTGAGCTATTTCGGCTAATTTAATCAATGTTATTTTACTTTTATAATCTACTTCACTAATATTTATAATATCATTTACTCGAGTAGTAGACGCATCAATTATTGCATCTGAACCCAAGAATGTAAAAGGTAAAGTTTCTGGTAATGTTAAATCACCGTAAACTAGTTCTGCTCCCCACTTTTTAATAAAGTTTGCTTTTTTTTGATTTCGCACTAAACATTGAACTTTAAAACCACTGACTAAAGCTTTTTTAACAAGTTGTCGACCTAAAGTTCCCGTTCCTCCAATAATCAGTAATGTCATAAATTAAAAAAAAAAAAAATTAAAAATCTTTCGACAACTTTAGGTAAAAAGGGACTTGAACCCTTAAGATTAAAATTTTCACATTTTAAGTGTGTTGCGTCTACCAATTTCGCCATCTACCCATTCTAAAAAGTGTCTTGATAACAATAAAAAATTATTTAAGTAATCAATAAATTAAAAAAATTAGTTTTTTAAATTTGAGAATTATTTTTTACAAATTTTTTTTAATACTTAAAAATTTAACTTGAATTTATTTAAATACATTATATTTCAATTTTAATGTTTTTATATTCTGTAATATTTTTTTTATAATTATTATTAAAATTCATTTAAAAATTTAAATATTTATGGAACAAAATAAGTTTGAAACAAATGTTGAAAATTTTGTAAATAAACCTTACAAATATGGTTTTTCAACAAATATTGAAAAAGAGGAGTTCCCTTACGGAATTAATGAAGAAATTATAAAACTAATTTCAAAAAAGAAAAAAGAATCCAAATTTATGCTTGAATTTCGATTAAAAGCTTATACACAGTGGAAAAAAATGCAAAGACCAAATTGGTCATTTTTGAATTATAAAGATATTAATTATGATGACATTTTGTGTTATTCTGCTCCAAAAACAAAAAAAAAATTGGAAAGTTTAGATGATGTTGATCCAGAACTAAAACGAACATTCGAAAAATTAGGTATTTCTTTAAATGAGCAAAAAAAATTAGCTAATGTAGCAGTGGATGCTGTTTTTGATAGTATTTCAATTGCAACTACTTTTAAGGATGATTTAGCAAAATATGGAGTTATTTTTTGTTCAATTTCTGAAGCAATTGAATCATACCCAAATTTAATAAAAAAATATTTAGGATCTGTTGTTCCGATTGGAGATAACTATTTTGCTGCTTTAAATTCGGCTGTTTTTAGTGATGGCTCATTTTGTTATATACCAAAAAATGTGGTTTGTCCTTTAGAACTTTCAACTTATTTCCGAATAAATGATCAATTCTCTGGCCAATTTGAAAGAACTTTAATTATAGCTGAAGAAAATAGTTATGTAAGTTATCTTGAAGGGTGTACCGCACCACAATATGATAATAATCAACTTCATGCAGCAATTGTAGAATTAATTGCTTTAAAAAATGCTGAAATTAAATATTCAACTGTTCAAAATTGGTATGCAGGTGATGAAAATGGAAATGGAGGAATTTTTAATTTCGTAACAAAGCGTGGCTTATGCTTAGGAGAAAATTCAAAAATTTCTTGGACTCAAGTTGAAACTGGTTCCGCAGTTACTTGGAAATATCCAAGTTGTATTTTAACAGGAGAAAAATCAAAAGGTGAATTTTATTCTGTAGCAATAACAAACAATTATCAGCAAGCAGATACTGGAACAAAAATGGTACATATTGGTAAAAACACTCGTAGTAAAATAATTTCGAAAGGTATTTCAGCTGCAAATTCAAAAAACATTTACCGCGGATTAGTTAAAATTAATAAACAAGCAAAAAATAGTAGAAATTATTCACAATGTGACTCGTTGTTAATTGGAAATAGTTCACAAGCAAATACTTTCCCCTATATTGAAGTTCAAAATTCAAGCTCAAAAACTGAACATGAAGCTTCAACTTCTAAAATTGGAGAAGAGCAAATTTTTTATTGTTTACAACGTGGAATTTCTATGGAAGAAGCAATAAGTTTAATTGTAAACGGTTTTTGTCAAGATGTATTTCAAAAATTACCTTTAGAATTTGCTGAAGAAGCGGATAAATTATTAAGTTTAAAATTGGAAGGTAGTGTAGGCTAAGATTAAAATAAAGCAAAACTTAAAAAAAAATTTAAATCTCTTAATTGTATTCCAAATAGTTATTTTGCTTTTATTAAGCATTTATTGTATATATTATATTTAATAATATCCAAAACTTTTTATAAATTTTTATTTATTAATTATGGCTAAAAAAAGTAGTATTGCAAAACAAAAGAAAAGAGAAGGCTTAGTTTTAAAGTATAAAGAAAAACATGAGAAACTTTTAAAAGAATTTAAATCTGCGAGTTCGTATGAAGAAAAATTAGAATTGCAGTTTAAATTACAAAAAATTCCTTTAAACGCTTCAAAAATAAGGTTACGTAATCGTTGTTGGCATACTGGTCGACCACGTGGTGTTTACCGTGATTTTGGCTTATCAAGAAACATGATTCGCCTAATGGGCCACCAAGGACTTTTACCTGGTTTAACTAAATCAAGCTGGTAAAATTTTATAAACTAATTCTATTAAATTGTACAATTTGAAAAATTCAAATTGTACAATTTTCTATAATTCTAATTGGTTACCTAATTGATATTGTAAATACGCAGCTACAAACAAACCAGCTAAAGTAACTGGTATAAAACCTAAAACAATTCCGAAAAGAAGAGGTTCAATCATATTTATTTTTAATTTTATTTTTAATTATTATCTAAAGCCAACTGATGCTTGCCAAACAAATGCAAGTAATAAAAAGAATACAGGAACAATTGGTAAAATGTCGATTATTGGACTAAAGAAAACATAAGCTTCTGGTAATCTTGAAATGAAAATTGATTCCATAAGGTATTAAATAATAACGAATAATTTTTAAAAATCTTAAGTTAATAGTAAATTTTTTACTATAGTTAAAAAATTGTAAAAGTAAAGTATAATAATTAATGTTAAGATCAAAAATCTTTTGGACAAATATTTATTAAGATTTAAGTTTTATTGAAAATATAAAAACTTTAAACTTATACCTAATTATACATCATAAATACAAATCTTTTATCTCATTGGAGAACAATGTTATGACACTTCTTATACAGATTTTAGTAGGTCTACTAGTCATGCTATCTTTTGTTCTTATAATTGCTGTTCCAGTTACTTTAGCAACACCTGGTGAATGGGAAACATCACAAGGTAATTTTTATAATCTTACTAAAGTTTGGGCAACTCTAGTTATTTTAACAGGTTTAGCAAACGGATTAGAATAATTTTTTCAATAAAATTAAATAGTTAATTGATATACTATTTAATTTTATTGACAATTAAAAAAAAATTATATATATATATTTGAAGTTGTTAACAAAAATTAAATAAGTAATTCAACTTATTAAAGAGTAAACTATTGCGGGTATAGCTCAGTGGTAGAGCGCAACCTTGCCAAGGTTGATGTCGCGCGTTCGAATCGCGTTACCCGCTTATTGCATAAAAGTAATTAAAATTTAATTAAATTTTTTTTCTAGTAAATTCATATCAGATCAATTTTCAGAAAAAATCGAGGCACGAGCTTTTATTCAAATTTTCTGTACATAGAAAATAAAGGCGAACGACGGGACTTGAACCCGCGAATGATGGAACCACAACCCATTGCCGTAACCACTTGGCTACGCCCGCCTACTTCACATGTATCCATAAAATACATTAAATATAATTATACTTTATTAGATAAATATCAGTTGAAAAATTCTTTTTTAATAAAAAATTATGTCCGATTTAATAATATTTTATGTAAATGGTAAAAAATATTCTTTTTCTTCTAAATTGTTTTTTAAATTCACTTTATTTCATTTATTATTGCACTTAAACTATAACACAAAATTAATTGTTATTGAATTGAATGGAATTGTAATTGACAGTAACAATTGGCCTAAGATTTATTTAAAAAACAATGATTTAATAGAAATTGTCACAATTGTTGGTGGAGGTTAAAGATTTTTTTTTGTTAATATTATTCTACCTTGATTGTAATCAATAAACAATATTGAAACAGTAATTAAATCGCCAATTTTAAATAATTTTTTCAAAGGTTCTTTAATACGAGACTTTGAAATTTTTGAAATATGTAATAGACTCTTAATTCCAAAAACATTTATAAATAAACCATAATTTGAAATCCCCATAATGCAACCAATAACAGTTTCATTTCTTTTTACAGGTTTAATTTGCCAATTAAAATAACTAGATTTAGCATTAACAAGAATCCTTGGGGTTTTTTTATTTTCATTTATATTTACAATTTTTATAGGTAACTGTGCATTTTTTTTATAAGTTTTTTTTAAATATTTTGGCAACGCATTGTTTGGTACAAAGGCTTTAAAATTTATACTTGAGAGTAGAGAAAATTGATTAATTTTAAGAATTTTACCTTTACGTGTACTTTGAAAAATTGTTGCAAAAATAGTCGAATTTTCTTGTTCTAATGTTCTCAGTCTTGATAAACAAAATGATTTTTTCATTTGTGTTAGCGATATAATCGATTTCCTATCTCCAATTTTATAATCAATTAATATAAAATCACTAATTTTTGACTTTTGATTTTTTAAAATAATTTTTAAGGGTGTAAATTTCAATTTCTTTTTTTTTAGTGTTGTTTTCTGGATAAACTCTTCATATGGAAGATAACCTAAAGCATCTATACCTATATCAACTAAAAAACCATGTTTTTCAGCAATTAAAATTTTTCCACCAATAATTTCATTTTTTGAAAAAACATAGTTATATTTTTTGATTATTCTTACAAACAAGCTTGACTTAATAATTTTTGAAAACTTAATTAGCATGATAATTATTTTTATATGATTTATTCCATTCTTTAATTCCACTGAATAAGTATATTCCAGAAAGTTAACTTTAAAAAAAAAATGAAGTCTCTTTAAAATATTTAGCTTGTTTAAAATTAAAAGACATAAATTAATTTTTTTAAATTAATTTATGTCTTTTAAGTTAAAAGTTATGCTTTTAATAAATACTAAAAAAGCTTTTCATGTGTTAATGGGACAAAAACAAATATTTTTAAATAGAAAAACTATTTATAAAAATTGAAGAAGTCAGTTATTTTTTAATTAATAACGTAAACCACGAGTATTTCTTTGAACTGCGTAGCTAGAAATTGTGTAGATAATACGACGACCGTCTGCTTCTTGGCGCTCTAGGTAGAAGCCTGGCTCAGATTTTGGACGTTGTACGATGAAAGAAGATGCAGTACTTTCAACACCACGTGAAGCATTGAATGCTTGAATTTTGATGTAGCCTGATGGATTAACACGGCGACATTCATTAAGTTCATATAAGATTGCAGCTGGATCTTTAACGTCGAATAAAGGTAAACCCCAAAGTTCCCAATAAGCGTTACGTGGATGTGGATCATCTGACCACTCAATACCGATTGACCAACCTTGAGCAACACAATATTCGATTTGCTTAAGAATTTGATCGTCTGTTAAATTTGGTAAATACGAAAATGCACCTTGTGTAAGTCTCACTATTCAAATACTCCTGTGTTTTAAAATGAATAAAATAGAATTTAATAAATTTATCTAGATACGTGTCTTAGAAATTAACGGCTACCAGTAGCTGTTTCAACGAAATCAGCAGTATCAGTAGAAGTGTATTCAAATGTAATACCTTTCCAAAGATCTAAAGCAGTTTTTAATGGACCACAGATTTTAGCAATATTTTTTAAGATTTCAGGACCTTCAGCAACATAGTCACGGCCTTCATTTCTTGCAAGAACCATTGCTTCTAAAGCAACACGGTTAGCTGTAGCACCAGCTTGAATACCATCAGGGTGACCAATAGTACCACCACCGAATTGAACTACTACGTCATCACCTAAATAATATAATAATTGGTGCATTTGACCACAGTGGATACCACCTGAAGCAACTGGCATACATTTACGTAAAGAAGCCCAAGACATATCAAAGAAAAGACCTTGAGGTAAGTTGATTTCTAATTCATTCTCTAATAAAGTGTTGTAGAAACCTTTAACCATTAAAGGATCACCTTCTAATTTACCTACTACAGTACCAGCGTGAATATGGTCAACACCTGACATACGCATCCATTTACAGATTACACGGAAGTTAATACCATGATTCTTTTGACGAGCATAAGTAGAGTTACCAGCACGGTGTAAATGTAAAATCATATCATTTTTACGAGCCCAAATACCCATAGATTGGATAGCAGTATAACCGATAACTAAATCGATCATGATGATAACTGAACCGATTTCTTTAGCGTAGTCAGCACGAGTATACATTTCTTCCATTGTCGCAGCAGTTACGTTTAAGTAAGAACCTTTAACTTCACCTGATGCAGCAGCAGCACGGTTAATACCTTCCATACAGTAAAGGAAACGCTCTCTCCAACGCATGAATGGTTGTGAGTTGATGTTTTCATCATCTTTTAAGAAGTCAAGACCACCAGCTAAACCTTCGTATACTACACGACCGTAGTTTTTACCAGATAAACCTAATTTTGGTTTAACAGTAGCACCTAAAAGTGGACGACCAAATTTGTCAAGACGTTCACGTTCTACGATAACACCTGTTGCTGGACCTTGGAATGTTTTTAAGTAAGCATAAGGGATTCTCATATCTTCTAAACGTAATGCTTTAACAGCTTTAAAACCAAATACGTTACCGATAATTGATGCTGTTAAGTTAGGAATTGAACCTTCTTCGAATAAATCACATTCATACGCGATGTAAGCAAAGAATTGATCTGCTGCACTAGGTACAGGATCAACACGGTATGCTTTAGCACGGTAAACATCACAAGCTGTTAATAAATCAGTCCATACTACAGTCCAAGTTGCTGTAGATGATTCACCTGCTACTGCAGCAGCAGCTTCAACTGGATCAACACCTGGTTGTGGTGTAATACGGAATAAAGCTAAAACGTCAGTTTCTTTAATGCTGTAGTTAGCATCCCAGTAACCCATTTTTGCATAAGGGATTACACCAGATTCATAACGGTCACTTTTGATTCGCGTACGCTCATATGCTGATGAAGACATGTGTTCCTCCTGTTATATTTTTTTGTACGAATAAAAACACGTACAATTCTTAAAAAGATTTGTTTTTTTTTGATTACTATATTCTATACAAGACATTTTAAAATTTAAAAGATTTAAAACTAAAATTAAGCAAAAATAATCTATAAGTAGAAGTGTGTTTGAAAATAGTTTTAGAACATTAAAGTTCGTGCAGAATTCTTGCGTATTTGCCAGAATTGTACTTTAGAACTTTTTGTATCACAAAATAGATCTTACAAAATTTTACCATTAATAAAATTTAAATATTTATTTTAAAAAATTTAAATTATAATAAATTTTTTAAATAATTTTGAATTTTTAAAATAAAAAATAAAATAGTCACTTAATTGTATTTGCAAAATCGGGATAACAGGATTTGAACCTGTGACCCTCTGCTCCCAAAGCAGATGCGCTACCAAACTACGCTATATCCCGTTTTCTAAGTGGTCAATTAATATTTATACTAATCTTTATAAATTTACAAGTTTAAAATAAATAACAAATAAATATGCAATAAACTTTCTGCAAATTTGCAGAAAGTTTATTGAATTAAAAATTTATATATTTTATCTACGTGAGTAATACTCAACAATTAATAATTCATTAATACTAACTGTAAAATCATCTTTTGTAACTAATTCTTTAATAGTACCTTGCATTTTATCTAATTCCAAAAATTGTGGTGGACTAGCAATTTTTCTCAATGTTTTGTTATTATTTACAATTTTATCATTAATTAATATTTTATCACCAACATTACATTCAAAACTTGGAATATTAACTTTATTATTATTAACTTTTACATGGCCATGGCTAACATATTGCCTTGCTTGAGAAATCGAATTTGCCCAACCTAAACGAAATACAATCGTATCTAATCTCATTTCTAATAATTCAAGAATCTTAAGACCAGTTGAACCTTTTGTTTTTCTTGCCTTTTTTACATAACGAAACAATTGTTTTTCTGAAACACCGTAATTATAACGCAATTTTTGTTTTTCCATTAATCTTAATTTATAAGGACCAATTTTTTGATTATTGTCTTTGTCCTCATTCTTGTTAGTTTTAATTTTTGGATTTTGCATTAAGCCATCTAAATCGCCTAAACGACGTAAAATTTTTGCACGTGGGCCACGATAACGAGACATAATTTATTTTTATGTTTTTAAATTTATTTGTAAATTATATACTATAGAGAATAATTTTCTTGTATAATAGAAATTTTTTTTTGTATAATACATTTTAGTCTAAAGAAAATAAAGCTGGTAAAGGGACTTGAACCCCCAACCTACTGATTACAAGTCAGACGCTCTACCAATTGAGCTATACCAGCTTTTATAAGAATTGAACCCTTATGTTGGTTCCAAACCAGCCCTACTACTAATCAGTAGTAGTTTTAATTTTTGTTATAGTATTATTCCGCTCTTGTACAAACATATATATACAATATTTTATTAAAAATATTTTAAAAAACTAAAGTCTTTATTTTTTAACATGTGCATTTGTTTAAATTGTAAAAATATAAATCGTTGTTTACAATATTATTTAATTGAACTACAACACAATGAAAAACATTTAAATCCAAATCCACAATTTTTTCCAACTTCTCCTATTGTTAAAATAAAAACAATTGATAATTATAGTGAAATTGAATTAGAGTGGGATGTTTTTGAATGTCTATCATTTCGTGAAAATCCAGGTTATTGGTCTAAATTAATGTTATAATATTTTTTAAATTTAAAAATATGAATTTCCAAACTCTGGTTTTCAGACTAACAATTTAAAATTTTTTTTATTACTCTAATCTTTAATTTAATTTACATAAATAGAAAAAAAATTTTGATTTTAACTTTTTATTCTTTTTTTATAGACAAAAGATGTGTATAATAAGACTAGTAGAAAAATAAATATTAATAAATAAATGGGGGAGTGGTGAAATGGTAGACACAACGGACTTAAAATCCGTTGACCCTTAAAGGTCGTGAGGGTTCAAGTCCCTCTTCCCCCATTTTTTAATGACTAATTGCTAAGGGATTAAACGATAGCCTCTTTTTTTAATATAGTCTATTCTACGTAACCTTTTTCTAATTATACCTTTTGTTTCTATTTCCTCTTGTTTATTTGGAACAAAGATTTCAAGAATTTCATCAATAGCATCTTCATTTCTTACACAAGTTACATCATCCATCGGGATAAAAGTTGTGACATCCTCAAATAACAACTTTAACCTATCAATTTGTAGTTCTTTCCTTAAAAAATAAGAAAATTCTAATGCAAATACTGAACGTTCAGGAGCTCTTCGTTTTATTAACTTTGGAACAATATTTTTAGCATTTTTTGTTAGCAAACCACTTACTTTTTTTTCTTTAAACGAAATTTTCATCTTTTCATTTTCGCCTAAAAGGATATTTTCATCAAGTAAGGGTACATAATTGTTTTCTTTAACTAATACCTTACCACTTTTATTAATTTCAATTATTTCATATTCGTATTTATTAAAAAGACTTTTTAAAAGAACAAATTTTAATTCATCACCAGTTGTTTCAAAAATAATTTGTTGATTTGTTAATTCAATAATTCTGCCTTCAAACATTTTTATTAATTTAAGAATTTGTAAACGATTTTTTTCTGATATTTTAATTGTAAAAAGAACTAATTCTCTCTCAATATGCTTTAGATAAGTCCAATCTTCAACACTTACTATATCAACTAATTTATAAAGATGACGACGTATTTGCAAAATTCTGTCATATGTATCATTAATTATAAATGTTAGTTTCGTAGTATTTTTGTTATCATCGCTACAAATTGTTAAACTTTCAAAATCATAACCACGACGAAAAAGAACACCAAAAATTCTTGTTAATATTCCAAGTTCATTACTTGCATATATTACAAGTTTATGGAGTGAAAGATTTTCTTTCATAAATATTACTTTGTTTAAGTTAAATATATTTTATAAAATAACGAAATTTTATAAATTTTTGAGCAAAAATTATTTAAATATAATAATAATTTAATTAAAATCTATTACTATAACTTATAAGATAAAATTTAATATAAAAGTTTTTATTTAAAATTTAAATAAATACTTTTATATCAATTTAATTAATTTCTTCTTTTTGAATATAAATAAAAAGAAGAGACATTGCTAAACCAGGAAAAATAATTCCTACTAAAGGAACCAAGATTGAAGGTAAAAATGAAGCAGTCATAATAATAATTCTTGTTATGGTATATTTAATTATTATATTATATAATAACTAAATTGTAAATTAATAAAAATTATATGAATAAACAAATATTATATCAGGATAATGCACGTAGAAATTTAGAAAAAGGAATGGAATTACTTGCAAAATCTGTTTCAATTACATTAGGTCCAAAAGGAAGAAACGTTGTTATTGAAAATGATTTTAATAATCCAGAGATTATTAATGATGGAGTTAGCATAGCAAAATATATTGAATTGCCAAATAATATTGAAAATACTGGTGTATCTTTAATTCGCCAAGCTGCCTCGAAAACAAATGATGTAGCCGGTGATGGTACAACAACAGCAACTATTTTAGCATATGCCATCGTTAAAGAAGGAATGCGAAACATTGCTGCAGGAGCAAACGCAATTTTGTTGAAAAAAGGTATTGAAAAAGCAATAAAATTTGTTGTTTCAAATATTCGTGATTATTCAAAGCCAGTTGAAGATGTAAAAGCTGTAACACAAGTTGCTGCGATTTCGGCAGGTAATGATAATGAGCCAGCAGAAATGATTGCAACTGCATTTAGTAAAGTAGGTAAGGATTGCATAATATCTTTGGAAGAAGGGAATTTAACTTCTACAACTTTAGAAATTACTGAAGGAATGAATATTGACAAAGGTTTTATTTCACCTTATTTTGTAACTGATCTTGAAAAAATGGAAACAGTTTATGAAGACCCATATATATTAGTTACAGATAAAAAAATAACATTTGTTCAACAAGAATTAATTCCGATTCTTGAACAAGTTGCTCCAACTAAAAAACCACTACTTATAATTTCTCATGATATTGAAAAAGAAGCCTTAGCAACTTTAGTTTTAAATAAATTGCGTAATATTGTAAATGTTGTTGCAGTTCGTGCCCCAAGTTTTGGTGAACAAAGAACACTTTATTTAGATGACATTGCTGTTTTAACAAATGGTAAATTAATAACTGAAGAAACAGGATTAAACTTACAAAATATAACAATTAATGATCTAGGAAGAGCTAAAAAAATTATTGTAACGAAAGATAATACAACAATTATTGCTGATGGAACACAAAAAGAAATAAAACAAAGATGTGAACAATTGAAAAATCAAATTAATTTAGCTGAAACTCAATATGAAAAAACAAAATTACAAGATCGTATTGGAAAATTAACGGGTGGCGTTGCCATAATTAAAGTTGGAGCAGCAACTGAAACTGAAATGAAAGATAAAAAATTACGTCTTGAGGATGCAATTAACGCTACCCGTGCAGCAATTGAAGAAGGAATTGTTCCAGGTGGAGGTACCCTTTTAGCTCATTTAGCGGAACCTACAAAAATATGGGTCAAAAATAATTTGTTAGAAGATGAACTTGTTGGTGGACTTATTGTTTGCAAAGCAATGTTAGAGCCGTTGAAAAAAATTGCCGAAAATGCAGGTAAAAATGGTAGTATCATCTTTCAAAATATTCAAGAAAAAGATATCGAATATGGATATAATGCTGCTAGCGATAAATTTGGTAATATGTATGAATTTGGAGTTGTTGATCCTGCAAAAGTTACAAGATCAGCAATTCAAAATGCCGGATCTATAGCAAGCATGATTTTAACTACAGAATGTTTAATTGTAAATAAAAATTAATTAAATTTCATTTATAAGGATTTTTAAATAATTTATTAAAGAAAAAGGTATTATTTTATAAAAATAAAAATTTTTTGAACAATTATTATTTTTATTTAAATCTAACTTTTTTTTTAATAATTTTGATAAAGGAATTTTATAGTAAAAATAATTTTTGTAATTTTTAAGGAGTCGTTGAAAATACAAATTTTTTCTAAAATAACGTTGCTTGATAAGTTCACCATAAAATGGAATATCTCCATAGGCAATAAGATCCAATTCTTTATCACTTAATTGAAAAATTAAACTTTTTTGAAGATGGATTTTTAAAAGCAAAATTATTTTTGTTAATTGATTTGAAGTTAAATAAAATTTTTTATTTTTGTATTTTTTTATAGCAAAAGTTGAATAAAATTTTATGTAATCTAAATGTAAAGAATTAAGTATCAAATCATTTAAAAAATGCGTATATTGAACAAAATCGAAAATTTTAAAAGTATACAGTGCAACACTTAAACTTCTATGAAATCTATTATTTATTAGGGAACAATTTTTCATACTCTCTTACAATATATTAAAAATAATTTTTTTAAATAAAAATATTTAATTTAAGAAATTATTTTCTAATTTTTTGATTAGAAAATAATTTTTTATTCAACAGCAATCAAAGTAAAATTAAATTCACGTTGTAATTTTAATAACTGTTCTTTTGAAAGAGTTGTTAAACTACCATTTTTCAATTGCCATAAATTCAGTAGCTTAGTATAACCATTTAAAATCTTTATCCTTTCGATTTTAGATAACCAAGGTATTAAATTAAGTTGATTTCTTAATAAGTACCAACTATCAAAACGTGGCCAAAAGTAGTATGAAGTTATTGGAATTGTTAAGTTAAATTTTGAAATTTTTTTATCAATTGCAATTCCAATATAATATTTTGACCAAATAACGTTAAAAGAAAAATCTGACATTAGAAATTTAAGTTTTAGAAATAATAACTTTCAAAGTTTTTTTAGTGGAGAAATTATTAAATTACAAAGAATTATTTAGTTTTGGTTAGCACATTTGCCGAAATTAATAAATTTAAAACGGTTTTTGTAGGTTGAGCTCCATTATTTAAATAGAATTTAATTGTGTCCACATCAAGTTTTACCTGATTTTTAATTGGACTATAAACTCCTACTTCTTTTATAGCTAAACCATCACGACGGCGTTTACTCTCGATAACTACAATTCTATAATGTGGTAATTTTTTTCTTCCTAATCGTTTTAAGCGTATTTTTAGCATAAGTAAAAAAGTTTTTTTTTTCTTTAATTATATATCATAAAAACTATTCATGTAAATAGTATAAAAATATTTTAAATATTTTATAAATACCTTAAAGGTAAATACTAGCCTCACCATACTCAATTTTATCAGCCATCATTGCTAAAAAAAGACTGTAGTTTAATAAACCATTAATAAATATACTTAACAAGATTGGCCCTATATTAAAACGATTAAAAACAACCCATGGAAATTTTGAAATAAAAAATGAAAATGCATAGTCAAAAGGGATTGCAATAATTGACCATGGCATGTAATAAGGACAAACATTTGGTAACCACCAAAGCATAATACGAAAGTTATACCAAATTTCAATATATGTACAAAATTTATAAAATTTCCAAAACAAATCAGCACTAGGAAAAAGTTTAATTAACGTTGTTGGAAGACCAGAAGCGAAAAAGTTATAAAACCCTTTTGCAAAATTATCTAAATAAATACCAATTGGTGTTGAAATAATTAATTTAATTAACTCTTCGAAAGTTTCTTGTATAAAATAGAAAAATAACATATAAAAATATTATAATAAAAAAATGTAATTTATATTTAATAAATCAGTTTAACATATTATCAAAAAAAAAGATTAAAAAGTTTTTTTTTTATGAGTTTAAAATTAATTTAATTGTTTTAACAATTTCAATTACATTATTTTTTTTAATTGTATAAATTGGAATTTTTTTACTTTTTGCAATTTTACATAATTTTTTATTATTTTTTATATATGACTTCAAAGCTAAAACAATAGTGGCTTTTGAAAGATTTTTTGTTGACAAAATTTCTAAACCAAATGTCTGAAAAATTTTTTGAATTTTTGTAAACGACATTGCATAACAGTAAATAAAAATTTTTTTATTTTCAAATTTATTTAACAAATTAATTTTTAAAATTTTTGATTTTAACTGTTTTTTAGTTTTTAATTTTGTGGAAGTATTGATAAAATTACTTATTACTATTGGTTTTGTTTCACTAGTAATATTTTTATGTTTAATTATAATTTTATTTGAAAATAATAATTCACGAGTCTCTGCTGTAAATTTTTTATTTTTTAATAATAAATCAACAGCTTCATTTACATTTTGGTGAATAGTAAAAACGTTTTTTTTATTAATTTCAATAATAATTTCAAATGTTGGTAAACCTTTACGTTCAAGAATTGTTTTTTGCGTACCCCTTTTTTTTGCTTCTTCATCGCTTAAAATTACACTTTGAATTCCACCAATTAAATTTGTTAAAGTAGGATTTTTTATTATATTTTCTAAGCATCGGCCATGAGCAGTCCCAATTAATTGAACCCCACGTTCAGAAATTGTTTGAGCAGCTGCAACTTCAGTTTCAGTACCAATTTCATCAACCATAATAACTTCTGGCATGTGGTTTTCAACAGCTTCAATCATAATATCATGTTGTAATTTATAACTTGGAACTTGCATCCGACGTGCATTTCCAATTCCAGAATGTGGTATATCGCTATCTCCGCCAATTTCATTGGAGGTATCCACAATAACAACACGTTTATTCATTTCACTAGATAAAACACGTGCAATTTCTCTAATTATAGTTGTTTTTCCAATACCAGGGCGACCAATTATTAAAATAGATTTATTTAATTCCATTAAATCCCGTAAAATATTAATTGTTCCAAATAATGTTCTTCCAATTCGACAAGTTAAGCCAATAATTAAGCCGTCCCGATTCCTTAGACAACTAATTCTATGTAAAGTTTTTTCAATTCCGGCTCGGTTTGTACTATTAAATTTTGAAATTTGTTTTGTACAAAAATCAATATCCTGCCAGGATACTATTTTTGTATTTAAATATTCTGAACTTTCCATAAAACGTAATTGTGGTCTTTGCCCAATATCTAAAATAATTTCAATTATCTCATTTTTTTTTTGATGATCTAACAAAATATTTTTGATATAATTGGGTAAAATAATAAATAATTTTTTTAAATCTTTTTTAATTACCATAAATAAAATAATTTTCAGTTAATTTTGGAAATATAAGTTTTTTCCAAATTTTATTATAATCTATAATTTTTTTTTTTAAAAAATTTACTATAATACTATATTGAAAACTAATATTAGAATACTTTTTTATTCGTAAGTTATTAGCGTTTCATAAAATTTTAGTTCTAATTAAGGAAATTTAGATGGTTACAAGTTCAACTGAACAAAAAAACGTTCGAGTAATTGTCGATAAAGATGCAGTAGAAACATCGTTTGAAAAATGGGCCAAGCCAGGACATTTTTCAAGAACTTTAGCTAAAGGTCCAAAAACAACAACTTGGATTTGGAATTTACATGCAGATGCACACGATTTTGATGGTAATTCGAATTCATTAGAAGATGTTTCAAGAAAAATTTTTAGTGCACATTTTGGTCAACTTGCAATAATATTTTTATGGATTAGTGGAATGCATTTCCATGGTGCATATTTTTCAAATTATTTAGCTTGGTTAAATAATCCTACAACAATTAAACCAAGTGCTCAAGTTGTTTGGCCAATTGTTGGTCAAGAAATTCTAAATGGTGATGTTGGTGGAAATTTCCAAGGTGTACAAATAACATCCGGGTTCTTTCAACTTTGGCGTGCTGAAGGTATTACAACAGAAAGTGAATTATATTGGACTGCTATCGGCGGTTTAATTATGTCAGGTTTAATGCTTTTCGCTGGTTGGTTCCATTACCATAAAGCTTCACCAAAATTAGAATGGTTCCAAAATGCTGAATCAATGATGAATCATCATTTATCAGGATTACTAGGTTTAGGTTCTTTATCATGGGCTGGTCACCAGATTCATATTGCACTACCAATTAATAAATTATTAGATGCAGGTGTAACAGCACAAGAAATTCCAGCACCACATGAATTTTTAATAAACCGTACAATTCTTGCACAATTATATCCAAGTTTTAATAAAGGTTTAACACCATTTTTCACTGGAAACTGGAGTGAATATAGTGACTTTTTAACTTTCAAAGGTGGGTTAAACCCAATTACTGGGGGTTTATGGTTAAGTGATATTGCTCACCATCATTTAGCAATTGCTGTAATTTTTATTATTGCTGGTCATATGTATAAGACTAATTTTGGAATTGGTCATAATATGAAAGAAATTTTAGAAGCACATAAAGGTCCTTTCACAGGTGAAGGTCATAAGGGCTTATATGAATTATTAACAAATTCATGGCATGCTCAATTATCTATTAATTTAGCTATGATGGGGTCACTAAGTATAATCGTTGCTCACCATATGTATGCGATGCCACCGTATCCTTATATTGCAACAGATTATCCTACACAATTATCTTTATTCACACATCACATGTGGATTGGTGCATTCTGTATAGTAGGTGGAGCTGCACATGGTGCTATTTCAATGGTTCGTGACTATACACCTTCAAATAATTATAATAACTTACTTGATCGAGTAATTCGTCATCGTGATTCAATCATTTCTCATTTAAATTGGGTATGTATCTTTTTAGGTTTCCATAGTTTTGGATTATATATTCATAATGATACAATGCGAGCATTAGGTCGTTCACAAGATATGTTTTCAGATAAAGCTATTGCTTTAAAACCAATTTTTGCTCAATGGATTCAAAATATTCATTTAATTGCACCAAATAACACAGCTCCAAATGCTTTAGCTACTACGAGTTATGCTTTTGGTGGTGATATTGTTGCAGTTGGTTCAAAAATTGCAATGATGCCAATTTCATTAGGAACAGCAGATTTTATGGTTCACCATATCCATGCTTTTACAATCCATGTAACAGTACTAATTTTACTTAAAGGTGTTCTATATGCAAGAAGTTCAAAACTTATTCCTGATAAAGCAAATTTAGGATTCCGCTTCCCATGTGATGGTCCAGGACGTGGAGGTACATGTCAAGTTTCAGCTTGGGATCACGTATTTTTAGGTCTATTCTGGATGTACAATTCAATCTCAGTTGTTATTTTCCATTTTAGTTGGAAGATGCAATCAGATGTTTGGGGCTCAGTTAGTTCAACAGGCGTTGTTTCTCATATAACTGGTGGAAACTTTAGTCAAAGTGCTTTAACTATAAATGGCTGGTTAAGAGATTTCCTTTGGTCACAAGCTTCACAAGTAATCCAATCATATGGTTCATCAATTTCAGCATATGGTCTAATTTTCTTAGGTGCTCACTTTATTTGGGCATTTAGTTTAATGTTTTTATTTAGTGGACGCGGATATTGGCAAGAATTAATTGAATCAGTTGTTTGGGCTCATAATAAATTAAAAGTTGCTCCAACAATCCAACCACGTGCTTTAAGTATTACTCAAGGTCGTGCGGTGGGGTTAGCACATTACTTATTAGGTGGTATTGG
>Ga0181590_10000547_pt1 | contig 30218 bp, 25 predicted proteins | sample 071ome_34_FD_132446 | JGI IMG/M metagenome (GOLD analysis project Ga0181590, IMG submission 132446) | Coastal salt marsh microbial communities from the Groves Creek Marsh, Skidaway Island, Georgia - 071411BT metaG (megahit assembly) | ecosystem: Environmental > Aquatic > Marine > Intertidal...
TTGGCGGTGTAAGGCCGCCAACTGCCGGTCCAAGGTGGTCTTGTCCCAGTACAGGTCCAGGCCAATTTCCCCAACGGCGATGTAGTCGGCCGCATGCTCCGCCCAAAGCGCCTCATAGCGGTCCAATACCGCTTCCCAATCTTCGCCCACATCGCAAGGGTGCAGCCCCAGCATCACGCGAATTTGTTCCGGATACCGGGCTTGTAGGGATTGCATTCGGGGCCAACTCTCGTCGTCCACATTGGGAATAAACATGTGGGTGACGCCAGCCTCCAAAGCACGCACCATCACGGCATCTATATCCTCCGCCAATTGCGGATTGTCTAGATGCGTGTGCGTATCGATCAAGGGATTGGGATTAGAGTCCGAGGCCCTTCTTGGCGTCTCCGCCCATCAAGTGCTCCACGGGGTTCTCCAAGGCCTCTTTGATGGCCACCAACGTACCGACGGATTCGCGGCCGTCAATGATGCGGTGGTCATAGCTCAAGGCCACGTACATAAAGCGACGTACCACGATGTCACCGTTCACCACGACGGGGCGCTCGACAATGTTTTGCATACCCAAAATGGCGCTCTGCGGGGGATTGATAATCGGCGTGCTGAGCATGGATCCAAACACCCCGCCATTCGTGATCGTAAAGCATCCTCCCGTCATTTCATCGACCGTGATTTTTCCATCGCGCACTTTGGTTGCCAAATCCTTGATGGCCGACTCAACACCTGCAAAGTCTAGAGTGTCTGCATCGCGAACGACTGGCACCATCAGTCCTTTGGGACCGCTCACCGCCACCGAGATATCCGTGCGGTCAAAGCTGACCATGTCGTCGCCGTCAATCATGCTGGCTACCGCAGGGTACATTTTCAAAGCACGAACCACCGCTAACGTAAAGAAGCTCATGAAGCCCAAGCCGACGCCGTGCTTCTCGGCAAACGCCTCTTTATACTGCTTGCGCAAATCCATGATAGGCTTCATGTCCACCTCGTTGAACGTGGTCAACATGGCTGTTTCATTCTTGACAGAGACCAAGCGCTGCGCCAACTTGCGGCGAAGTGCACTCATACGCTGACGGGTTTCGCCGCGTCCGGAGGTTGTCGACCCCATGGCCACTTTCGCGTTGACGGCATCTTCCTTCGTGATGCGACCATCCTTGCCTGTACCCTGCACTTGCACTGCGGAAATTCCTTTTTCATCCAGAATTTTCTTGGCGGCAGGGCTAGGAGTGCCCGTGGCATAGGTCTGGGTGCTCGCGCTGGCCGCCACAGGCATAGGGTTGGGTGCCGCAGCTGCGGCAGGTTTCGCTGCGCCGCCCGCAGGAGCTTCAGCAGAGGTATCAATTTTGCAGACGACTTGGCCCACAGCTACGGTGGTGCCAGGCTCCACTAAAATTTCAATGACCCCACTCATTTCAGCGGGCAATTCCAACGTAGCCTTGTCCGAGTCTACTTCCGCAATGGCTTGGTCCTTTTCGACGTAGTCTCCCGTGCTGACTAACCAGCTGGCAATTTCCACTTCTGAGATGGACTCACCGGGAGAAGGAACTTTCATGTCAAGTATCATAGGACAAAGATTTAGCAGTCAAATGTTTTTTGAATGGTCGCATGTTGAATGTGGTGTGCGGCCTGGTGCGATCCAGAGGCAGGCGCGGCCGAGGCAGCAGGTGAAACACGCTGCAAGGGCCAATCAGTGTGGGTGCGGAGGTAGGACCACGCCCCCATGTTGGCAGGCTCTTCTTGAGCCCAAACCCATTTCACATCGGCAGAATATTTGGCCATTTCTTCCATCACGCGTGCCTCCGGCAAGGGATAGAGCTGTTCCAAACGGATCAAGGCCGTTGTGGTGTCTTGACGCTTTTGACGCTCCTCCAACAATTCATAGTAGAGCTTGCCCGAACAGAGTACCACCTTTTGAATGTTTTTGGGATCCAAATCGTCCCCCAATACCGGCTGGAACGACCCTTCGGCTAATTCCTCCATCGAGGAGGTCGCCATGGGGTGGCGCAACAGGCTCTTGGGACTCATGACCACGAGTGGTTTGCGGAAAGACTGATGCATCTGACGACGCAGCAAGTGGAAATGGTTCGCCGGTGTGGTGGTATTGCACACAAACATGTTGTTCTGAGCACAAAGCTGAAGGAAGCGCTCCAAACGGGCCGACGAGTGTTCGGCCCCTTGGCCTTCATAGCCATGGGGAAGGAGTAGAACTATGCCATTTTGCACCTTCCATTTATCCTCTGCCGCAGCCAAGAACTGGTCAATGATAATTTGGGCTCCGTTGGAGAAATCGCCAAACTGCGCTTCCCAAATCACCAAGGTCTCTGGGCTCGCCATGGCATATCCGTAGTCGTAGCCCAATACTGCATACTCGCTCAAGTGCGAATTGTAGATGGCAAAGCGGCCTTTCTTGTCCGGTACTTGGTCGACGAGGCAGACCTTTTCTTCCGAATCTTCCAACTTGATGATGGCGTGGCGGTGGCTAAACGTTCCACGCTCTACGTCCTCACCCGAAATACGGACATTGAAGCCGTCTTGGAGCAAAGAGCCATAGGCCATCATTTCCGCCATGCCCCAGTCCAATGCATTGCGCTCAAAGGCCATGGCAGCGCGGTCGCCAATGAGGCGAACTATTTTGTTGAAGAATTTCTTGCCTTCTGGAAGCGTGGTGAGGGCTTTGGCCACCCCATCCAATCGTTTACGGGCCACTTGGGTCGCAGGAATGTGGTGCACATCGCCATTCTTTGCGGCGGGGAAGTTTTGCCATTCGTCCAGCATGAAGGGAACGATGACGTTCTTTTCAATTTTTTTGGCCGTGTCAAACTGGCCTTCCAACATGTCCTTGAACTCGTCCTCCATTTGCTTCATCAGCGTCTGGGGCACTTGGCCTTCCGCGAGTAATTTTTGGAAATAAATCTGACGAGGGTTGGGGTGCTTAGAGATGGCCTTGTACAATAAGGGCTGGGTAAAGCGGGGTTCATCGCCCTCGTTGTGACCGTACTTGCGGTAGCACAAAAGGTCAATAAAGACATCGCGGTGGAAGCGTTGGCGGTATTCCATCGCAAAGCGCATGGCATGGACCACCGATTCTACATCGTCTCCATTCACATGCAAGACAGGCGCTAGGACCACTTTGGCCACATCGGTGCAGTACGTGGACGATCGCGCGTCCATGTAGTTGGTGGTAAATCCGACCTGATTGTTGATGACCACATGGATGGTGCCTCCCGTGCTATAGCCCGCGAGCCGCTCCATCTGAAGCGTTTCGTAGACCACGCCTTGTCCCGCCACCGCGGCGTCGCCATGGATCAAAATCGGCAAGACTTTATTGAAGTCACGCTCGTATTCGGTGTGGCATTTGGCGCGGGCAATGCCGACCACCACCGGATCCACCGCTTCTAGGTGTGAAGGGTTGGGAGCAATATTCATTTTTACCGACTTCTGGTTCACTAGCTTACGCGTCGTGGTAAAACCCAAGTGGTATTTTACATCGCCGTCAAAGTCGTCGTCGGCGAATTCCTTTCCTTCAAACTCGGAGAAAATTTGTGATGCGGGCTTCCCAAACACGTTGGTGAGCACATTGAGTCGACCGCGGTGTGCCATGCCCAAGACCACCTCTTCCACCCCGATTTCGGTGCCCCGTTGGAGCATAAAATCGAGACCAGGGATTAAAGCTTCAGCCCCTTCGATGGAGAAGCGCTTTTGGCCCACAAACTTGGTATTCAAGAAGGATTCAAAAGCCACAGCCTCGTTCAGCTTGTGCAGAATATGGCGCTTTTCAGCGGGACTGAGTGAAGGAGTATTGTCGTTGGGGTGAATAAAAGTCTGCACCCATTTAATCACATCTGGCTGGCGCACATACATGTATTCCACTCCGATGGAACGACAATAAATGGCTTGTAGATGCGCTACGATCTCACGCAAGGGTGCTGGACCAGGCAGTCCGACCTCCGTCGCGGCTTGGAAGACCGTATCCATGTCGCTTTCTGCAAGGCGGAAGTTTTCCAGATCCAGGGTGGGGCTATAGCTTCTGCGCTGACGAACTGGGTTGGTTTGCGTAAACAAGTGTCCCCGTGTTCGATATCCATTGATTAGGTCCAGCACGGCAAACTCCTTGCGGACCTCATCTGGGACAATAACTTCCGGGGCTAAAAGATCCCCATACTCGGACCGAGAAAAGTCATACCCTTGGAAAAAGGCACGCCATGAGGGTTCTACCTCGTCCGGATTTTTGACATACTGTTGGTAGAGGTCATCCAGAAAGCCAATATGTGAGGTTCCTAAAAAGGAAAAACGGTCCATGAATCAGTGATTACTGAAAAGCAAAATTACGGCAAAAAGCATGGCTCATTGCTGCAAATTCCGTGAATATTCGGGGAATTTCTTGCTTGATTTTCAAGCTTTTCGCTCAAATATCCACTGAGCCAAATGGGCCAAATCCTCCGTGCGACAACCTTTAGCCTCTGCCGCAGCCAATGCTTCCATGGCTTTATGAAAATGCGCTACTCGCTGCGATTCGACATAAGCCAAGCTCCCTACCTCGATCATCGCATTTTTGATTGCCTCGACTTTTTCCGTGCTTCGCGCATCTTGCCAGGTGGCCAAGATGTCTGGCCGCTGAGCCTTGAGGTGCAAATAGAGCATGGTTTTTTTATTGCTGAGAATATCTCCTCCTACTTGCTTTCCCACTTCACTGGGGTCCCCAAATGCATCCAGGATGTCGTCATGCATCTGAAAGGATGTCCCTAACTCTAACCCAAATGAATACAACGCCGCCGCCAATTCCGCATTTCCTTGAGCGGCCCAAACGCCGAGTTCCAAAGCACAGCCCAATAACACGGAGGTCTTATAACGAATCATCTGCAAGTACTGGCCTTCCTGGATATGGTCTTGGGTCTCAAAATCCATATCCCACTGTTGTCCCTCGCAGACTTCAAGGGCGGTACGATTAAACACTCGGAGGGCTTGAGGCAATACTGCGTCAGGAAGTTGACGCAAGGACTCATAGGCCATCACCAACAAGGCATCTCCACTCAAAATGGCGGTATTGGTCCCCCATGTAGTATGAACGGTGGGTTTCCCCCGGCGCACAGGCGCCTCATCCATGATGTCATCGTGAATCAAGGAGAAGTTGTGAAATCGCTCTACGGCGTGAGCAGCTGGCAGCGCTACCTCTGCCTGGGCCCCCAAAGCTTCTGCAGCCATCAGGGATAGAACTGGACGCAAACGCTTCCCGCCCATGCCTAAAATGTAGCGTTGTGGCGCATAGAGGGAATCGGGCTGGCGGTTCCATTCGGGCTCGCCAAAGCCATTTTCTACGCTCTGCAAAAAAAGGCGCTGCAATCGCTCTACGGCTGTCATTTCAATAGAGATTGGAGATAGGCTCCATAGCCGCTCTTGACCAAAGGTGCCGCCAAGGCAGCCAATTGTTCCGAGGTGATAAAGCCCATCTGATAGGCGACTTCTTCGATGCAGCCCACCTTTAGGCCCTGACGGCGCTCCATGATTTGTACAAACTGGGCGGCCTCCATCAAGCTATCAAACGTACCCGTGTCCAGCCACGCCGTTCCGCGGTCCAATACCCCGACATGCAATGCACCACGGCGTAGGTATTCTTTGTTGATGTCCGTGATTTCATATTCGCCGCGGGCTGAGGGCTGAAGGTTTTCTGCGATCTCCACCACTTGATTGTCGTAGAAATACAATCCCGGCACAGCATAGTGGCTCTTTGGCTGGGTAGGCTTCTCCTCGATGGAGAGCACCTTGCCATGGGCATCAAAGTCCACCACCCCGTAGCGCTCTGGATCGCTCACCGGATAGGCAAAGACAATGCCTCCCTGAGGATGCGCACTTTCTTGAAGCAAATGCGGCATCTGGGTGCCATAGAAAATGTTGTCCCCCAACACCAGGGCCACCGAGTCGGAGCCAATAAAATCCTTTCCCAGTACAAAGGCTTGGGCCAATCCATTGGGCTCGGGCTGAACCGTATACTGAAAAGTGCAGCCCAACTGACTGCCGTCGCCCAGCAAATTCTGGAAGAGGGGCGCGTCGTGGGGCGTCGTAATGATGAGGATTTCGCGAATACCCGCTTGCATCAAGGTGCTGAGCGGATAGTAGATCATGGGCTTGTCGTAGACGGGCATCAACTGCTTGCTCACCGAATGGGTAAGTGGATGCAAGCGTGTGCCAGATCCTCCGGCCAGGATGATGCCTTTCATTATTCGTCTTCGGCTAAATCAATCAAAATATTCTCCATGTCCGATGCCGACATCACCTTATTGAGCGACATCAACAAGCTAGGGAGCAGGATCAAATTGGAGAACATGGCAAAGACCAAGGTAATAGAAACCAACAAACCGAGGGCCTGGGTCCCCCCAAAGCTGGAGGCCAGGAAGATGAAGAAGCCCGCGAAAAGAACGATGCTGGTGTAGAACATGGAGGGGCCCGTCTCTCGAATTGCAGATATGGCCGCTTTGGCAATGTTATGTCCATTGCTTACCAATTCTTGGCGGTAGCGCGCCAAATAATGCAGCGTGTCGTCCACACTGATGCCAAAAGCAATGGAGAAAATCAACACCGTGGAGGGCTTCACTGGGATACCAAACCACCCCATGATCCCGGCGGTCATCAATAGAGGCAACAAGTTTGGAATGATCGCCACCACCACCATTCTGGGCGTCTTGAAGAGCGCCGCCATCAGTAAAGAAATCACCAAAATTGCCAAGAGCAAACTCACGACCAGGTTGTTGATCAAAAACTTGGTCGAACGCAAGAAGATGATACTCGCCCCCGTGTAAGAAAGGTCATAGTTCTCTTTCTCAAAGATGGAATCCGAGGTCGCCTGGATACGCTGAACGAGTAGCATCATCTCGGGACGCGTTAAATCCTTCACCTGAACTGAAACTCGGAGCTTTTGATGCGGTTCATCTAGAAAACCATTCGTCAAGAATGCCAGGTCTTTCGTGTCTAAACGGGGCATAGAGGCGGCAATGAGGGTCCGCTCTTGGCTATTTGGCAGGGCATAAAACAATGGGTCTCCCCCATAGTAGGCCTGGCGTCCAAATTTGAGCACATCCACTAGGGATAGGGAACGGCTGACATCCTTCATGGTGTCTAGCGCACTTTGAAGCCGGTCGACCCGCTTTAAAACTTTGGATTTTTCCGCTCCATTTTCAGCCCGGGTGTCAATGACGATTTCCAAAGGAATTACGCCCCCCATCTCTTGTTCAAAAAACCGCATTTGGGTCACCAAGGGGTCCGATTCATGAATGTCCGTGGTCAGGTTCCCCGTAGTCTGCATTTGAGCCATCCCCAGCACGCCCAGCACGCCCAATGCAAACGCTCCGAGATAGACTTTTCGGCGGTGCTTTTCGGCCGTCTCGACCAACCAATCAATCCACCGAATCAGCCAGGCCTGCTTGAGGTGTTTGTAATGGCGTTCTTTGGGGGCCGATAACCAGGAGTAGAGGACTGGGATGATGCTCAGGCTCATCAAGAAGACCATGAAAATATTGATGGAAGCGGCGACGCCAAAATGGACTAAGGCCTCGGACGAGGTGAGTATGAATGTGGCAAAGCCCAAGGCCGTCGTCGCGTTGGTTAAGAAAGCGACTCCCCCGATTTTTTTAATCGTGTGCAGCAATGCCGAATGAACATCCTTGTCTTTCGCGTATTCCTGGTGGTATTTGTTGATAAAAAAGATGCAGTTGGGCACCACAATGACGATCAACAATGGAGGCAACAACGCACTAAAAAGCGTGATCTTGTAACTCAAGAGCCCCATGATCCCGTATAGGCCAATCACCCCAACACCCACCACCGATAAGGCGATTAATGCAGCCCGCATACTCCGCAATAGGATCAGCATGATGAGCACCGTCACCAGGCCCGTCAACAGTAAAAACAAGTTGATCTCTCCTTTGATGCTTCGGGCATTGTTTAACCGCAAATAAGGAAGCCCAGAAATTTGGACCTCAATCCCCGTGCGGCGCTCGAAACGCTTTGTTTCCGCATGTAGCCGATCAAACAGGTCAAAAATCAGTTCACTGTAATTCGCTTTATCCGTAATGGTGACCGCCATTAAGTGGGTCTTGTTGTCGCGGCTACTCAGTAAGCCGTGGTAGATAGGCAAGGCCTCGTAATGGTCCCGAATAGCAAACGCCTCCTGTGGACTTTTGACCCGGCCATGCATGATGGTTCGAGTTTCCATTTGGGCCCCTTCCTCATCACCGAGGTAGAGGTCTACCGCATTGTGTAAGGAGAGTACTCCCACCACCTCCGCCTCATTCTCCAGCCGCGTGGCCATATCCTGCCAGGCGTTGAGAACGGAAGGCGTAAAAAACGCATCGTCCTTGGCGGCAAGGACAATCGCATTGCCGGATTCGGTAAAATCCTCATGGAATCCCATGTAGGTGGTAAAGACCGAATCGGTCGAGGGAAGCATTTTGGCAAACTCATAACTGATGTCCACCGATCGACCAAAGAAGGCCATGCATGCAATGTACAGGGCCCAAAAGGCCAAAACGCCCTTGCGATACTTTAATAAAAAATGGCCTGCACGTTCCCACATAGTTGGCAAAGGTACGATTGGTTAGAATGGTGAGGTGATCCCGGTTTTCTTCAAGAATCAGGCCAGCCTAGGGGCGCGCATCCATGGGCCAAACTAGGGGTCGACACGGCGCTGCATCCGATGCAATGGGTGCCACAGAGAGGTGAAGTCGCCAAACGCCGTCTTTGACCGCTGGGGGTACGAAAATCAACTCGGAAATGGTCGCGTGCGTTCGCGCAAGAGGGCCTGCTTCTGAAACCCCTTGATCAATGCGCCAAAAGGTTCGATGGCAGGCCAAAGCACCCCCATCTTCTTCTCGATCGACGGAGGGCAAATCCACGAGCCAATGGTTTATGCCCACATCGGCCAACGCTTTACCCACCTCCGGGGCAAAGTAGGGAGCATCCGCCCGATCGTAATTCCTAGATCGTTTTTCCTCGGGATTGGGCAAGGTCCGAACCACCAAGGCCGTAGCTTCTTGCCATCCACCGAGCGGACCCACAGCGCGTTCTATCTCCGCCCAGTTTATGACTTGGCCCTCCTCGCCATGATCTTCGGGGGTGATCGAAATGACCAAAGCCGTTTGCGCCCATGGAATGTGTACTTGGTTAACCGGAAATGACCCCTGGCAAATATGACCTAGGGTTTCCGTATGGCTGCCATGGGCATGAGGATTGAGGTGAAGCGTGTAAAAATTCACCGCACCCCCTTCTTCCACCGAACCGACCCAAGAACCTATGCGCACTGGATGACGCTCCATGCCAGGCACATACCATGCCCGCCCAAAGCCTTCTTCGATAGGCAAACTCAAATCAAAGGGTTCATCGTACTTCATGATGAAACGAAGGTACCAAGGTCCTCGGCCGTTGCAAAACCTTCAGCGGCCACCATGTCCATCCAAAGCAAGCCTTCATCCGTCAACACCCATCCCGAATCAGTTGCCGTCATCCACCCGTTCTCCAAGAACGATTTCCATCGACGATCTAGGGTTTCGGCATACGGTCCCATATCGGATCGAAGCAATCCTTCCATGCGTCGTAAGCTGGTCATGATTCGCTCATTTTTTTGGTCCAAAAGCGATAAGACCTCTACCTCGACCAAGCCTTCCGGAGAGGCTCCCGGCTTCCAGCCCCGGATGTATCGGAGGTTGTGGGAAACATTCCATTGCCGAATGGCCGCACCATCGTATGAGTGTGCTCCTGGACCTATGCCCACATAGGCCTCTCCTGACCAGTAGGCACTATTGTGCTGTGCACGCATGCCAGGCTTTGAAGCGTTGCTCAGTTCATAGGGCTCCCATCCCGCTGTGCGGAGCGCCGAACGCAGCCACAAAAAATCCTCCCTGGCGCGTTCATCTTTTGGTGCGGAGGTGGTACCCTTTTTGATTTGATGGTGCAAGGCGGTTTTATCTTCCACCGTCAAGGCATAGGTGGACAAGTGAGGCACTCCCAGTTCCAGAGCCTGGCCCACGTTCTCCTGCCATTCGGACAAACTGGTTTCTGGCAAGCCATACATCAAATCGACCGTGATGTTCTCCAGCCCCGCATCCTGAGCTCGCCGCACGGCATCACGCGCTTGTTCCCCAGAATGTGCACGGTTCATCCATGCAAGCCGCCGGTCCACGAAGGTTTGGATTCCCATGCTGAGTCGATTGACCCCGATTTCTCGCCAACTCCGCAGTTGAACATCCGAAACGTCCTCTGGATTGGCTTCGAGGGTGAATTCCCCTTTGGGCAACAAGGGGGTATGCCGAATGAATCTGTCCACCAGCGTTTTAACTTGGGCCGAAGTGAGTAGAGAGGGCGTCCCTCCTCCCCAATACCACGTCTGCATCATCCTTGGTTCTGGGATTCGGGTTTCCACCTCGCGTCCCATGGATTCCACCATCGCCTCTTGCGTTCCCAACTGCGTAGAAAAATGAAAGTCGCAATAATGGCACGCTTGACGGCAATAAGGGACGTGCAAATACAAGCCAGCCATCAACAAGGAAGCTCGATACGGAAAGTACTTCCTTCGCCAGGAACAGACCGCTGAACGGTGAGACGGCCACGATGGCCCGACTCGATAATGCGTTTGGCCAGTGAAAGGCCCAAGCCCCATCCGCGCGTTTTCGTGGTAAAGCCAGGTCGGAAAATTGCACGCCGTGTGCGGGCATTCATCCCCCTCCCCGTATCCATGACATCAACGTAGACTTTGCTGCCTTGATGGACTGCCGTGATGGTGACTTCGCCGCTCCCTTCCATGGCATCCATGGCATTGCGCAGTAAATTTTCCACAACCCAGCCCAAAAGGACAGGCTGCATGGGAACTTCGGGCAGCATTTCTGGAATATCCAACTGCAAGTGGATTTCACCGGGACTCCGACGTTGCAGATACTCCACCGTTTGTTGGAGCAATTCTCGCAAATTTCCCGGCTGCCCTTTTCCCTCCGTTCCGATTTTGGAGAAACGATCCGCCACGGTCTGGAGCCGAGCTAGATCTTTTTTAATTTCTGCCACCGCAGCGTGGGAGGCCCCTTCCTCCTCGAGAAGGGTCGTCCATCCGTACAGCGCCGACAACGGCGTTCCGAGCTGGTGGGCCGTTTCGCGCGCCATCCCTGTCCATACCCTGTCCTGTTCGGCTTTTCGAGCCCGGCTAAAACCGAAATAAGCCAAAACGATGTACGCCGCAATAATCCCTAGCAAAAACCGGGGATAGGCATGCAGTCGTTGGACGTTCACCGACTCGTTCCGATAGATAAACTGGTCCACTCCGGGCAACAGGTGGACCTGAATGGGGTCGGCATAGGCCATCATTCGCTCCAACTCCTTCTCAATGGCCAAGCTGCTCGTGTCCGGACCAGGGAGGTTGCGGTGATTCAAAATCACGCCATGCGCATCCGTGAGAATGAGGGGTATGGTGGTGTTCAACTCGATGATGCGCGTCGCCAGAGTCAGGTCGGCCTCGGGATCGCTCTGCACAATGCTTTCGATCGCTTCAGCCCATAATTCGACGCGGCGCTCTTCCTCTGCTCGAAGGTGGCGTGCAAACTGCTCCGTGTACCACAACGTGAGCACACCAATGCCGATGGCAGAAAGGAGCAAGCCCCCCTTCCAAAGGTTCTTCATTCGGTATGCGTCAAAGAGAGCCATAGGAGCGAAGGTACAGGGTCTTTTTCATCTGATTTTGAACACTGGCTCGTTTTTTGAGTTGCGGAGATGTCCCACTTTTGCACTACACATGCGCAGCGCCCTTTTTCTTTTCTTTCCTCTGGTCATTTTCATTGTCCTAGACATCCTCGCTTTTCAGACCTTCAAGGCCTTGGATTTGGGTAAACTTTTTGGCCGGGTTTATTGGGCGATACATGGCCTGGGCTACGCCTACATTCTCTTTGCGATTTTTCAATTTGATCCCAACGCGAGCCCGGAAGCATTGCGTCGCGGGATGCAAGGTTTCATGATCTATGCTATTGCACTTTATGTGCCAAAACTCTTTCCTATCTCCGCCGGTCTCCTGGAAGATCTATTTCGCGGCGGAACGTGGGTCACTGGGCACGGCTGGGCGAGCCGTCGGAAGTTTGTCGCCACGCTGGGATGGGGACTCGCGGCCATCCCATTTTTAGGCATCCTTCATGGGGTTTTTCGAGGACGCTTTAAATACCGTGTCCTAACCAATCGGGTAACCATTCCTGGGTTACCCAAGGCCTTCCATGGATTTCGGATTGTCCAAATCAGTGATATCCATAGTGGAAGCTTTAGTGACCCAGATGAAGTGCGTCGTGGGGTAGATATGGTCGTCGCTCAACGTGGGGATGCGGTGGTATTCACGGGGGACTTGGTCAACAACGTCGCAGAAGAAATGACCCCTTGGATCGATTTATTTAAAGAAATTCAAGCTCCGCATGGCGTCTATTCCATCCTAGGGAACCACGACTACGGGGACTATTGGCAATGGCCCAGTGAACAAGCCAAAGTCGACAACCTCGCCGCATTGTGTGGGCAGCATGCCGCCCTGGGCTGGGATCTATTACGCAATGAACACCGATTGATTCAAAAAGACGGGGAACAATTGGAACTTTTGGGCATCGAAAATTGGGGCAACCCCCCCTTTCCCCAATACGGGGACTTGAACAAGGCCCTAGCGGGGCTACCTCCCGAGACGCCCAAAATTTTGCTGAGCCACGACCCATCCCATTATGATGCCCAAGTGGTGCATCACCCTGCAAACATCGCCTTGACACTCAGCGGTCATACGCATGGGATGCAGTTTGGTATTGAAATTCCAGGATGGTTCAAATGGAGTCCGGTCAAGTTTAAATACGCGAAGTGGGCAGGGAGTTATCCCGAATCGAATCAGTCTCGGGCATTGTATGTGAATCGAGGGTTTGGATACCTAGCCTTTCCTGGGCGTGTAGGTATATGGCCCGAAGTCACCGTCCATGAGTTGCATCCAGCTTAACAAAACCTCGTACCTTATTTCCATGAAAATTCGACCATTGAAACCTGCCATCGCCCTCGCTGCCATGGCCTTGATTTCCTTTCCTGCGCTCACCAATAAAAACGGGGCTCCCGCCGGTAAAAGCGGCTCCCCCATGAGCAATGGACAGACCTGCTACAGTTGCCATTCTGGGCCATCCGCCACGACTCAAGTCGTCAATATCACCTCCGATATCCCTGCGGACGGCTACCTCGATAACACCACGTACACGATTACCATCACCTCCGACGCCGGTACCGCCGGGATGTCCAGAGCGGGTTTTGAAGCCTCGGTAGAAAAAGTGGGCGGGCATCAAGGGAGTGTCACTGCGGGCACTGGAACGCAATTGACTCAAACCCATTTTGTCACGCAAACAAGCTCCTCTTACACCCCAACCAATGGCGTCAAAACTTGGAGCTTCTCCTGGAACAGCGGTACAGGCTCTGATAGCGTGACTGTCTACGCCGCCGGCCTCTTTGCGAATGGCAACAATCAGAATTCGGGGGACGCGCTCGTGACAACGTCCATGGAGTTTAAAAAGAGCCACGTGGGTCTCGATGAAGCCTCCGCGCTCATCGGCCTAAGTGCCAGCCCCAATCCTGCCCAAAACGTGCTGCGTTTTGCTGCGCCCGGGGCTCATGATGCCGGTCGCTTGACCGTGATGGATGCGCTGGGTCGCATAGTGGTAGACAGCCCATGGATCGCGGCCGATGCAGATGGCCGTTTGATCGACGTAAGCACCTGGTCTAATGGGCTTTACACCGCTTCTATTCGACTGGAATCAGGCAAAAACGCCCAGGTCCGATTCCAAGTGCTCCATTAATTTTAGAAACGCAAGAAAGTTTGGCACGCTTTTGGAAATCATCTAGACAGAGAGCTTCTGCGTTTAGGTGATTTTGTGTTAGCGACTCGTTCGTTTCTTAGAACGCTCTCTGATAACCCCGCTTCGGCGGGGTTTTTTTATGCCCGCTTGGGAACGAGTGTGCCCATGCTCAGTGGGCGGTGGGTCCCGTGGGCAAGCCCTTGGGCTATTCCCCGAGATCGATGTACACGTTCTTGGGCTCCGTGAAGAAGCGCAAGGCCTCAAATCCGCCTTCGCGGCCCACGCCTGAAGCCTTCACACCGCCAAAGGGCGTCCGCAGGTCGCGCACGAGCCAGTTATTGACCCAAACAATGCCGCTGTGAATGTTCGCGGCTAAGCGATGCGCGCGTTTGAGATTTTCGGTCCAGACTGTAGCCGCCAATCCATACTTGGTGGCATTCGCCAAGGCCAAGGCCTCCTCTTCGCTGTCAAAGGCTTGGATTGTGACGACGGGGCCAAAAATTTCTTCCTGATTGGTTCGGCAGTTCATGTTCAAGCCCGTGATGACCGTCGGCGCCACATAGAATCCCATTTCCACCCCTTCCGGGTAAAGGGCCTGGCCGCCACATTCCACGGTCCCGCCCTCTTCTTGGGCGAGTTGGATGTAGTGGAGAATTTTGGCCTGATGGTCCTTGGAGACGACCGCGCCCACCTGGGTGGAAGGATCGTCCGGTCGGCCCACTTTCAAAGCTTTCACCCGTTCGACAAAGGCCGCCACAAAGCGGTCGTAGAGGGGTCGTTCGACGAGGATTCGGCTACCACAAAGACAAATTTGGCCCTGATTGGCAAAAGAGGACTGCAAGGTTGTGCGCAGCATTTTTTCGAAGTTGCAATCCGCAAAAATGACATTTGGGTTTTTACCACCCAATTCCAAGCTCAACTTCTTGAACATGGGCGCTGCCACGCTGGAAATGCGTGCACCCGTCGCCGTCCCGCCCGTAAAGGAAATTACAGGCACTTCGGGATGACTGACTAAGGGCTCGCCCACATTGGGTCCGGTGCCGTGGACAATGTTGAGCACCCCCGCTGGAAAGCCCACCTCGTCCAAAATTTCACTCAGCAAATACGCCGTGGCAGGGGTTACCTCCGAAGGTTTGGCCACCACGGTGTTGCCCGCGGCCAACGCCGGCGCAATCTTCCAGGTGAACAGGTAGAGTGGCAGGTTCCACGGGCTGATGCAGGCCACTACCCCAATGGGGCGGCGAAGCGTGTAATTAAAGCCTTGCGCGCCCATGTCGTGGCTCTCCGACGCGTCGTGTAAAATCGCCGTCGCATAAAACGCAAAATTGTCTCGGGCCCGGGGAATATCTACCCGCGTCGCCAGCTTTACGGGCTTGCCATTGTCCTTAGACTCCGCCGCCGCCAGCTCGTCCAGACGCTCCTCAATACGCTGCGACACGCGGAGCATGTGGGCGCTGCGCTCGGCTGCGGTCAGGTTGGACCACATGGGAAAGGCCTTTTTGGCGGCCGTGATGGCACGCTCTACATCTTCGGCTCCGCTATCCGGGATCTCCCCATAGACTTCGCCCGTCGCTGGGGCCACATTGGGGAGGTAGGCGCCGTTGGCAGGCGCGGCAAACTGTCCGTCAATGTAATTCTGAAGGCGCATGCTTACAAGTTGGGGGTTCGGCCGCCGTCAACGGGAATGTTGACGCCCGTGATGTAGCTCGCGGCGGGTGAGGCAAGGAAGGCGACGGCCTCCGCAATTTCGACGGGCTCTGCGAAGCGGCCCATGGGAATCTCCGCAAGCATCGCCTGTTTGACGTCCTCTTGACTTTGGCCTGTTTTCGTGGCGCGGCCTTCAATAATGTTGCCCAATCGCTCTGTCAGGGTGGCGCCCGGCAAAACGTTGTTGACCGTGATGGCCTGAGGGGCAAGTTCATTGGCCAAGGTCTTGGACCAGTTGGCCACCGCAGCCCGAATGGTATTGCTCACCCCCAGCCCGTGCAGCGGAGCTTTCACGCTGGTCGAAATGATATTGACAATGCGGCCATATCCGGCGTCACGCATGCCTGGTACCAAAAGTTGCACCAAGCGGTGATTGTTGATCAAGTGGTTGGTGAAGGCCGAATAAAAAGCCTCCGGCGTCGCATCCACAATGGGACCGGCCGCGGGTCCACCCGTGTTGTTCACCAAGATGTGAATGGGGTGCCCTTCCTCGAGGTATTCCTCCAAAGCATCCTCGACCGTTTCTGGTTCGTTGTAGTCTGCAATGAGATAGGAGTGTCCCTGTCCATGACGGCGGTCCAATTCTTTGAGTGTCTGCTCCAGTTTTTCCCGGTTGCGGGCCAACAGTACCACATGGGCGCCATGTGCAGCCAACAATTTGGCGACGGCCTTGCCGATGCCCTGCGTCGAGCCCGCGACAAGCGCGCGCTTTCCAACCAAATTCAGTTCCATACCCCCGAAGGTAGGCAAGGCACCGGTTTAGGTGTTCATGAAAAGACGACGATGTCCTGAAAATCCGTGGTCTCGCCCGAACGTCCGGACCAGCGGCCGAAGTAGATGCGCGCTTCCGACCAGCCCGCCTCCCGAGCCCATTGCTGGACATTCTTGGGCGTAAAGCCCACATTGGCCCCTTTGACTTCCCAGCTCATGTACCAGTCTTCGCCACGCTGCACGGAAAATTCATAGGCCCCGCCTCGGGCACTGGAAAGCGCCTCATAATCCGTTAAAAAGAAGGTGGCCAGAAAACGCCCGCCGGGCTTGAGCACCCGACGCGCTTCGCGCAGGTAGTTTTGGACCTCCGCGCGTTCCATGTGCGTGAAGACCGAAGTTGCCCACGCAAAGTCAAACTGGTCGTCCGCATACGGAAAGACAAAGTGGTCGGCCGAAGCCCCTTCGAGTGTGTAGAGGTCATTCACCAAGGACACATGCCGAAAGTGAAAATGAGGAAAGCGCGAGGCGATACGTTCCTGGCAATCCGCGACCGCCGACGCCACGACATCAAAGCCGTGGTATTCAGCCGGGGCCACTAAAAAATCGGTGAGGGGGATCGCCATTCGGCCCAGGCCGCTGCCAATGTCCAGCACAGATTCCTGGGGCTTCAGCGCTCCGAGCTTTTGAAAATGCTCCTTAAAAATCAAGCCATTTTCCAAGAAGTCACCGCCTCCAGTGAAAATCTCGCCCGGCAAGGGCAAGGGAAGGCCATTGTACGTTGGGCGGCCCCCATGGCGAAGAATGAGGAGCAGATCCACGGGCGCATAGACCAAGCGGCGCACCACGCGGCGCGCTCGAGGCCCAAAGGCATAGAAAATTCCCCGTAGGAGGCGCTTCATAAACGGTTAAAACGGTTAGATTACCGACAAGCTTAGGCGCGGCCGGCCATGATGGCTTCGATCTCGTCCACCTCTTTGGGGATGGCCTTGGTCAAATTGATGTGGCCCTCCTTGGTGACGACGATGTCGTCCTCGATCCGAATACCCAGGCCTTCTTCCGGGATGTAAATTCCAGGCTCGCAGGTGAACACCATCCCTTCCTGGATGGGGCTTCCGTCCCACAAACCGTAGTCGTGCACATCCACGCCCAAATAGTGGCTCGTTCCGTGCATGAAGTACTTTTTGTAGGCCGGCCATGCGGGGTCTTGGGCGTCCACATCGGCTTGGGTGATCAGGCCCAGACCGATAAGCTCCTTCGTCATGAGCTCGCCCACTTGGACATGGTATTCAGCCAAAATAGCGCCTGGTCGAAGCAGTTCGATTGAGGCCTTTTCCACGCGGAGGACGGCCTCGTACACCTCGCGTTGGCGGGGCGTGAAGGTGCCATTTACAGGGAAACATCGCGTGACATCGCAGGCGTAGTTGCCGTATTCGGCACCGACGTCAAAGAGGACCAACTCACCGTCGTTGCAGGGCATGTTGTTCTCAATGTAATGGAGCACACAGGCGTTGGCGCCACTGCCAATGATGGGCGTGTAGGCAAATCCGCGCGATCGTCTGCGTAAAAATTCGTGCATGAATTCCGCCTCCAATTCATATTCCGTCACACCTGGCTTTAAAAAGCGCAAGATGCGGTCGTAGCCTGCGGCGGTGATGTCCGCAGCCATTTGCATGACTTCCACTTCTTCCTTCGTCTTCACGGCACGCAAGGCATTCAAGGCGGGGGCCGAACGCTTGTAGCTGTGGTGCGGGTAGGCTTCTTTGAGCGCCTTGTTGAGGCGCATGGTGCGCGTTTCGACGGGATTGTTTCGACGCAGATGTTCCTCCGTGACGAGGTAGACGTGCGCGGTTTGGCTCATCAGTTCCTTCATCACGCGGTTCCAATCTTGCAGCCAGTAAACTGTCCGAATGCCGCTGACCTCAAAGGCCTGATCCTTGTCCAATTTGGCCCCTTCCCAAACGGCGATAAGGTCATTTGTCTCCGTTAAAAAGAGTATTTCTCGATGTTCTGGCTTGGGAGCATCCGGGAAAAGTACCAAAACCGACTCCTCTTGGTCCATCCCGCTCAGCCAAAAAATATCCGAGGCCTGCTTGAAGGGCAAGGTGCCGTCTGCACTCGTGGGATAGATGTCATTGGAATGAAAAATGGCCAAAGCGTTTCGATCCATCGTGGCGGTGAATCGGGCACGATTTTGGACGAAAATGGAAGATTTCAACGGGAGGTATTTCATAGTGAACGAAGGTAATGGGTTTTGCGTTTATCCTTTGTTGCGCATCGCTTGGGCAGTACTTTTGTGACAACCTTGAATTTATCCCTTTTATGGCGACCTCACGCGGACTCTTTGGATCTTCTCTCGCACGCAAATATTGGATGGCCCTGACTGGGCTTTTCTTGTGCAGTTTTTTGGTGGTACACCTTTTGGGCAACCTCCCGCTTTTGACGGGGAACCAAGAGACTTTTAATGCCTACGCGCACTTCATGACGACCTTCCCGCTCATTAAGGCGGTCAGCTACCTACTTTATGGAAGCATCTTGCTTCACACGTTCGATGGCTTGATGCTTGCACGTCAGAACATGGCCGCACGTCCCGCTGGCTATGTGAAATACCATGGCGCAGCCAATGCAAATTGGTCCTCCCGCAATATGGCTCTTCTCGGAACCTTTACGCTGTTGTTCTTGATCATCCACATGAAGAGCTTCTGGTATGAGATGCATTGGGGCAATGTGCCCATGTATACGGATGCGGACGGCGCGGTATACAAAGACCTCTACACGATCACCGTGGCTGCCTTTGAGCAAATTTGGTACAGCCTCTTCTATGTGCTGGCAATGATTTCCCTTGGTTTTCACCTGTGGCACGGCTTTGCCAGCGCCTTCCAGACCATGGGGTGGTCGCATCCCCGCTACACGCCGATCATTCGGGCCTTCGGCTACGGATTTTCTGTTCTGGTTCCCGCCACATTTGCGAGCATTCCGCTGTATATCCTCTTGACTTGATTCTTTAGCTCACCCTGCTATGTCCACATTAAACGCTCATATTCCCGAAGGTCCCATTGCGGAAAAATGGACCAAACACAAGGCCAAAATTCCTTTGGTCAGCCCCGCCAACAAGCGTCAAATTGATGTCATTGTGGTCGGAACGGGCCTCGCAGGAAGCTCCGCCGCCGCCTCCTTGGCCGAGCTGGGGTACAATGTAAAGGCCTTTTGCTTCCAGGACTCCCCGCGCCGCGCGCACTCCATTGCCGCGCAAGGGGGAATCAATGCCGCGAAGAACTATCAAAATGATGGAGACTCCACGTTCCGTCTCTTCTACGATACGATCAAAGGGGGCGATTACCGTAGCCGCGAAGCCAACGTACACCGCTTGGCGGAAGTCTCGGCGAACATCATCGACCAATGCGTTGCCCAAGGTGTTCCCTTTGCCCGCGACTACGGCGGCCAACTCGACAACCGGTCTTTTGGTGGCGTTCAAGTAAGCCGGACCTTTTATGCAAAAGGCCAAACAGGCCAACAGCTCTTGCTCGGTGCGTATTCGGCGCTTTCCCGGCAAATTGCAAAAGGCCGTGTGAAAATGTACGCACGCCACGAAATGGTGGACTTGGTCCTGGTAGACGGCAAGGCCCGCGGCATCATCGCCCGTGACTTGGTCTCAGGAGAACTTGAGCGCCACTCCGCCCATGCCGTATTGCTTTGCACCGGTGGCTATGGCAACGTCTTTTACTTGAGCACCAACGCTATGGGCTCGAACGTAACGGCCGCTTGGAAGGCTCACCGCAAAGGGGCTTTCATGGCCAATCCATGCTTCACGCAAATTCACCCCACCTGCATTCCTGTTAGCGGGCATTTTCAGTCCAAGTTGACCCTGATGTCTGAGTCCCTGCGCAACGATGGACGCATCTGGGTTCCCAAGAAAAAAGAAGACGCCGAAGCGATTCGCGCCGGCAAATTGCAGCCTGTTCAACTTGCTGAGGAGGACCGCGATTACTACTTGGAGCGGCGGTATCCGGCTTTTGGCAACTTGGTCCCTCGCGATGTCGCTTCCCGCGCAGCTAAGGAGCGCTGCGATGCTGGGCATGGGGTGAATAAAACGGGCGAGGCGGTCTACCTTGATTTTGCTTCAGCCATTGAACGTTATGGAAAAGAAGCTGCCCACGTTCAAGGATTGCACCAACCCAGCCCGGAAAAAATCCGTGAGCTTGGAGAGGCGATTGTTGAAAGTAAGTACGGCAACCTCTTCCAGATGTACGAGAAGATCACGGCCCAAAATCCGTATAAAACACCCATGATGATCTACCCCGCGGTGCACTATACCATGGGGGGTATTTGGGTGGACTACAATCTGATGACCACCGTGCCCGGCCTGTTCGCTTTGGGCGAGGCCAATTTCTCTGACCACGGCGCAAATCGACTTGGCGCTTCTGCTTTGATGCAAGGATTGGCCGACGGCTACTTTGTGGCCCCATACACGGTCGGCACCTACCTCGCGGATGACATCCGAACGGGCAAAATCTCCACCGAACTTCCCGAGTTTGAAGAAGCCGAAAAAGCCGCGCGCGAACGGATGGAAAAATTCCTGACCAACCCAGGAACTACCCCGGTCGAGGTCTTCCACCGAGAGCTCGGAAAAATCATGTGGGACCAGTGCGGAATGGCCCGGAATGAAGCCGGCCTAAAACAGGCCATTGCGGATATTCGCGCTCTTCGCGAACGCTTCTACAAAGAGGTGAAAGTTCCCGGGAAGATGCACGAAATGAACCCTGAATTGGATAAAGCGGGCCGCGTGGCTGATTTTCTTGAGCTCGGTGAGCTCATGTGCCTTGACGCCTTGAGCCGCGAAGAATCTTGCGGCGGTCACTTCCGCGAGGAATTCCAATCCGAAGAAGGCGAAGCGGTTCGTCGCGATGACGAGTTTGCGTATGTGGCCGCTTGGGAGTTTTCGGACCAAGATCCTGGAAAAGCCAAGCTGCATAAAGAGGCTTTGGTCTTCGAGAATGTTAAACTGATCACACGCTCCTACAAATGAAATTTACGCTCAACGTTTGGCGCCAGAACGGCCCGCAAGACAAAGGCCGCATGGAAACCTACCAGGTGGATCAAGTCAGCGATGACATGTCTTTCTTGGAAATGATTGATGTGCTCAACGAGCAATTGATTGGTCAGGGTATTGATCCCGTGGTATTTGACCACGACTGCCGAGAAGGCATTTGTGGAATGTGCTCCATGTTTATTAATGGCGAAGCCCATGGCCCCGGCCGTGGTGTGACCACCTGTCAGCTGCACATGCGTGAGTTCTCCGACGGCGACACCATCACCATCGAGCCCTTCCGTGCCAAAGCCTTCCCCGTCATTAAAGACCTCATGGTCGATCGCAGCGCTTTTGATCGCATCATTCAAGCGGGCGGCTATGTTTCCGTGAATACTTCTGGCAATTTGCCCGATGCCAATGCGACGCCCATAGAAAAACCCGATGCCGACGCAGCCTTTGATGCCGCGACGTGCATCGGCTGCGGCGCGTGCGTAGCCACATGTAAAAACGCCTCCGCTATGCTCTTTACTTCGGCCAAAGTGAGTCAGTTTGCCCTGCTCCCCCAAGGTCAAGTTGAAGCTGCGGACCGCGTCCTCAACATGGTGAAGCAAATGGATTTGGAAGGGTTTGGTAACTGTACCAACACCGGCGCCTGTGAGGTAGAATGCCCTAAGGGTATCTCCATTGAAAACATTGCCCGCATGAACCGCGAATATTTGTCGGCCTCTCTTACATCCAAGTAATTGACTACCTTTCTATTATGAAAAAGATTCTCGCGGCATGTCTAGTGCTCGTAGCACTGGCTGCCTGTAAAAAAGACCCCACCTTGGCCGATCGCCTGGAAGGCTCATGGCTTGTGAATGACATCATTGCCTCGGGCCAAATTTCCTTTGGGGGGCAAAACATTCCCTTAGTAGCCAATGACAAGGAGATTGCCGCTACCTCTTTATTCACATTGGTGCAAGAGCCAAACTCTGTGACCTATGCAGTGGATGCCACCCTCAGCGTTTCTGCAGGCACCTCGTTGGACGTCCCCTGGGCACAATCCGGCTCAGGAACTTGGTTGACAATTGATGGTGGCGGTGCTTCCCCAGACTCTGTACATCTAGTCGGAACCGATGGGACGATTACCAAATATGAGGTTTTGAGTCTGCTCGATGCGAGCGTCCGTTTGCGCACTAAGCAAATCGTTGATTTCCAAGGCCAAGGCGTGGATATGACGATTGAATTTGGTTTTGCCAAGCAGTAATTCAGCGTTCAACCTTTCTTTCAAGCGGCGTGCCCTTTGGCACGCCGTTTGTTTTTCAATGCCAAACCTATTCCACACATGAAAAAAATTCTATCACTCCTGGCTTTGAGCGCAGTTCTCATGGCCTGCACGAAAGAACCCTCTCTGGAGGAAAAATTAGCTGGCACATGGAACCTCAACGATGTAGCCATGAATGGCAGCTTCAGCTTTGCAGGTCAAGCTATTTCCTTCACCGGTCAGGATTCTTTGATTCGTCCCAACAACACCCTCGATCTCGTATACGTTGAAGGGGGTACGCACACCTTTACATGGAATCAAGACGTTCGCGTTGTTCTTAACGTGATGGGTCAATCCATGGGCGATGACATCGTGGACAACAGCACAGGCACCTGGTACGCTGTGGATGGCGGTGGCGTGACCGCAGACTCCTTGTACATGACCAGCGGTGGCGAAACGATTGGCTTTGAAATGCTCTCTTTCCTCGAGACCAGCATGCGCATTCGCAGTCAAGTGACTGAGGTGGATCCCACCTTGGGCAGCACCACCGTTTCCACGGAATACGGCTTTGATAAGCAGTAAACCGTAGGCCTCCACCAAACCTTCCATGCCCCGCTGAGCACTGCTCGGCGGGGTTTTTTATTTATCGGCAGAAAATGCTTTCCAACCTTGAGCCTCTAAAGCAACAGCCTGTCCAGAATTCGTGACCATCTGGAACACCTTATCTGCCGTCATGTGCCCGATCGGAGTCAGGCTTGGATTTCCTTTGATTTTGTCAAAATCCGCAATGGGGATGGTAAAAAGTAGCTCATAATCCTCTCCCCCATTTAACACCGCAGTAATGGGATTGATCCCAAACTCTTCTGCCAAATGCATCATTTGAGGATCCATGGGGATTTTGTCTTCATAAATCGTGCAACCCACGCCGCTTTGGGTGCCAAGATGTAAAATCTCTGAACTTAGCCCGTCCGAAATATCCATCATGCTCGTGGGAATCACCCCCAGTTCGGCGAGCAAAGCGCTAATGTCTTTGCGGGCCTCGGGCTTGAGCTGCCTTTCCAGAACATATTCATGGCCCTGCAGTTCGGGCTGCAAATTGGGGTTTGCTTGGTATGCGGCCTTTTCCCGTTCCAAGACCTGCAATCCCATGTAGGCTGCACCTAAATCACCGGTCACCACAAGCAAATCACCGGCTTGAGCCCCATCGCGTTGAACCGATTTTCCCTTCGCCACATGGCCCACAGCGGTAACGCTGAGAACAAGGCCTGACTGGCTCGAGGTAGTATCACCCCCCACCAAGTCCACGCCATAACGGGAACATGCCAGGAGCAATCCGGCGTAAATTTCTTCTAAGGCCTCCACAGGAAAACGGCTGCTCACCGCCATCCCGACCAGCAATTGACTGGGTGTCCCATTCATGGCATAGATGTCAGAAAAATTGACCACTGCCGCTTTGTAGCCAAGGTGTTTCAGCGGGACATACCCCAAATCGAAATGAATGCCCTCAACAAGTAAGTCTTTGGAAATTAACACTTCAGAATCGCCAAAATCTAAAACTGCCGCATCGTCCCCCACCCCTTTTCGGGTGCTAGGCGCTTTCAGTTCGATGGCCGCGGTAAGACGGTCAATCAATCCAAATTCTCCAAGTTCTGATAAAGGGGTTCTTTGGGGGGAGGGGGTATCAAGCATGACGCAAATTTCGGTATACCTTTGCCTTAAATAACTTTCCTATGGCTCAGAATTACAACGCGCAAATTAGTGCGTTTATGGAAGGTGTTCGTGCTCGCAACCCGCATGAACCAGAATTCCTTCAAGCAGTGCAAGAGGTTGCTGAGTCCGTGATCCCTTTTATTGAGGAAAATCCCAAGTATAAGACCGCTAAGGTATTGGAACGCATCGCTGAACCCGAGCGTACCATTTTATTCCGTGTTTCTTGGACGGGTGATGACGGCACGGTGCACGTGAACCGCGGCTACCGCGTAGAGTTTAACAGCGCCATTGGCCCCTACAAAGGTGGCTTGCGCTTTCACCCGACGGTGAACTTGAGCGTTTTAAAGTTCTTGGGCTTCGAGCAAATTTTCAAAAACAGCCTCACTTCCCTACCCATGGGTGGCGGAAAGGGGGGGTCGGACTTTGACCCTAAAGGCAAATCGGACGCAGAGGTCATGCGCTTCTGTCAAGCTTTCATGACCGAATTGTGCCGCCATATTGGTCCCAATACCGACGTTCCAGCCGGGGATATCGGCGTAGGTGGCCGTGAGATTGGTTACATGTTTGGGCAATACAAGCGCATTCGCAACGAGTTCACCGGCGTCCTCACGGGCAAGGGTCTCAACTGGGGTGGTTCGCTCATCCGCCCTGAGGCGACGGGCTACGGAACGGTTTACTTTGCTAAGGAGATGCTCGCTACGAAAGGTGACAGCTTCAGCGGCAAAACGGTCGTGGTATCTGGATCAGGTAACGTGGCTCAATATGCGGTGGAGAAAGCTACCCAATTGGGTGGTACGGTGGTGACGATGTCCGATTCATCGGGCTACATCTACGATGCAGATGGCATTACTGCCGAGAAATTGGCCTTTGTCATGAATTTGAAGAATGTCAAGCGTGGCCGGATTTCCGAATACACGGAGGCCTATCCTTCGGCCAAATTCGTTGCAGGAAAAACCCCTTGGGAGGTGAAGTGTGATATTGCCCTTCCCTGTGCTACCCAAAATGAATTGACTGGCGATGATGCGAAAATTTTGATTGCTCAAGGTGCATTCTGCGTAGCGGAAGGGGCCAACATGCCTTGTACGCCTGAAGCCATTGAAGCTTTCCACCACCACCACATCTTGTTCAGCCCAGGTAAGGCATCCAACGCCGGCGGTGTAGCCACCTCTGGTTTGGAAATGTCTCAAAACAGCTTGCGGATGAATTGGACCCGCGAAGAGGTAGACGAGAAATTGCACACCATCATGGTGAACATTCACGCTGCATGTGTCAAGTATGGCACCAAAGAAAACGGCTACGTGGATTACGTAAAAGGCGCTAACCTCGCCGGCTTTGTGAAAGTGGCAGATGCCATGCTCGATCAAGGCATCATGTAATTCAACCCCTTTTTGAATGCAAAAGGCCGCCCCGAAAGGAGCGGCCTTTTTTTATATACCGGCGCGGATTACCCCTTGACCGAGTAGCCAAAGCCAATATTGCCCAGAAATGCCACAGGCATCTGCGCTTCAGATGTAAAGACAGGGGTAGCTGACTTCCTGGCTTCAATAAAGAAATTATTAAATCCAAGACGGGCTTGGACGCTATAGGCCCAACGCATCGCATAAAAATTGCTGGACACCCGATCGTTGACACGACCCAGACCCGTGATGTAGTAATCGCGGTACATAGTGGGTTTCCCCATTCGCAAACTGATAGAGTTCCCTACGGAAAGACTCAAGCCTTTTCGTCCCGAACGGCTCGCATTGAAAACAAAGTTGCTATTCAACGTGAGGTAGTTGATCAGGAATTGCGATCTCCGCCAAAAGACCTCCATTTCAGAGGTCGCAGGAGCCTGAAGGACCGCCAGCCCGTTGGGCACTCCATCCAAAAATGTGGTGCTTAAGTAGGCATTTGGATTAAAATCTACGCCGATAAAATCCCATGCCAGCCCTAAATGTCCCCAAATGGGCGATTCCTTCCATCGTTCTTGGACATAGAACCACTCATACGAGGTGCGGTTCACATAGTCTACCTGCCCATCGCCCCAGGAAGAAATGGGATTGTTGAAACCTCCGGCACCCGAAAAATTAGCGCCGCTGTAAAAGCCGGGATAAAATCCAAAGGACACCGTCTGCCCCTCAAAGCGGTATACTTTTTCTTGTTTAGAGGGCTTAGATTTTGGCTCAAATTTCACCTTCACATCCGGCGAAAGGGACACTTCAACCTCTTCCCCAAACATACGAATGCCATTGGAGTCAAGTTGAATAGAATCGGCCTTGAAAGTGGTCTGGAGACGCTCTACCTCTTGCGCACAGAGAGGCAACGCCATGAAAAAAGGGAGAAATACAAGGAGTGGTTGCTTCATATTAGTGGGCTGCTAGGGTATTAGATAAAAATGAATGCAGGGCCTGCGGAACTTTGACCTCCATGGAAACCGAATAGGCATTCCAAGGTGCTTGAAGTCCTGAGCCATTTTTAATTCGCTGTCTTTGGGTCGCGACGTAAGCGGTTAGGGAACGGCTCCAAGGGGAGGTAGCTTGGAGCCAAGGGGGCGATGGGCGCGGTTGCTCCAGGGGTAGGGCAGGTTCTATCTCGTTTATCCCGGCAAACGCTTTGGGAATCGCCTCAAAAACTAAGTCGTCTTCCAATCGTTCTAAGCGGATAGGCAAGAACTCCAATGGCCATTTTGCCGCTTTTTGTTCTCTTGTTCGCACCGCAGTGGCGATAGAAATTTCTGGTGCCTGCGGCTCTATTCTCAAAGCATTAGTGCTGGTGCGATTCGCCTCGCTGTTCGATTTGCTGGGTGCGGTCGATGTCTCAGGTACTGGGAGGCTCGCCGCGGTATGGACCTCCGGCGCAGGAGCCTCTTTCTCCAGGGTTAACACCCACCACCCCGCGAAGGGAATAAGGAGAATAGCCGCTGCGGCACTCCATTTAAACCAGGCACCCACTAGGCGTTTTGTGTTAGGTAAAGCAGCCTGGACGCGTTGCCACGAATCGCTTTTGGGCTGAATTTGGAGTTCATCCAAAGCCCGAATGGCGTTCAACTCTGGCACTGTCCAACGGTTGTCCGCGGGAAGCTGTATTTCCTGAATGCGCTCCCAAGAAGTTTCTCGTGGACTTTTCTCATACTCTGAAAGTCGCCCCTGAAAGGCCGGATCGACGGGATGTTTAGGCACTTTTTTCATCCTTGATCCGATTCAGTTTTCACAAGCGCCTTTTGGAGCCATTGACGGGCCCGGCTGAGTTGAGACTTACTGGTACCCTCCGAAATTCCCAGAGACTCGGCAATTTCGGCATGCGAAAATCCTTCTATGGCGTACAGGTTAAAGACTGTACGAAAACCGGCAGGGAGTGACTGAACGAGCTTCAATAAATGCGCTGTGTCATGCTCCTGGTTGAGAGAATCTAGCCCCAATTCTTCATTCATGAAGGGCTGATGAATGGCTGAATGTTTCCGCAGGGTCATCAAGCATTGATTGACCGCCATTCGACGCACCCAATACTTCACAGGCGCATCACCTCGGTAGGTATGCAGCTTTTGAAAAAAGGTGATCATCGTTTGTATCATGTGGTCTTCCGCTTCATCTTCTTGCGGAAAGTACCGATGACACAGGCCCAAAATATAGGGAGATAACGCATCGTACAGCGCCTTTTGGGCCTTAGCATCGCCCTGTATGGCGCCCGGAATATGTCGTTCAATCCGATCCAACGAGAAGAGTTTCAGCTCTAGGATGCCAGATCCCTTCCTGGGGTTGCACGCGAGCAAAAAAATCTGGTAGCTGCACGATTTCCTGTCCGCGTGGAGCGCGTGCTAACGAGCTAACTCGCCAACAAGCTCAATTAAAATCCCAGCCGATCGCCAGTGAGCGCACGTAAACCTCTGGGGCCACAATATCCAAACGTGGATTAAACAAGGGCGTAACGGACTGGCGTGCGGTTACATGAAAAAACTTGAAGCCTATGCGCGCCTGTAAGCCCGCTGAAAATGGATTGCTGTAGAAACGGGAACTCACCTGTTCGCGCGTCCAGCCGTTGTTGGCATCTGTGTACTGCAAGGTTCGAGTAGGCTTGCCCAGGCGCAGGCCCGCATAGCCCCCCATGGCCAAGCTCAAGCCCTTTTTGCCGGATCTAGACCCGTTGTAGTAGAGCCATAGGGGAACCGTCACATAATTGACCCCCAAGGAGCTCGTTCTAAACGTCATGGAGGGGTCCTCCATGATATAAACTCCCCCATTGGTGGCGGCAGGATTCAAATCCGTAACCAAGTAGGATTGAGGGCCAAACTGGATTCCGTAGAAATCCCAAGCAAGACCCGAACGAACCCACAATGGACTGCGCCCCAGTCTTTTTTGGCGGTAGAATATATCATAGGCAATGGTGTAGACTCCACCTGTCTCAGGGAGCCAATCCGAGTCTACAAAATTTTGATCCACATCCAGCATGGACAGAGTCGGCGCCAAACCAATATTCCACGACGTTCCCGTGAATTGACGCTTCTGAAGCTTTCCCTTCTTTCCTCGCTTCCCGGATTTTAACTTGGAGTCTCCTTCGACCAAACCATCTGCGTAGTTTTTGTTCGCCTCCCGCACCGCCGCATACGCCGCCGCGGTGTCCTCGACTTCGGGCTCGTCCACGTCTACCGTCTCTGCCCAAAGACCTTCACTGGCACGCATGGTGATTTGCAACAAGCTGTTTTTGAACTCCTCTAAAAGACTGGCATGCCATGAGGCTGCACTGTCTGCCGAAATTTTACCGTCTGCCAGCATCTCATCCACCATCTCTACTTTGCCTTGGTGCATGTAATAGGTATTTTCCAAGCTATGGTTCAACTCATCGACGGTTTGAGCCCATAGCCCCGAGGAGGAAATCAATAGAAGTATCAGAGTAGAATACGTTTTCATCGTCATCGTGTAATTGAAGTCGCAAAGGAAGTAACAAGGACAATGCCATTTTTGCTTTTCGGAGGGGATGGCCCTTTAAAATGACCGACCTTTACAGAGAAGATGAAAAAATCTAAAAAGAACAAGGCACACCGCTCCATGGATGCGGGCTCTCTGGCTTCCCGCATCCTGCGAACCATGGAACGTCGGCCCAGCGTCGTATTTCCGCTGGCTGATTTGGCTCTAGAAATGGGCATGATGGAGCGGACGGGACGAATTTTGACCAAAGCCGCCATGGATTTGTTAATTTCTGGTGGGCATGTCAAAGAGATCAAAGCGGAAACCTATCAGCTCGCCCTGGAAGAAAACCTCGTCGACGGGGTTCTTCAGCTCACGTCCAGCGGTACCGGCTATGTGGTGCCTGGAGGCGGTGCCGACGATGTATTCATCAAAGAGTCTGATTTAGGTGTGGCCTTCGGGGGAGATCGCGTACGGGTTCAACTCTATCCGAGCCGAAATAAACGCAAGCTCGAGGGCCAAATCACCGAGGTTCTTCAGCGGGCCCGAAGCCGCTATGTGGGTACGCTTCAAGTGACCCCTCAACATGCTTTTTTGGTCACGGATTCCCGAAAAATTGGGCCTGACTTTTACATTCCTTTGAAGGAATTGCATGGTGGGAAAGATGGAGAAATGGTGGTCGCCGAACTCTTGCGTTGGGATGACCCCGAACGCCAACCACAGGGAAAGGTTGTAGAAGTTCTAGGTGAACGGGGTGATCACGATACCGAGATACATGCGATTCTGCATGAATATGGACTGCCTTACGCCTTCCCCGATGCGGTCGAAAAAGAAACGGAGGCCATTCCAGAGACTCTGGACCCTCAGGAGATTGCAAAGCGTCGCGACCTCCGCGACACGCTGACCTTCACCATCGACCCCGTCGATGCCAAGGACTTTGACGATGCCTTGAGCATCAAAACGCTTGGCGATGGTCGGTGGGAAATTGGAGTGCATATCGCGGATGTGACGCATTATGTTCGGCCGGGCACAGCCTTAGAAGAGGAAGCGCAAAATCGCGCCACTTCCGTGTACTTGGTCGACCGCGTCGTACCCATGCTGCCCGAAAAACTCAGCAACAA
>Ga0181590_10000548_pt1 | contig 30135 bp, 19 predicted proteins | sample 071ome_34_FD_132446 | JGI IMG/M metagenome (GOLD analysis project Ga0181590, IMG submission 132446) | Coastal salt marsh microbial communities from the Groves Creek Marsh, Skidaway Island, Georgia - 071411BT metaG (megahit assembly) | ecosystem: Environmental > Aquatic > Marine > Intertidal...
AGAAATTATAGTTCACACTGACAAGTATGTCATGAAGAAACTATGGATCAACGAAGGTCAGAGGCTTTCAAGACAGTTTCACGTCAAAAAAGATGAGACGATATTTGTTTCAAAAGGAACATTACTTTTAGATTTATCAACAAATGATCTTGAAAGCAATGTTATGAAACTTGAAGAGGGACAGTCGTGGAGAATTGTACCAAAAACAATTCATAGATTTACAGCACCTAGCGATAGACCCGTAGAACTTTTTGAGGTCTCAACACCAGAGTTGGATGACGTTGTACGCCTTTCGGATGATTACGGGAGAGCAGGTGCCTAAGTATCACTATAAATGCGACAGTTGCTCAAGAGAGTGGTGGGAGTGGTTATCTGTATCTCAATCAGATAGGAAGGACTGTCCTTATTGTCAGGGACCACCCCCACAGAAAATTCCCTCTGGCTTTACGGTAATCAGTGATTCAGTAGAGGAAAAGAAAAGTGCAAAGAACAACGTGGTTGATCATATTGAAGAGAATAGAGAAATACTTAAGAAGATGAGAAATTTGGCTAAAAATGAGGATATATTAAAAGATGATTGAAAGTTTGGCGATAATTGGAACAATTATTTTTGTAGGTTTTTTCTTTGGATCGATTTGGTTTAATGTTTATCTTTTGAGAAAATTGCTTTATTTTAATGAAAATTTTGAACAAGTAAATATTTCAATAGAGCAATTTAATAAACACATAGAAACGGTTTATGAGTTACCAATGTTTTATGGAGATGAAAACATACAAAATCTAATGAATCATTCAAGAGACTTGAGACAGGATTTAGTAGATTTTCAAAACAAGTATTCGCAATGAGAAAGAAAAGAACAAAAAATTTATATTTTACAAAAATACATGAAGAAGCGATAGTGGAATATGCAAGATCAACAAATCTTACAGAAAAGACAAAGTTGTATTCAACACTAATACAACCAGCATTCAATGAACTTGTAGATAAGATTGTTTATACATACAAGTTCAACAACCTTCCAAATATTGACTATCTAAAAGATGATTGTAAGGTCTGGTTAACAACCATCTTGGACAAATATAATCCAGACAGGGGGTCAAAGGCGTTCTCATATTTCAGCGTTATCACGAAAAACTGGTTTATCCACAAGGTGAAGAAAAATGCTCAGGCAGCAAAGAGAGAAATTGCTCTGGACGACGCCGTAAATTCCTCCCAGAGCGAGTTTGTTGTAGTTGACAACCCATATGAGCGCGATAGGGAAAAACGTGAATTCTGGGAAGCCCTGACGCTTTTTGTAAAAGCAATGGAAAAAAATCAACAGATTATTAAAAATGATAACGATAGAAAAATTATTTCATCTATAGAATATATGCTTGAAAATATGGATAAGTTAGAAATATTAAATAAAAAAGCAATTTATCTTTATCTAAGAGAAATGACAGGGTTGACAACAAAACAACTTGCTCCAACTCTCAGAAAGGTTAAAGTTGAGTATAAACATTTCATCACTGATTGGAATAACTAAATTAAAAGTAATTCCTATTTATTTGTGAGGTGTTTTATGAATAAAGACAAACTTATTGAAGAGGCTCTTGACAATATTCGCAATGATAGGACTACGACAGAAAGTTTGTTGGTGGACCTTCAACAAGAAATTCAACAAAATCAAGTTGAAAACGTCAAGGCGGGACTTGTTGCGGCAAAATATGTTGAAACCCTACAAAGGTCCAATGAACAATTAGTTAAGGTTCTACACCTCATACAGAAAGCAGAGCAACAGAATGGCAGCGTTGAGTTGTCAGATTATGAAAAAGACAATCTTTTTGAATTGATCCAGGGTCAAATGAATGATCGCGCTTCAGGAGAAGAGTGATGGAAAAGTATGATATCAATTCAAAATTATTTGAATCCACGAGTTACGATGCTGAAGGTATCCCTATTTCAACAGCGGTTCAGTTTTTAATTGATGAAAAATTCACAAGATTAACCACCGCAAATGAAATACCTTTGCCAAAATTTGCTATTGTTAGGAAGAAAACACTTATTGAGGCTGGAGACTCCAGCATAAGTTTTGACAATACAGATTTGCCACCTGGTTTTTCATCAGAAAAAAACTATTTTATACTTTTTTTAGAGATAGATGGTATAACAGAGCCGAAAGAATCTTTAGTGAACGATCTAATAACCAGAGAAGAATTTATCTCTTCTCTGGTAACAGTGTATGTATCAACAAAGCATTTATCAAGAGTTCCAATAGTGGATGAAGTGATATTTATTGATTATAAAGATTCAACAGATGTCAATAGTATCTTTTTTAAAGGACTTCCAGAAGAAAAAATAATAGACCCAAGAACAACATCATATAGTAAAAAGTCAAGAACTAGAAATGCTTTTACTACCGGAGCATAACGAATGGAAACAATTTCAATAAGAAATGATGACGGGTTGGTCGAAGAAAGGAAAAAAATATCTAAGGCTTTAGCCAACGAAATAGATAGGGAGGAAAAAAGCCTCCAAACTCCAAAATTTAATGACACTCAATTAAATGGTGGTGTTTTAATTGTTGGTGAAGCAGATTCTGTTGTTGCACAAATTCAAGATGCGAGATATGGTACCGCTTTAACTGGCGATGGAAAAGGTGGTGATTTTGCAAATAAAATTGTTATAGGCGTTGGATTTTTGAATGATGGAAAAGTAGACGGCGATAGTATAGATCTATCTGATCCAAACTTAAGATATGCAGCGGGAATTACCATTTATCAAAGAACTGACACTGGAGTGGAAAATATTTTTACCCCAGAGGGAAATGAGATACCTGAAGAAACTTTAAAAGCCAGAAAGACTACAACGGCTTATCCACAAAAAGCAGTTTCTGTTACAGAGATCAGCGCAGATACTGTAGAGATTAAAGCAAGAAATGGCGGCGTGAATATTGTCGCTGGTTATGACAATGCAATACCGGGCTTTGGTATTAAAGATAAAAAAGACGCTGCGAACGTTTCATATGTAGGGGTTAGTTTAATAGGTGGTGGTAACCCTGAAACAAGTATTTTAAACGATAGGGAGAATATTAGAGGGTTACAACCGATTCCAAAAGGAGACAACCTGTTCAAAGCATTGAGCGCCATGAACGATAGGTTGAACGATCAGGCGAAAGTTATGTCACAGTTGCAAAGAGGGCAAGCGGTATTAGAAACCGTATTGGCTCTTCATACCCACCCAGCAGCATTGGCATATACTTTCCCCTCGCCAGAATTAATAATAGCAATTGCAGGTGTAAAACTTCCTTTAAATATTTTTAATTTTTTATCAAATTTGACTGCTACATACAACAACGTTGCGCAAAAAGTTAACATGTCTGAAGTTTCAGAAGGAAGTATCAACAGTAGATGGAATAAAACAAACTAAAATGGCTGAAGATCAAAAGAAAATACAAGAAAAAAAGATTAAAGAAAAAAAGGCTATTAGTGAAACAGATGGTCAAGTTACGACTCGTGTTGGTGCAGGTTGGGCTGCGGCAGCCAAAGAGTGGCTTGTAGAAAAAGCCGTAACGGGAACACTACCAGATATAGCCGCTACGGGTGCGAATCAGATCACTAGCACCATAAATCAACTTGATGCCGCATTAACACAATTAGCAAATTTGGATCTAGATGGTAGTTGTAAAAAGAAAGCCTTTGAATTCACACCTGGGTCGGAAGGAGACGGCACAATAACCGGAGAAGATTTTGCTGCGGCTGCTCAGGGCTGTAATCCTTTTAAAAATTTACCTGCATTTCAAAAGGTTGCGAACGGAGAAGATGTGGAGGCTGAGGATGTTGTCTCTACAATTATTGGTATTGTTGTTAAATTAACAGGACCATCAAGTTTCCCAGACTGTGTTTTTCAGCAATATAAAAATTTTTTAAGTGCCTTTCCAGTTGAATATTATTTATTGCTTGCATTGAAAGAAGCGGCAGAACTTATAAAAGATCCAATAGAGACTCTCAATTCTGTTACAGCCTGTAAAACAAACAATGTTGCTGAAAGAATTGAAAATTTGGAATCAGAAATTCCCAAACCAGCGATTCCAACAATACCAGAATTGCCGTATATTAATATTCCTGATCTATTAGACATTTTGATCAATATTATTCTTGAAACAATTTGTTTTGCCTTGTGTACAACACTAACTCCATTAATAGAAACGATTGGTGAAAATCTTTTTGAAAATATAAGTGATGTAAAGGAGTCGGTTGGTGAAGATAAAAACCAGCCATTGGTGAAGACATCAATTGAGCCGTTTTTAACACCAGATGTGTTGGTAGAAATTAAATCTTTTGTTGATAAAAATATTAAAAATTCTCAAAATATTAGAGCGCGAGAAATTATAAACTTTATTGTTAAAGTTCAAAACAATCCTAAAATTTCACAAGATGAGTTTATTTTATTGCTTCTTGGAAAAACAAATTGTAATGTATATAATACCATAGTGGAGGATTTACCTCTTACGATAACTCAATTTGAGTTGGATACCGAAAATAAGTTTTTATCTTTTTTTGCGTTTGTTGGCAGTACGATCAACACTCTCTTATTCATACAAGATTCAAAGGCAAAAGTTTGCGATCCAAACCCATGTGATTTAAAAGAAGATGAAATAATTGATAAAGTTTCAAACCTTTGTAATTTATTGAGTCCAAACACCAATTTGGAAAGCCTGATATCAACTGGTGAAATTTTAGATAAAACGGGCGCTTTAGACTTTATATCAGGTAATTTGAAGACAATCTGTGATTCTATAGCAAGTTCATCAAGAGCATATAATCCAGTGTATGACGCAGGGGACCCACTCACTTTGAACCAGTCTTACATAGAGAAATTTAGTGGAGTTTTAATAAATTTTAATGAAATTATGTTGGCAACTTATAATGCATCACCAGATATTCTTAAATCCACCACTTCGACAGTATTTAATACTTCGCCAAAAAGAGACGTCATTAGGGAAAGTATTGTGAGCCTAAGAAAGATTTATTACCAACAGGTATTTGCGTTTGCCAGTGTTGTATTGCCTGGAGACAATCCTAAGAATAATAAAATTGCTGCTTCAAAAGATTTTAAAATAGATCTATCCACTGTTATTGGTGTTGCTCCGACATCTACTTTTGACTTTGAAGTATTCGCAGGCTTTAGCGAGCAGGATTTGAAGGATAAAATGAGTTTCGCAGCAAAGAAATTTAATTCAAGTCCGCAACAAACGACAAAAGACATGTTGAGAATAACAGAATTGAAAAAGAAATATGGTATAATATAATGCTTGGATTTAAAGAATATTTAATAACTTCGTTTGATATATTGCTAACAGCAAGAATTAAAAACTTTTTTCTTTTATATTATGGAAAAATATTACCTTTGTTAGTAGAGGATTATAAATTTTTTATTGATGGTTTTGGTAATGAAAAATCAGTTGAAGAAGGTGTCTCTAAAACAATTGAAATATATACAGCAACTGACCCATCAGCGCTTACTAGTTTACTCTATCCTGCTGGAGTGACTTTTGAACAAACCATGTCTTCTAGCGTAAGAAAATATTATAAACTTGCTGCTGAATTTTTATTAGAAAATGATATGTTGGTGGCAGACATTCAATCGACAGGAATTAATAATCCCTTAGAAATAAAATTTTTTGAAGAATTATATAAATTTAAAAGAGACCTATCTCTAGCGGCTTTCCAGGGAGGACCCCTTTCTTATAATTTGGATGAATACGAAACAAAGGCTGTACGAGATTTTTATGAGTTTTTAAAAACGAAAGGTCCTAATACATTATTTGGTAATTTAGCGGCAGCAGCCCCACCGGTCTATGTAAAAACATTAAATTCTGCTATAGCCGGAAATGAATCAATTGTCAACTCTACTACAAAATATAGCACAGACGAGTGGATAAAAGATACAAAAAGCCCATTAAAAGAGTCAACACAAAAAATAAATAAAATAGTAGATCAATCACCTACGCTTAAACGTTACAATCAGTTGTTAAAGATTTTTCAAAATTTGACCGAAGCATCAAGGTGTACTATTTGTAAACGAGGTGCCTTCAAAGAAGGCAACTCTTTGCTTTATTTTGTTGAGCAAAAATATGGTAAACTTGGTATCGGAAAAACACAAGGCACAGACCCTAATGCACAACCCCCAACAAATCTGATTCAATCTATACAACTTGGTCAGGCTTTAAATTGTCAAAGCGTTGGTTATGATGGCTTTAGAGGAAACGTAGAAGGAGCCGAAGTTAAAGGATTGGCAGCAGGAAAATGTCCGGTAGAACCAATAAAAGAAGTAAGTACTACACTGAAATATGGAAAAACAGAACTTCAAAAAAGTTTAACTGCTGTTGATTACAAATCACAATATTTTTTAAATTTGCTTGAAGCGATTCAAGAAATTAATGATAAAATAGATAAAAACCTAATTACCTTAATAGATGGAGAATAAAATATGCCAACAGGTATATCAGCAAAATTGCCTTTAGTATATGATAATGCTAATGGACCATATTTGCTAACTAAAAATTTAGAAGAAAATGCTAAACAAAATTTAAAAAGTCTTATTCTTACCATCCCTGGTGAAAGAGTGATGAATGCAGATTTTGGAGTTGGCTTCAGTGCTTTATTGTTTGAGAATGCAAATCAAGAATTGGTAGAAGACTTAAAGGAAAGACTATTTACACAAGTGAATAGATATTTACCTTTTATAAATATTTTAGATGTTAATGTGGGAATAGAAGAAAATACTGCCTTTCTAAGAGTTAGTTATTTTATACCAAACATTTCTGTAAGCGACACTCTAGAATTAGACATTAGGAATAATTTTGAGTAGGGAATAAAATATGTCAACGAGCAAAAAGACAAAACCTGTAAGATATGCTAGTAAAGACTTTGATGAAATTAAAGATAAGTTGGTTACATATGCAAAAACTTATTACCCTGATACTTTTAAAGACTTCAATCAGGCATCTTTTGGGTCGTTAATGCTGGATACTGTAGCCTATGTTGGTGATATTTTATCTTTTTACATCGATTATCAATCAAATGAGTCTTTTATTGATAGTTCAATAGAGACTAACAATCTTCTTAAATTGGCAAAACAGTTCGGTTATAAAAACCCTGCACCATTTTCTGCTACTGGAAAGTGCGCCTTCTATGTTCAAGTTCCAGCACAAGGGGATGGATCGGAAAACAGAGACTTGATCCCTATTCTGAAAGAAGGTTCTTCACTAAGCAGTGCAACTGGTGTTAGTCTTATTACAACATCTGATGTGGACTTTTCAAAATCGAGCGCAGAGGTTGTTGTATCGCAAACTAATACAGATGGTGTTCCGACAGCATATGCGTATAAGGCGTATGGAGACGTCACTACTGGTGTAGTTGAAACAGAAATTATAGCAGTTGGTCAATATCAAAAATTTTTAAAATTGCAACTTGAGGCAGATCAAATAACAGAAATTATATCTGTGGTAGACAGTGAAGGAAACGAATATTATGAAGTTCCATATCTTTCTCACAATGTTATTTTACAACCAATAAGAAACCCAAGCATGGCGGGTGAAGAAGATGCACCATATGTTTTAAGGGAGAAATTAACAGCAAGAAGATTTACGACAGAAATTGACGCTGACGGTAAAACTTTTATTCAATTTGGCTATGGATCAGAAAACAGTTTAAAAGAGGGTGAATATCCAGAACCTTCCGAGGTGGCTTTGCAGAGATACGCTAGAGACTATTATTCAGATGATAGTTTTGACCCATCGACTTTGTTAAAGAATGATAAATTTGGTATAGTTCCGCCATCTGGGGATTTGACAATAACATATAGAAAAAATGATTCAGAAACTGTAAATTTGCCAGTAAACTCTGTAGATACAATAACTGATCCAACTTTGTCATTTTCCTCTGATGGACAACCAACAGCAGAAAATAGACAATTTATTGTTGAGAGTTTAGATGTCGAAAACGAAGAGGCAATTTTAGGAGAAATAACCTCAATAACCCAAGAAGAAATTAGAGTTAGGGCGATAAATGCGTACTCTTCTCAAAATAGAGCAGTGACACAGCAAGATTATATTAGTTTAGTTTATCGTATGCCATCAAAATTTGGAGCGGTTAAAAGGGTCAATATTGTGCAGGATAAGGATTCTTTTAAAAGAAATTTAAATATGTATGTTTTGGCAGAGGATGTTGATGGCAATTTAACCACTGCCAGTTCCACAATCAAAGAAAACGTAAAAGTATGGATCAATCAATATAAAATGATCAATGATACTGTTGATATTTTAGATGGTCAAGTTGTTAATTATAGTATAGAATATAAAGTTTTAGGATCTCTAGATTACAATCAAGCAGAAGTTCTAAATCAGTGTAATGAAGTGGTTAAAAGCCTCTTTTTAACAAAATCTTTATTTGGAACACCATTTTATATTTCTGATATATACAAATCATTAAATGATTTAGATTCAGTCACAGATGTTCAAGATGTTAGAATTGTTCAAAAATTTGGAACAAATTACAGCGGTTACTTTTTTGATATCGATGGGGCAACTACTGCCGATGGAAGAAGTATTATCATCCCTGAAAACGTAATTATGGAATTAAAATTTCCTGATGAAAATATTATTGGAGTGGTGGTCTAATGGCAATTAGAAGATTCAAAGCAACAAAAGATAATACAATTACAAATGCCTATAAGGAGAATCTCACTACTCGCGGTACCGGCTCCAATATGGGCGAGGCTGATATATTAGAAGTTTTTAGTATCTATGGTCAGGCAACGACTTCATCGGGTGAGTTATCGAGGGCTTTGATTGAATTCGATATTGCAGCCCTATCAGCGTCTAGAGACGACGGCAATATTCCAGCATCAGGTTCTGTAAATTTTTATCTAAGAATGTTCAACGCAGAACACTCATCTACAACACCAACAAATTTTACACTTACAGTAGCAGCCATCTCACAGTCTTGGACCGAGGGGATAGGTTTGGACATGGACGATTATTCAGATGCCGGTGTTTCAAACTGGATTAAATCGTCAACATCAACAAATTGGACTACTTTTCATGGCGATGTAGAGGGCGGCTCTTATCATACGGGTTCAGAGGCAGTTACTTCAAGTCAATTGTTTGCAAGCGGAATTGAAGACTTAGAAATTGATGTTACAAGACATGTTGAAGAGTGGCTAAACAACAATACTGGTAGTTATGGTTTTGGTGTGTTTCTAACATCTTCTTTAGAGGATGCAACAACTTCATATTACACTAAAAAGTTCTTTGCGAGAGACAGTCAATACTTTTTGAAGAGACCAGTAATTGAAGCACGTTGGAATGACTCAAGGTTCGATGATGCTTCAAGTTTTTATCTTAGTTCCTCAAGGGTCCCCGCAGCCGACAACTTGAATACTCTTTATTTATACAACTATATTAGGGGTCAACTACAAGACATTCCAGGGCTTGGAGCAGAAAATAAAATATACTTAAGTATTTATTCGGGCTCAAGTTCTGCGCCAGCAGGCAGCAAGATAACACTTCCAATTGGTGGTGGAGTAGTCACAAACAACGATACTAATATAACAGGTAGCAGGGTTTCAACTGGTATTTATTCAGCATCTTTTGCCTACACAAGTTCTGCAATCACTGAAATATATCCGGTCTGGCATAGCGGCTCAACAGAATATCTGACTGCATCTGCTGTAACAGTCAACACATTTGATACACAAACATCTTATCCTATTAATTCTTACAAAACAAATATCACAAACTTGCAAGCAGAATATGGCGCAACAGATACTGCTCATTTGAGAGTGTTTGTCCAAAATAAAAACTTCCAAGCAACAGTATACACCGTTGCTTCTACAGCAATTGAGCCCACAATCATCGAGAAAATGTACTACAAAGTACAAAGATTTGTAGATGAAGAAGTCGTAATCAATTATGGTACAGGATCTGGCGATCTTGGTTACACACAACTTTCTTATGATTCGGCTGGCAATTATTTTGATTTAGATATGAGCATCTTTGAACCAGATTTTTCATATCAAATTAGTTTTTTAATTAACGACGCAGGTAATTACTATGAACTCAAAGACAAATTTAAATTTAGAGTAATAGACGAAAACGACCTACCGGGTTAATGAAAATTTAACAGCAAAATAATTATAAAGACATGGGTACAAAAAGTTTTTTCAACAAGCAAAAGTCACAAGAAGTAAAAATTCGCGGACAAGAGAAATCAACAATCGAAGACGTAAAGCAAAACGTTGAGTCGATTGATTATATAAAAGAATATTCAATAGATAAATTTGATTTTGTTCCACAACTTGATTTTGAAGACCCTGCAAACTTTGTAAAATATGGATCTGCCAAAGATTATTATGTTGATTTGGTTGACAGTGTTGTACAATCTTATCCATATGACGGTTCTCTTGCAGAAAGATTGAAATATCGTAATGGCTTGGTTGCAATTCAAAAACATGAATTTGATAAAAACTATCCAAGATTTGTTGGTTACGCTGATTTTAATGATGAGAGTTATACATCCAACATTCCATCAACTTTTACAATTGGTACAAAAACTTTTGGATTTGGTGAGAGCACAACAGAACACTACATCTTAACAGACAACTATTCAAATAATTTAGTATACAATACTGGATCAAATCAGGTCGGTAGTGTTGAGTTAAATTTTGCTGATGGTGTTACACTTGAATTTTGGATGAAAAAAGACGGGTTTCCAGCCGCTGTAGATACTCAAAACGAAGTTGTCTTTTCGATCAGCAATGCTGATAACGATCTTTTCCAGGTAACAACTGATGTAACAGCCTCAACTAAGATTTTAGCAACATACTCAACATCGCTTACTTCTGCTGAATTTGTTTACGAATTTGAAACAAATCTTTCAACAATTGCTGATTCAAATTGGCACCATTATGCGCTAGCATTTTCTACTAATTCAGCAGGATATGTTGGTGAATTCTATGTGGATGGAAAGTTTCAAGAGAAACAGTTTTACACAAAAGCATCACCTAGTTTAACTTTAGACGGCACGCTTGATGCAACTATTGCTGCATCGTCACTTGCTGCAAGGCTTGGTGATGGCGGTTTATCGGGATCCATTGATGAAGTCCGTTTGTGGAAAACAACGAGAGATGCTAGAGAAATTGGCGTAAATTATTTTTATGACGTCGGCGGCGGCGGTAATACAGATACAACAAAAGTAAACGATAACAATCCGCTAGGGCTTTCGTTATATTACAAGTTTAACGAAAGCAACACAGGCACATCGTCGGTGGACAGTATAGTTTTAGATTACTCAGGTCGTTTAACAAATGGCGTGTGGGTTGGATATAATTCATCTGGACACGTCTCCAGGGCTAGTGGGTCGGCTATAACAGATTCTAATGTCGCCACTGAAACCGGCGATCCGATTATTTATGCAACTAATTCGTCTGTAATTTCTTACAAAGTGGATAAACAGATATCAGGATCTGCTTATGATGACAGTAACCTTGGAAGCCTCTATAGTATGCTTCCACAGTGGATAACCGATGACGATGCCGCTAGCGGTCTTCAAATAAGAAAATTGATGCAAATTATGTCCAGTTATTTGGATACACTTCATGCTCAAATTACAGCAATTGCTCAACTACAAGATGGTTCGTATGTTAGCGGCTCTAACGCTAAACCAAACCCTTTCTCAAAAAGAAATTTAATTTCATATGGATTTGATATTCCAGAAGTATTTATTGACTCTCAGATTATCGAAGAAATTTATTTTAAAGATGAAAAAAGAATTTATGAAGATAAACTCTTTAATCTTAAAAATCTTATTTTTCAAAATATTTTTAATAATTTAAATTACATAAATAAGTCAAAAGGAACAGAAAAGTCTTTCAGAAACCTTTTTAGGTGTTTCGGTGTTGATGATGAACTTGTTCGTTTGAACATGTATGCAGATAATCAAGAATATAAAATTAAAGAAAATTATCAAGCATCTCAAGTTAAAAGAAATATTGTTGATTTTTCCGGTTATAAGGACGGGCAAAGCAGAGAAGGTGTCTTATATACATTTGCAGATCCTGCAAAGTCAACAGGCGAGACTGGTGATTTCGGTTATATTCCATCTTCATCAAACGCTTACATACCTTTAACTTTTGAAAATCAATTTCAATTTCCAAAATTTACTAATTTTCCAAACGGCAGTTTGGTTAAAATTAGTAGGTCATCTCTATTTGGCGTACATAGTGCAAGTAGCGACACTACACAAACTACTATTCCAGCAGGCGATTTAAACTTTAAGGTATATGCCGACACAAACTCAAATAACAAAACTCAGTTTATTTTAGAGACGAATATTGGTTCTGTTGGATCTTTAACTTCTTCATTTTATGAGAATGTCTATGATAATACACAGTGGACATTTGCAGTTCGTACAAAGCCAAGAGAATATCCATATGCTCAAGAAATTACAGCATCGAATGTTTTTGATTTAGAGTTTTATGGAGTTAACTACATTGCTGGGTATAAATTAAATGAGTTTAGCGCATCAGCAGAAGTAGATTTAACAAACGACATAGGTCAATTCTTAACGGGCTCCAATAAAAGAGTTTATGTAGGGGCAGACAGGGCAAATATAACCGGCTCTTTAAGTTATAGAACGGATGTAAGGGCTATTTCATCAAGAGTCTGGTTTGATTATCTTACCAATCAAGAACTTAGAAGTCACGGAAAAGATGTAACAACTTTTGGTAGATTAAATCCTTATAGAAACTCATTTATTTATGAGAATGGTGAATCAGGAAGTTATATACCGAGAATAAATACTTTAGCCCTGCATTGGAATTTTGAAAATATTACGGGCTCGGATGCATCTGGTGAGTTTTTAGTACAAGATATAACTTCTGGATCTAACTACTCTGTCAATCCAAGATTTACTGGCGGTGAATATTCAAAATACGTCGGACCAAACTATAGTGGTCAAGGATCCGGCTTTGCAAACAGTTCAACAGATGTTGTTGACTTTTTATTTGCTGATACGGCAGAACAACAACTACCAGAAAATTTATACAGTTCTGATTTAGTTGAAATTAGGGAAGGCGACGATACTCTTTTTACTAGAGAGAGTCGTCCAAGCAAATACTATTTTGCAGTCGAAACAAGCCTTTATGATACAATTTCAAGAGAAATGTTAGGGTTCTTTGCATCTATTAATGATTTTAATAGTTTGATTGGTTCACCAGTCAATATGTATAGAACAGAATATAAGGGATTAAATAAATTAAGAGAGTTGTTTTTTGAAAATGTCCAAAATGAACCAGACTTGGATAAGTACGTCAATCTTTATAAATGGCTAGACGGCGCTCTGGACAGTGTTATATCAAATTTAATTCCTGCTTCGGCTAAAACTTCTGATAAAGTTAGAAACATTATCGAGAGTCATATTCTAGAAAGAAGTAAGTATCAGCACAAATTAGTTCAGTTTAAGGAATATACAAAGGAAGATCAGGTATCTAAAAAATCAACAGATTTACTCCCACCAGGAATTGGATCGCAAGACTTTACTTCACTTGATGGAAATGTTGAAGTTTTGGATGCAATTGGTGGACCAGATGTTAAACCAATTCAAAACACTACAATTTTTAACTTGGATGTCCCATCGAGTGTTGCATCGAATACCAAAACAAAAAGAAACGCAGGAATGCGATCAACAGTAAAAACTGATTCTGATTTTATCGTTAAAACGGAAGAACTTAGAACCCCTGATCCCGGTACATTCTTTAGATCCCCGTTAGATCAAGGTACAAAGCCACTGTGGTATAAACTCAAAGCGGACAGAAATCCAGGCGGCTTGATGTCTACCGGAGACGATTCATCCGACTTTTCAAGAGTTCAATCTCAAGTAAATCAAACACAGACTACAACGGGTTCAAGACAAGAATTTTATTCTTTTTCGGTTGATGCTAAAAGTTCGGTTGGAAAGAATACAAGTTATGCTGGTGAAAACAGAAAAAATTACTTCCCAACATCGTTTAAGGGTGCTCAAGAATCTAATCAAGATGGTCTAACAATAGTTGTTAGAAATACTGTAACTAACAAGTATGGCGATCCTTACTATCAATACTCTGGTTCGAGAGACACAACATTTAATAATGAAAAGTTATTACCAGTAACAGTTACAGATGTAGCGAAAGATGAAGTGTTGGCTGGTCAGAATTATCTGCCATTTGTTTTGGTTAGTTCATCTGCAACTGCTAAATCTGCTTACCAGAATTTGCTTTTAGATGTCGGAATTAATGCTGATGTTCGTATGTTACATCAAGATTACGTTGTTGAGGGCGGTGGTTTACAGGGTCCATTTACAGATGATCATGTTGGCGGCTGGATGTATCGTCACGGCAATGTGTTAGAAACAGATACAACATTAAGAAAAGAGGGCTATTCGTTTATTCCATCAGGAAGCAGTACAATCTACTTAACAAGTCCTCGCTTCCGCAGCGCAAGTGCAGGACCAGTCTTTGACGAGGGTGTACCATACGGTGCTTATCTCAGAGATGGGGCAGCACAAAGACCAATAAATATTAAAAATATAAGCGGGTCAAACTTTTATAGAGACTATGAGATTGTTCAAACAACTGGTCGTCGTATAAATAATAGATATTATATAAAATCGGATGGATATACTGGCACTGTCAACAATACAAGCAATATTGCTTACGATGAAGCAGGAACTTTCTTCTATAAAGACTTTACAGTCCTTAATCGTGATACAACAGGTAGCAACGATTTTGTAATCGTTAACAGATTTAGTGCTCCAGGTGGACCCGAAGTTAACTCATTCGCGTTCTTGGATGTCGAATCGGCAGAACTATCAGTATATAACAATCTAAATTATAGAAATCTTGTTGTTAGAATTGAGAATGATAAATTATTAACTCGTCACGTTTTAACGGGAGGTTATGATTCCGTATTATTACAACCAACTGGTGCTTTCTACAAGTCATACAGAAATGGTGTTTACAAAATTTCAGCATCTTTAGAAACGCCAGAGCCAATCTTTGATAACTCTTACGTTGGTCATGGTATTCCAAGAACGGATGTGCAGTATCGCTGGGTTGCAAGTTCGTGGATCGCAAGAAAGACGGGATATCCAAATTCTGCCACTCTTAACTCAACAGAAGGGCTGTTAACTTCTAGCGGAAAAAACCCTGTCTTTGGTCAAAATGAAAGCGATTTTGATTATAATATCTCATCAAGCGATTATTCACCAATTTATGGTTTTGAGTATTCAGATAACATTAGAGAAATGCCAGAGGGTCATATTGAGTATGGTGTCGGCGGCGGCGTTCCAGTTTCAGTTGCGTTTAACGCAACCAACTACATCATTGTTGGTGATGTGGATTTGGAAAGAAACTTATTTACAACTGCATCAACATCTGATGGACCTGGAGATTATTACAACCTACCAGAATTTAATGTAGGTGCAAATGCATATATTTTAAATGCTCTTTTATTGAGCAATAATGGTCCATATCAGCACCCATCATTTAAACAAATTAGAGGTGGTGAGCACAGAGTTGGTCGTGAGTTTTGGCAGCAAAACATTTATGTTAATAATCGTGATAGAATTTTTGTCGATGATAATTCAGATAGGCTTAGAAGAGAAAAACTAGGTGATAAATTTACTATTACTCAGGCTCCAGTAACAAACAAGTACAAGCCAATTGTACAGTTGATTGATGATCAGACTGGTTCTGTTGAGTATGATTTAGGCAATGAATTGGATTACTTTGCAAAAACTTATGACAGCGCATCAAATTCTATTCAGAACTTTAATCAGGAATTGAATGCACCGGCAAGAGATATTTTTACAAGTGATTTTTACAAATTTAGTAATAAGTTTGAGGTAATCAATTACCCTGAAATAATTTATCCAAGACAGGAAAACCAATACAGAGGTGATTCAAGAGAAAGGAACAATTACGATTCATTCTGGATTAGTGATGATTTAGATGTCAGAATTGATCAAGTAATCACTAACTCACAGAATATTAGCATTAGTGCAAGTAACTGGTCTATGGATGTTAGCCCATCAGGATCTGGTCAGATTGAAAGATCTGGCGAATTAATGAGAAACACAGGATCAACTGGCGCTGGAGAGGCTGTGGGCGAGTCTAACGCTCGTTATGCATTCCACTTAGGCGAGTGCCGCCCAAGAAACGAAGTACAGTCACAAGCCGGTACAGGGGCTTTCTATACTACATATGGTGAGTTTTCTAAAGACATTAGATTAATTGGGCAGGATGAAACACTAATTCCTGAATTTACAATTTCTGATTTTGTAAAAGAAGTGTTTGAAGAGCACGATGGTGACTTTTTAAAAGAAACAGTTTACAACTTCTCACTTACTGGTAGTGAAAGTTTGGTAGGAAATAGTTTCGCAGAGAGATATGGGCGTACAGAGCAGATCACTTATTTAAAACAGTTGAAGGACTTTTATGGAGAGCCCGCAGCAATCAGATTAAGTTTTAATGCGACCAAGAAACTACTTCCAAGAGACGGTTTTTATCCACAACAAAGAGTTTTAGACTTGGCAAACCAATTCTCATCCTCTTTCTTCAGACCCCCACAAAACAGTTTCTTCTTAGGAGGAGCACAAAATATCAGTCCCGCTGGTTCCCAAGGAACAACAGAGACTGCCTTAATGCCATTCTGGGCTCCTGGTATTGGGTTGAACTCTATTAAAGCAGGTTTCGCAGTAGAGTTCCCTTATCGTGGCACAGGAAGTGCTGCTCCAACTGCGAGTATCACTTCAAGCTTTGATTCAATTGCACCATTTGAGTCAATTCTTTCACCAAGTGAATATGTTAGTACAATTTACCACATTGGTGATTCACCAGATTATAGTTCATACACAACAGCAATACCAGAACTGATTAGTACGGCATCCGTTCAGAACAGTGATGGTATTTATGAATTGATGTCTCACAACTTCTTTGCTGAGGTTCCAGAGTTTTTCTTGCAGGATTTGGCAACATTTAAATCGGCACCATCAGATACTTGGAGTTTTGAAGGTCCACTATCTTCAAGTGCTGGAGTAAAGAAGTTTGCCATGGACATTTACATCGAAAACCCAATTGACTTTTTGATGTACGGTGGCGGCGATGGTTGGGGACCATTCCCATATAACAACCATGCACCACCCGGCTATGCCTGGAACAATTCTGGAGTTTTCCCTGGAGATTACTGTCAGTACATGTTAAACTTAGGTTTAAATAGAACAAGTTGGACAAGGGCGACAATCGAATTTGATCCAACCGATCTTCTTACAAACGAGAACAAAAATGGTAAAACTACATTCTCTTTCCAAGATATTGTAGCAAATTCAACCGTAACACACGCAAATTATCTCGTTGAAAGAGACAATGCCTCACCAGCAGGGACTGTTGTTATGGGTCTCTCTGCAAGTTTAGATTTGTTTGTGATTGACAATGATAGCAGGTGGTCAATTAGAAGTAAGTGGGAGGCTCCAGTTTTAAACTTTTCAGGCTCAACTGGCACTACTGATGGTTCACACGATGCTACTTTGGGTATGTGGCATCAATATGGATCATTGGCAGGTTCTGCAACTAGAAAAAGATTAAATGTTAGAATAGACGATATCCCATATGCATCTGGAAGTTTAACAGGCTCTCTTTCTAAGGCAGTGGGATTTGAAAACAATGCAATCGCTTTTGGTAAAATCAAACCAAAAACATTGATTGAGGAAGCCGTTTGCTGTGTCCCATTTGTTATCGATCCAGATAATGGTGAAGAAAGATTCTTTGAATTGCCAATCAATCAATTTGAAAATAGTTACACAGGTGTTAGAAGCCAAAAGGTGACAGAAGATACTTTTGCTGATATGATTAGAAAGATGGATAAGTATGTATTACCACCTATCTATGATTTTGTTAGTGTTAGAGATGATGCTGGTAAAACTTTGAATGTTAAAGAGGACTTTGAGCCGGGATATGCTCCATTTGCCATGTACTTCTTTGAATTCTCAAGCGAGTTAAGCAGTCAGGATCTTGCAAACATTTGGCAGGGTGTTATGCCAAGTATTGCTGTAAATGCAGAAAAGGAAACCTCTATAATTGAACACCCAATCGAGGAGGGTCAGATCCTATCGCCATCAGTTTTCCTATATAATGGATTTAGCAGTATGCCAAATAACATTCGCTGGAAGATCTTCAAGGTGAAAAAGAGAGCAAAATATGATTATTACGAGATGCTTTCAGAAAAAACTAAAACGCCGGTTTATAAGTCATCTAATGCTGGTAGGTTCTCATTTAACTACCCATATGATTACTTTAGCCTAGTTGAGTTAGGTAAAATGGGTGCTGAGTTGCAGGTTGTAAATAATAGTCCAAATGAGATGAAAGATATTCCAGGTGGTTATGTTAAAACTGATGACTCGGGGTTTGACCAAGATAACAGCACTTTCCTTTTAGAAGAGGACAACGAATAAAGTAATAATGTCTAATTATAAAAGAGAGAAGTCATGACGTTTTTTAACAAAAAAGAAGAAGTTGTTCAAATTGAATTGACAAGAATAGGCAGAGAGAAACTATCAAAAGGTCTATTCAAACCAGCATATTATGAGTTTTTAGACGAAGACATCTTATATGACAGAAAAACAGTATCGGCAGAAAATGCAGAAGAACAAAATGATATAAAAACGAGAATAAAAGAAAAATTAACTCTTAGAGCACCGACTGCAAAACAGTCTGTACCACCAAAAGACAATCCACCATTACCAGAGAATAAACAGATAGAAAGTTTGGGTACGTTTTTACCTTATTCAAATTATAGACCATCATGGAAAATAACAGCGATTGATGGAACTTTGTTTACTTCCTCTTCTGATATATCATATGACCCTTTGGAAATATCTTTAGGCAGGACTGTTGGTCCAAGTTATGAAAAAATACCACAATTGGATTTAGTTTGTGAATATGAATACAACGCTTTTATAAAGGTGGATAAACAAAACGAGTCTTTTCAGGACGACGTAAATGAAAACCCCTTTATACAGGAGAAGGACCTCTTTACAAATCCTGAAAACAACTCTTTTATTTTATTCGATAAGCCGTTTAATGATTTTACTATTAGTGTTGAAGAAAAAAATGTCATAGACTTGAAAGATGATTTTGATTTAGAGGTTTTTAAATATGAGTACGATCAAGATGAATCTGGTAATGAAAAATTAACAATTAATCAACTTTATTTTGATGAGCAAAATGTGGATGAAAGTTCAGTATATTGGTACTTTGATTTCACAACAGATGATCTTGTTGAGCCAGCAAGAGAGGGCTTTGCTTATATAGATGAGGACGTGAAATTGGACGACGTTGATGACGAGTGTGTAGATGTTTGAGGGAAGTAAATGAAAATACTTGAACTGTTTAATACAGAAAATGTGAAATCTAAAACAAACATTGAATCATCTAAGATTTTTCCACAACAGGAAGAACAAATCGGGACTGTTGAATTTAGAAATTTAAGTATTCAAAATGGTACTTTAAATTTTGATCTCAGACTAAAAGATTTGAACCCATCAGATTATACTTCTGTTGTTGTCAACTCAATAAATCTTCAAGAAGCATCAATACTGAATAACGAAAATTTCCCAGATACTTTGACACCGGCATCTCAAAAAATATTGTTTTCTGCTATGCAGGGATCTGTTGTTTTAAAGCCCAAAAAAGATTTAGAAAACATTAGTCTCGATGTTAAAGACATCTCCTCTGACAACTATGTTATTCTTGTCAGCCTTACAGAAGATCCTATTGCCTCCTCTGATGTGTTTTTGTTGGTGTTAAATAAAAATTTCCCAATAAGTGTTGAAACAAAAGATTTTTCTTATAATGAAATTTTTATAGACGAAAAAAAAGGCACAACTCCATTAGATATAAAGGAGGACAAAGCGTATGTGTCAAATATGCATCTATCCTATCAACAAAATGGTACATTAAATGGGTTTTATTGTATTGATATAGAAAAAATTGTTAATAATAATTCAAAATTTCCAAATTTATTTTTCAACAATAGTTTAAACTTTTTTGACACCTTTCTTTATAAATCTGAAATATTTTTGTATCGTTACGATAAAGAAAACTTTGGCTATTATTTCACAAGTCAGTTGGGTCCTATAACTCCGACGCCAGTGGATAATATACAAGCAACCGGAATAGACGGGAAAAGATTTTACGATTTTTCAATTCCAGTTAATGATGAGGTTTCTGAATTTCAAGTTGTTCTAAATTTATATTTTAATGATGTAACTATAAATTTAGCAAAGCAAAGGCTTGAAGATTTAAAAGAGGCGAGAAGAAAAAATGATCGCAGCGCAGTAGTTGGCATAAGTTTATCGATTTATGGTGATGAGTTTGAAGAATTATTTTTTATTAATTTAAATAATATTTTAAAAATATCTGATATTGAGTTTAGAGAAATTGCAAATAAAATCATCAATGACTTAGATGAAAAGATCAACAATGCTTCACAAAAAACAGTAGTAAATACAAATGTAAATTCACAATACACCAATCCAAAACCAGCAATACCAGTTTTTTATGTTTCAAATTTAAAACAAAAATTTGAATCAAAAATACATTTTGGAAATAAGAAAAAAAATAACTTTTTCAACTTTGAAGATGGCAACACTTTTAAGACTGTCGCATTTTCTCAATTTGACGTCGCGGCTAAAATTTTAGTAACACCCTCTTCAAAAGAATTCGCCGTTGTGAAAAATAAAAAAATTATAAAATCTTTTGTCCTTTCTTCAAAAAAAGATATAACAGTGGCAAATGAAGGATTGCAGATTAAATCGAGTATAAGTGATGCTGACGAAAGATCGGAAAGAAACTTGGCAGATGCACAACAACAAGAGTTTTTAAAATTTGATTCATTCAGCGATAGAGGATTAAAGTTGTACTATTTAGATTCTGTTGGTGACTCAGTATCTGCACTTTTATTCAAAGAAGTTACAGGTGACTTTAATTCAGTTTTTACTCCCGGTACAAAGATTTTAGTTCGACTTGATAATTATGAAGAGTTCTATAGTTCATATTTTTACGTTGTTTAGAGGTTAAGGAAAATATTAATGAGTTTTTATAGCAATATTAACAATGCAACAAACACACAAAGCCCAAAGCAGCAACAAAAACAAGGTGATGCCGCTAGTGATGGCGTCAAATATCTATTAAATAAAAATGAACAAGACCAGCAGCCAAAAATTAAAATCACTAGTCCACCAAGTGGACAAAAAATAAAACAATCGACTGCTACAAAATTTCAATTTCAGGTCAAAAATATAGACAAGGTACAAGTTTTAGCAGATATACCTGGAGGGTTTGGAAAAGTAGGTGCGCCAATTGATGTAAGTCAACAGACAGATTTTGAAATAACCTTCAATGTCCCTGGAAAACGTAAAGTTAAACTTGAAGCGTTAAGTTCTGATGGTAAGCCATTACAGCAATCAAACTTTTTTGACGTTATCGATATCGAAGTACTGAGCGTTGAACAGTTTAATCAAGAGCAGGTTGTTGTAGCAGAAAACGCTGAAAATAAAAAGAAAGTTCAAGATCTTGAGTTTGAAAAAAAGAATCTACAAAATCAATTGTCTGCCCTGCAAGAGAAAAAAGACGCAGTAGATTCAGCCCAAGAGTCTTTAGACAGTCTTTTGGCAACAATTGACAGTTTACCAGAAAATAGCCCACTAATAAGTTTTTATAAAGATAATCAAGTACCTGTTTTAGAAGAAAAATTAAAAGAAACACAGGATGTTTTTGTAGCAGCCGGTGGTCAAGTATTATTACAAAAGTATCAGTCAGAAATACAATTAAAAAATAAACAAATTCAAGAAATTCTATTTCCAAGTGGCGCTGAAGGAGCAGGCATTATAGGCGCAACTGAATCTAAACTTGTCAAAAAAGCAACTGATCCGAAAGAAGTCGGTAAAAAAGAAGATGTGCAAACAACTGTCGTTACAGAGAGCGAAGAAACAAAACAGTTGCTCGATGCGATTAAAGAAACTGAAAGCAAAGAGGCTATAACAAAGTCTCAATTTAATGTTGAAAAAATTAAAGAAGAATTACAAGAGGCGATCAAAGGTAAGGAACAAAGTGGTAAAATTGTCATAGAGGACGTGCAGAACATAAACACAACAAGGCTTCGAAGTATTATTAATTTGTCTAAATATTTAGAAGACCCAATTGCGTTTATGGGAAATTATGTTTGGAATTATGATATCTTAAATCCAACAAGACTTGTTTTTAGATATGCCTTTCCACAAAATATTATAATTCAAATCAATAAAACAACTACTAAATTTGTTAAAGAAACAATTGATTTTTTAACAAATCCAGAAAATAGCCAGAGTATAATTAATGAAGCAATTCAATCTCAAAGTCAGACAGAACAATTTGTTCTTAGATCTGTTTTTGACGATAGATTTGTGATAGAATTCTCTGCAAAGATTAGAGGTTATTTGGAGGAGCAGTTTCCAGGTAAAGACTTCTCTTTTCTTGAAGCCAAATCTGCAACAACAAAAAACATTAAATTCTTTTGGCTGTGGTGGAATCAAGTTTTTTATGTCAATACTCCAATTTTTAAACAAAAATTTATTTTTACTATAGATGAAAATAATGTACTTCCTGTTAATTGTGCGCTTTATTTTCTTGAAAAGGCATTCAGTCTTGTAAAAGGGGATAATTCAATTCAGACAAAAGTGGCAGAAGTACAACAAGGTATTGAATCAAATGTATTAATATTTAAATCAGATATCTTTAAATTAAATTATTTAGACCAGTTAAGCAATACTAACAACTATATTAACAAGAAAAATTTGCCAACTGTGGGAGTTGAAAACATAACTAATGTTGTTAGTTCTCCATTCTTTTTATTAAATTATACTAGTTTGTCAAACAAAGAGAAAAAAGCAGTTGATATTAATACAAAAACAGTTAAAGAGTGTAAAGAGGTTAAAGATGACAAAAAAATAACTTCTCTAAAACTGTTTTATAAAGAAGGCAATGATAACATTCTTGATAAGAAAAAACCAGAAACTGGACTTGGCTGTAGCACGACAACTTCAGAATGGAAACAGGCAGAAGAAATTATTTTTTCTGCAAAAAGCATCGATGCTAAATTGGGCAGAGTTAATTATAAAATTCCATATTATAATAACTTAATAATTCAAGCAAAAAATGCAATACCTGCTAAACTTGACGTGTATCAACAAGGGCTGCTGACTTCTAATGCTTCTGATCTTATTGCATATAATAAATCATTTGAAGGCTTATCATCCGAAATTATCTTAAACATCATTGGAAAGCCACAAGATGATATTTTAATTGACAATGATTTAATAGAAAGTTTGAATTTGAAAGGAACGTCTGCTTTAATAGACCAATATTTTAGCAAATATCCAAACTGGGGACCACAATACATTATAGACAAAATTCCCTTTTTCAATCCACAAGATACTCCGTTTTTTAAATTAGTGATGTTGCCTTATATTGGAGCATTCAATGCTGGTTATTTAATTGATAAAAGACCGGTAAACTCACAAGAAGTGTTACAAACATATTATATTAATTCAAATTCGACACCAGAATTATTGAATATATATGATTCGCAGGTTAAATATGCGAGAACATACAATTACGACTTAAGACAAATCATATCTTTCATCGACATTAGATATCGCTATAGTAATCCAAAGTTAATTGTACCAACAGAAAATCAAACTGAGTTTGTAGAAGAGACTGGGACAATTGAAGAATTTACAGGTGGACTATTCTCTTCAACAGCGGATACTGATCCAACTGCTTTGTTCGGTACCGGTAAAATATCAAAAACTATAACCTTTGAGTTTGAAACAAAAGACATAATTTACCACAACTCTGTAGAACTTATTAAGACAAACAATATTTTAAGTCCAATTTCTTATGTTGATTTGCCACCCCCAGCACCTTTTTTAAGAGTTTACCCTCAAAGAGCAGTTAACAATAAAATTTTACTTTCTTTTCAGAAATTCTCACAATCAAACAAAGTTGTTAGAAGAATAGTGCCAAAAAAATACTGGACAGATGGATGGGAAGACGCACGCAAGTTTTTTGTAGAAGTTTCTGAAAATTCGCCGGAATCATTTAAAAACTTGGCTGGCGATGTAACTGTCACAAATGTAGATGACGAAATGTTTTTTGCCGACCAGGATGTGTTTTTAGCAAAAGTATATTCCTCCAAGGGTGCAAAACCAACTGATATTTTAGAGTTGGAAGAGACGAAAGAAATAAATTTATTTACTGATGGTTTTACAACAGAACTAGACATTGAACCAAACACAAAACATTATTTTGCTGCCAAGTTTGTTTCGTTCACCGGATTGCAGTCATATTATAGCGAAGTTTATGAAGTTGAATTAGTTGATGACGGGGGCACCGTGTTTCCAGTTATTAATGTTGTTGAACTAGAAGAAAAAGTTCAACGTAAAACTAAAATTGGTTTTGATAAAAAATTTAGAGTTAAGCCAGCATTATTACAACAGGCTCCAAATCTCGACAAAGATGATATTGGATATTTAACACCATCTGTCTTTACAACGCCGAACGATACAAAAACAAGATTTAAAATCAGACTGACTTCAAAAAGCACTGGTAGAAAAGTAGATTTTAACATTGCGTATAAAAAAGATTTTAAAAAGGAATCAAAAGATGCAGGCTCCTTAAATTTAAACAAAATATTAAAGGACAAAATATTAATAAGTTATAAATCCAAGTCTATGGAAGAGAAGCAGGCAGAAGAAAATGCTGCTGCAAAAACAAAAAACACAATAGAGAGTTCCAAAGGTGCGGTTGTAGAAAGTTCTGATGATAACATTTGTTGCAAATTCATAAACAAAAAGCCTCTACTTCCAATTTTAAATCCCGAAGGCTTTCAGTGGGCGACAGTTGAGCCTGCTCCCGATAGAATAGAAGAGAATCCAAATGAAGACGAGAAAAAATTAAATGAAAAATTATTAAAGATTGATAGGGCTCTCAACAAAATTAATGATGATGAAAATACTCTTTTCAAAGTGTTGGACTCCATGACAGAGGCAGAAAAATGCTACCTATGTCAGAGAATTCCAGACTATGCTGGACCCAAATCAATGTTGTTTGTTATATACGAAAAAGTAAGCAGTTTCTTATCGTCAGAGGTGCTAGAGGTTCAAATAAGGGTCCCATGTGATAAATATGGGTATAGCGATCCAAGAGGCAATGTAAAAGGTTCACAACCTATTGATCCGCCAATAGCCAAAAAATGTAACTTTACAGTAACAAAAGAGAGCACTGATCTTGAAACGGATTCGGATGTTGAAGAAAATTCTAATGAAGAAACAAGCGAAACTATTACAGGGGGAGAAGTCCCGCAGTTTTTACCAACACCGACCGGGGAGTCTTCAAGTAGTAACAGCGGATCTACACCAACGGTAAATTTTGGGAACTAATAAAAAACATTTTATAAAATAAATGACTATTTATAATGATTAGGGGTAAATCACATGGCAAGTTTTTTAGATAACAGCGGCGATATTATTTTAGATGCAGTTCTAACAGATATCGGTCGTCAAAGGTTGGCAAAAGCAGATGGGTCTTTTACCATTACTGCTTTTTCTTTTGGCGACGATGAAATAAACTATAAATTATACGATACTAATGCTTCAACAGCAGCAAAAGATTTAAATATTTTAAAATCACCAGTATTTGAAGCGTTTACTAATTCTAGCACAGCAGTACAGTACAATTTGGTCACCCTTCAGGGAAAAGACCAGACTTTGTTCCTACCAGTTGCAAAATTGAATACAAATACTTCTACAGGACCTTTTCCTGGGTTTCCATACGCCAGTTCAACCGATAATGGTGGAACAGAAAATCAATTTGTTGTATTGGCTAATCAATTGGCAGTGGATAAATACATTGGCGATGGCGTAACTGGAAGTGGCTTACCAAATGGTTTTATCAATGGCGTAACACCTGTCGAGGCTGCAACAGACAGAATTACTATCGATCAAGGCTTAGATACAACTCAACTATCATTTAAAACAGTGCTAGAACAAGACTTGAATGAGGACACATACTTGGCTGAAGTAGACGATAGGTTGCTAAAAGTCGTTTCCCCTGGTGGCACACCAGCGGTTGAGAGTTTTATCGATACGGATAACATTGCCACATATGTTTTGTCCAACCAGGGCAATGTACAGTATTTTAGTGGCGGCGCTAGCGGTCAATCGGCACAGTTTGGTCAAAGCCCAATTAAGGGTCCCAGAGGATCTATTTTTAGATTGTCTTTTTACGCCTCCCCAACTGTAGCCTCAAGCGATTATCTGTTTGACCAATTCGGTCAGACTAAAACAGGATACTTCCCAGATTCAACCAATGCAAAGGTCATTGATGCAGTGGTTAGATTGAGAGGCAACAAGGCTGGTACAACTATTGACATTCCAGTTAGAGTCGTTAGAGCAATAAGCTAATAGGAAAAAATAATGAGCACAATAAAAAAATTACAAACTGAAGACGTAGCATCAACAAGGACCTTATTACATGAGGCAATTCCTGTTACCGGCAGTTTAATTTCAGGTACATATGGAACAGACTCTGATGTCCGTGGCTTAAATATTAAAACTTATGATCATGGCATGTTTCAATCAGTTTATGATTATCCATATTTAAGTTCTTCGGCAAACCACATTTTTGATATTACTTATGGCGTTTATGAAAACTCCAATGCTTATCCAACAACACTGGCGTCTGGAAACGCTGATAAACACAACATTTATCATGAAATGGCTCAGGTTTTGTATGGTTTTGATGTCACTGCTTCAATTGAGCCCTTTAAAGTTTCAGGCTCGTATGACACGGCAGGCACTGTAATTCCAGCCCCAGGATTTGTAAACCTATCTAGACTGCTCGCCAAAGATGAAATTCAAAAAGGTACGTTTAGATTGACTTTGGGTCTTGATACAGACCGAGATGATCCATTTGGGCACCTTTTTTACATCGGGGATTACGGCGCAACTTCTTCATTCAACGACACAAATTCACCAGCAGGAGAGTTTGGTGTGTTGAGAAGTGGTTCTTCGGCAACAGATACAAGTGCTGCAAATAATGATGCTCTTGGAATTATTTATTATCAGGCTGGCTTGGTTGTTTTGGATTTGTCAGCAACTTTAGATCTTGCTGCCGCAGAGCAAGGGGCTACAGGAGATGGAATTACCTTTGTTAAATCCACCAACACAAGCCCAACAGAGTTAACATATACTGGCAGTATTGAGTCGGGAACAGTTGATGAGTTGTCCGATGCTCTAAGACACAGAGTTTACAATATTGAATTCAATAATACAACAGAATTAAATTCAACCATTTATTTCTGTCGTGCAGGAGCAAATGAGTTCAATTTTAGTTCTAACCCAACTTATTTGTCAGAAAGTCAGATTAGAGTTAAGGAGAACAATCCAAAGAATCCACCACATTCATACATTACCACAGTTGGTTTGTATGCTAATGATGGTGCTTTGGTTGCCACTGCTAAGTTAAGTGAGCCAATTAAGAAAACTCCTTCAAATGATTTAACTATTCGTGTAAGACTGGATTACTAAGAGATGCTGAAATGCCAAAAAAGAAATTTGGACCAGATGACATATTTTACAACACAGTAAAAACGTATCCTCAATACACATTAGATTATTATTTTAATCAATCTTATATCAACAATCGTCAAACACAGGGAAATAGAGTTTTAAGTGGTTCTATTTCTTTGTATGAATTAAACGTCGATAGAGAGCAAGGAACAGGTTTAATTAAACCGTTCATCATCAAAGGTGAGAACATAAATGATTATGTTTTTACCAATACCTCAACAGGCACTTCACCGGCAGATTATGTGCAGACCTCCCTGGGAACGGAAATTTCCTCTTCATATCCTTTAACATCGTTGATTTCAAGAGAGAGGCTCATAGGAAGTGGTTCAAGTGCGCCATTTAACGGGTTTCAAATAATTGACGGTGTGTCAACAACTGGATCAGTTGCAAAAATCATTGCACTTGAAAATACTTTAAATAAAAATAAAGTTTTAAGTCCAAAATTTGATTATAGCGAATATTATATTAGCGGAGAAATTAATAAAAATTGGAACAATAAAACAAGCCAATATGAGGAGTTGTTATCCCCACATCAAAAATATATGTCTTTGTTTGTATTGCCTGAGATCTTTAAAGCACAAAGAGTAAATCCTGGGTCAGTAGAGTTAAATTTTTATATTACTGGCACCCTAGTCGCCACCGCAAAAGACACAAAAAGAAATGGCGAATTAATAGAGACATTTGGTCCAAGTTCAAGCGCAAATGTGGTAATAGGTACAATATGTTATAATGAAGGAATTATGTTACTTACTGGCAACTATAATTTGGACGATAACGTAGAGGACGGCTACTTATGTCCAATAACTGGTACAGACACAACTGAAGCGGGACCAGGAAAAGTTGTTTTGCAAGGTGCATGGAGAGACAATCCAAAATGGGCTCATTTTGGAGCATATGAATCATTTATTCAAAAATCAGATTCAATTTTATCACAAAGTTATGGTCCAGTTTCATCATCATACGAGATGAGATTTGAAGGTACAAATACGATTCCAACTATGACAATGTTTGCACATGCGGATAAAAATGAACTTAACTGGAGTAACAATTTAAGTTATCTCAATAGAGAATATGCCACGGGATCCACCTATCAAAGCATGGTGGTTGCACAAACAGGTGCATTTTTATATGAAGAAAAAGAGTATCTTCCAGTCAAAAACACTATCTCAAGTTCGTTTGACAACTATTCAGCATCATATTCAGATCAAACTTTCATCTCAAAGATTAACATTTTAGATGAAGATGGTAATATAATAGCAATAGCAAAAATGGCAAAACCTGTGACCAAAACAAACAGCACAGATTATACCTTCAAACTAAAAATTGATTTATGATATTAGGATTAGACATTTCAACCAGCATCACAGGATATACAGTCCTTGATGGTAGTGGTAAACTTATAGAATACGGCTCTATTGACACGAGAAAGCACAAAAACTTTTTTACCAAAGTAGGAGCGGTTGAAGAGAAATTGATCGCTCTGAGGCAATCCTACGCGGTACAAGCGATATATATCGAACAATCCCTACAATCGTTTCGTTCAGGATTTTCATCTGCACAAACTCTTTCAACTCTTTCCCGTTTCAACGGCGTGATTAGTTGGATTTGTTATACCTTATTCAAATTAGAGCCAGAGTACATTGCGGCGGTGTCAGCACGCCGAATTTGTGGAATAAAAGTGCCAAAAGGGGTCAAAGCAAAACCAGTGGTATTACAATTTGTGCTTGACAACGAACCACAGTTTGTTGTAGAATATACCAACAAAGGCAATCCCCGCCCTGATAGTTATGATAAGGCAGATAGTTGGGTGATTGCTAAATCTGGTTTTAGTGAATGGCAACAAAAGAACAAAAAATCTTAAAAAAATTATTGGGTGATTACTACGAGAGCAGCGATGAAATGCTGTTCTCTTGTCCTTTTTGTAATCATCATAAGAAGAAGATGTCCATCAATCTTGAGAAGAATGTATGGAAGTGTTGGGTTTGTGATTCATCGGGTAGGTCTGTTGACTTTTTGGTAAAGAAGTTTGGGTCTGCACAAGATCTAAAAGATTGGGGTCTTGATAGAGAACTAAACTTTGAGAATATCGAGTTTATTCTTTTTGGTGAAAAAGTCGAAGTCAAAAAAGAAACCATCTTTTTGCCAGAGGGATATGTTCCCCTATTTGCATCCGGTCGATCCTATCATAAGCAGAGGGCACTAAAGTACATGCGAAAGCGTGGATACGATGACGATCAAATTTTTAGAATGAAAGTTGGCACATGTACAAAAGGCGAATATAAAGGCAGAGTTATTGTCCCCTCATTTGATGAACAAGGCGATTTGAATTATTTTATTGCCAGAACTTATGCCGATGACTTTCCAAAATACAAAAACCCGAAAGTATCAAAG
>Ga0181590_10000556_pt1 | contig 30021 bp, 25 predicted proteins | sample 071ome_34_FD_132446 | JGI IMG/M metagenome (GOLD analysis project Ga0181590, IMG submission 132446) | Coastal salt marsh microbial communities from the Groves Creek Marsh, Skidaway Island, Georgia - 071411BT metaG (megahit assembly) | ecosystem: Environmental > Aquatic > Marine > Intertidal...
TATGTTATGAAGACATTTATTTTTATATATATGTCTTGCGCAAAAAATGTGCCAAATATTTTATAAAAAATATAAATATAATTTGAATTCTATATAAAGTCTGGCAAGAATTCTCGCGCAAAGCCCTATCAATAATACACTATAAAACTAATAATAAACAATAGTAATTAAACTAAGCATATAATAACATGTGCTTTTCATAAAAAATGAATATATAGATTATTTGTATATATATAATATAATAAGTATATATATTTTACATTTAAGCCTTTAAAAAATGGATAAGCAAATAATTATTGATAATTTCAATATATTATTAGAACATCGTATTAAAAATAAAGAAAATAAATTTGCAATAATGCATTATAGAAATTTAATTAATTCTTTGAAAAAAATAACTAATACTAACCCAACATTTGAAGAATTAAATGCTGAAATTAAAATAGGTAAAAAACTGCAAGAAAAAATTGAAGAATTATATAAAACTGGTAAGATTCAAGAAGTAGAAGATATTAAATCAGCAGAAACATATAATGATAATCGTCAATATGTTATAGATGATTTAACTCGCATATGGGATTTAGGAACTGTTAAAGCACAAAAATTATATGATGAACATAATATTAAGTCATTACAACAGTTGCGCGAATTAACAGATGAAAAAAAACAAGAATTACTTACTAAAAATCAAATAATAGGATTAAAATATTTAGAAGATTTTGAGAAACGCATACCAAGATCGGAAATAGATAAACATAATAAATTATTATCAACTATATTTAAGAAAGTATCGAAAAATATTAAATATGAGATAGTGGGTTCATATCGTCGTGGAACAGAATCAAGTGGTGATATAGATGTTATATTAACATTAACTGAAAATTCAACTGAAAACTTAAAAGATGTAATTAATAAAATTGTTGAATTATTGAAAGATAAGGAATATATAATTGATGATTTGGTTCATGGACAAACAAAATTCATGGGAGTAAGTAAATTAACAAAACGTTCAATACCTCGACGATTAGATATTATAGCATCAAGTTTTAATGAATATCCATTTCAAATATTATATTTTACTGGTTCAAAAGAAGTAAATATTCAAATGCGCAATATAGCATTAAAATATGGTTATTCATTAAGTCAATATGGATTAAAGGATAAGAAAACTAATAAATATTTAGATTTAACACAATTTAAAAATGAAAAAGATATATTTGATTTTCTAAGAATAGAATATTTAACACCAGAACAAAGAACAATAGATGTTAAACTGATTGAATATTGATAAAAATTTAAATTTATATTTTTTTTATAATAAATAAATTCGGATTTTCGGATTTTCGGATTTTCTGAATTTCTGAAAATCCGAATTTATTAAATCTGTTTTTTTTTTATTTAATTATAATAAATATTATTTACTATTTATAATAAATAATCTATAAAATGACATCAACACAAAAAAGGGATGCACCAACTAAATTAAAATTTCAACAATTATTAGCTGAAAAAAAAATAATTAATAATGGTATACCAATTTCTAAAGAACATCATTCCGAAGCTAGAGAGATTTTATCATATTATACGAGATTAACACCTAAAAGTCATCTTTCACCAGTTGATATAAAACAACTATATAGAACAACAAAAAGCTTAAGATATATTGAAGTTGCTCGTGTATTAAATAAAGTTTTAATGTTATTTACTGATTTATTAAATAATGTTACTATCAAATCAAAATTAGAAAACGAGATAGCTAAAAAATTAAATTATACAGTAAGTAAAACCACAGTAGAAAACAGAATTAATTATGTTAAAGAGTATTTTTTTAGATTATGTGGTTTAGTATTACGTGAATTAAAAAATAAGAAAGAAATTAAAAAAATTTATGATGTAGTAAATAAACCATTAGAAGCATTATTTAAATTACGTGGTTATGTATCTAAATATGAACAAAAACAAGCAAGGTCAAGAGTGGGACGTCTATATAGATTCTTTATTCAAATGCAAAATGCAATTATATTAGTTGCTACTGGTATATATATATCATTCCCGCACACCCGCAAAGATGCAAAAGCAAGAAAAGGAATTATCAATTTTAGCATTGCGAGTGGTAAGCTACGTCATTTAATGAAATCTTTAGAGAAAAAATATCGTGATTATTATAAAGCAGAACATAAAAAATTCATGAAAAAAATGGAAAGAATGAATCCAAGTAAATTAAGAAAAGCAATTAAAAATGCTCAACAAAAAGCATTTGAAAAACGACGCAAAGAATCTACATTAAGAGCAAATGCTCAGCCATTTGTTCCAGTATCGGAATATGAATTACCCAATATTAACCCACCTCATCAAGTAAACAATAGTTCAAAATTATCTAATAATAATGCAGAAAAAGCAGCAAAGGGATTGCAACCTCATGCTTCGGTATTTGTACCAGGACAAGCTCCACAAGTTCAACAACAAATTCATGCGAATTCAACAGGTGCAAATATTAATGAACGCACAGCCCAGAGAAGCATGTCAGAAAATAAAACAAAATTTGCACCACTTTCTCGTGTAAATCAACAACCAGCAAACACCAACGAAAACACAGCCCAGAGAAGCATGTCAGGAAATAAAACAAAATTTGCACCACTTTCTCGTGTAAATCCACCACCAGCAAACCCAAAAGAACAAAATGTATTTTATAATGCAGTAAGTGTTCATTCACAAAATAAACAAGAACATAAATCTTATAATGCAGTAAGTGTTCATCCACAAAATGAACAACAACATAAATCTAATAATGCAAATACAGTAAATGGTCATCCACAAAATGAACAACAACATAAATATTATAATGCAGTAAGTGTTCATCCACAAAATGAACAACAACATAAATCTAATAATGCAAATACAGTAAATGGTCATCCACAAAAAAGTAATTCACAAGGACCAACAAAAACAACAAAATCAACAAAATTTAATTTTTTGAGAACAGCTAGTCGTATTGTGCCCTATGTAGCAGGTGGTAAAAAATCTTCTAAAAGTTCTTCAAAAAAAAAATCTTCTAAAAGTTCATCAAAGAAGAAATCATCTAAGCGTTCTTCAAAGAAAAAGTAGGCATTAAAAAATGGAAAAGTTGTAATGTAGCAAATTAAAAAAAAATTATTTAACTATATTATATGATAATTTTATTACTGACAAGACCGACATGCTGCCTTAGTTGTTTGTAAAATATCATAACTTTCCATTTTGAATTGTTTTAATAATGATAGAAAAGTTTCTATTTCTTGTTTTACCAACTCATAGATATCATCAGTTTTAACAGTATTATATGTTGTAATAAAAGCATTAAGTTTTTTTGCACATTCATTCAATTGTTTAATTTCAGTTGAATGTGTATCATTGATAATTACAGCAAAATAATGATATATAATTAATTTAAGGTATAAGAAATATGTGCAATTAGTAATTGGATTTGCACCAATAAAATAGTCAGCACATAATTGCGTAGTATGTGTTTTTTTATCTGAAATTGGTGGCTCCAATCCTGGTATAGTATTATTTATAGTGTTTTTCTGTTCTACTTTTGTTTGTTCTTCACTTAGGTTTTTTTGACTGCTAGACTTTGATAAACTCGATATGCCCGGTGATACTACAGATTGAACGGTTGGTGGATTAGTATATGGTGCATCTTTAAAATGTCTATTTTGAATACTCTTAATATAATCCATATTATTATGCCAATAATAATATGCATGTTCTGGGTCTACTACTGGGTCATTTGGTCCGTGTAAATATCTGCAATTGGATCCGTGTTTACAGCGTCCTTGAATATAATATGAACATGGTTTACATTTATAATACCATCCTGAATTTGGACCGCGTTTTAGAGGTCGTTCATATATAGCAGATAATGGTTTGTCAAGAAATGACATAGTATAAAAGTCTTTCACCTCCCAATTACTATCAGGAGTGTGCCAAAACTCTATAAGTTTGCTACCACTAACAATCTTAGTGGGTGCCAAAATGGCAACGGTAATTTATATTTACATATAAATAAGCATTTTTTTTGAAAAGGTGTAATAATAATTAAGAGATAGTAACAGTTGAGTATATATATAAAGATAAACTATATATATATAAAGATAAACTATATATATTATTTATATAGAACATAGTTGATAATTAACTAATTATATAAAGCTAATATTATAATACTATATAAATGGCATTAAAAACATATATTCTTAAATTTTTCAAATTAAAGTCAGCCTATAAATCGCCAACAATGGAAACAACAACTGATAATTTAGATTTAAATAATGTCAATAACTTTATATTACCGATTACAAAAGCTAAAGTGATTAAAGTATATGATTGTGATACAATAACTGTAGCTTTTAGATTTAAAAATTCAGTAGATATAAAAACATATAAAGTATGTGTTCGTTTAAATGGTATTGATAGTCCGGAGATTAAAACTAATAATCCAGATGAAAAAGAATGTGGAATTAAGGCACGAGATTACTTGCGAGATATACTAATGGATAAAGAAATAGAATTAACAGATGTATCATATGATAAATACGGAAGAATATTAGCTGAAGTATATTTAGACGGACAACATATAAATCAGCGCATATTAGATGATAAAATGGCGATTAAATATACCGGTGGAACAAAGAAAAAAAATTTTGATTGGAAAACATATATGAATAATTACAAATAAATAATAGTATTTAATACTTATTCATACAACAACTGTTAGTCCCAAGGTTCAGGTGTAGAACAAAAGAAAGGTTGTTCTTCCATATTATCAATTCTTGCTTGAGCTTCATCTGCTTTTGCTTGAGCTTTATCTGCTCTTGCTTGAGCTTCATATGCTCTTACATGAGCTTCTTCTGCTCTTGCTTTAGCTTTATCTGCTCTTGCTTCTGCATCATTCATTTTTGCTTCGAATTTAGCAACACTTGCGGCTGCAATAATCATTTGTGATTCAAAATCTGATATTCTTTCATTAGCATAAGCATTAAGTTTTTGAGCTGCAATTACTTTTGATTCAGCATCAGCAGCTCTTGATTCAGCATCAGCAGCTCTTGATTCAGCATCAGCAGCTCTTGATTCAGCATCAGCAGCTCTTGATTCAGCATAAGCAGCTCTTGATTCAGCATAAGCAGCTCTTGATTTTAATTCAGCTATTTCAGACTGATCTAGTAGTTTTTTCTGATGTTCAATATCTCTTTCTTTTTTTAATTGTTTTATTTTAGCAATATTATCAGTAATTTGCTTTTTCAAAGCCATATTAACTTTTTCTAAATTTCTAACTTTATTCACATTTTTTTCTCCTTCTTTTGTCATAGTTTTAATAACTGAATTAAAATTAATACTTTCCTTTTCTTTTTCTGCAAGTTTTGTTTCAGTTTCTGCAAGTTTTTTTTCTGTTTCTTCAAGTTTATTAGCTAAAATTTGAGCGGCGACACCACTCATTATATAATATAGATTGTTATATAATTTGTCATCTAATATTATCATTGGATAATTCAATACAATTTCTGCTAAAGCATCTTTATATGTTAATCCTTTATATAGTAAAATAGCAATTTTTTGTTGAACAATATGATGTAAAGTTGCTTCACACGAGCTAACAATAGAATTAACTGCTTCTTCTTCTAAATCCATTGTTGATAATCCTATAAGAAAATCAATAAAATGTTCTTTAATATAGTTTTCAAAAGAGAAATTAGGAAATTTTTCTTTGCAAATTGTTTTAATATAATAAAAAGATAATTTAATTGATTGTGTTGATTGATTAGTATCTAATAAATTTTTTAACGGAACATTTATTGTGGCTAATAAATATCCAGTAATTTGACCAATAATTTTTATTTTTTGTTCTAATATCTTATCTGACGTGTCGTCATTTAATGGTTGGTTTAATAAATGACTATATAAAGAAAGAGCTATATTTAAGCATGTTTTTCTTTCTGTTTCTGATATATTTTGAGGATTTTTTTCAAATGAAGTATTTGGAATAAACAAGTGAGTCTCTTGTGTCATTTAAAAATTGGAAAAGGTGTAAATAGATAATCACTACAAAATCGCTATTGCCAAAATGGCTACGGTAACTGAAAATTTACATATATATATGCATTTTTTTTTTATTTTAACTTATTCGTAAGCTATTAAGTCTTTATATTTTTCATATTATAAAAAAATGACTCTTATTATTATAATAATATATACCATTTAATTCAATATTAAAAGTGGATTTATTAAATTATGGCCTTATGTATTGTAGAATCTCCTAATAAAATATCAACTATAAAAAAATTATTAGGTCAAGTTGGAGATACAATGAATGATGATATGATTAAAAATGCATTAATAATAGCTTCAGTAGGTCATATTCGGAATGTATCAAATAATACTGGTGCAGATTATATAGTAAATGGTATTAAGAATGATTATACTATAGAATATGAAAATATGAAAAACAAATATGATGTAATTAAAAATATCAAAAAAGAGGCAAAATCTGCAAAAATTATCTATATAATGACTGATTTAGATAGAGAAGGTGAAGCTATAGGTTATAATATTACCCAAGTTATTGGCAAACATAAATATAAAAGAATTTGTTTTAATGAAATTACTTATTCAGCCTTATTGTCAGCATTTCAAAATCCGTCAATTATAAATATGGATATTGTAAAAGCTCAACAATCAAGGCAAATATTAGATAAAGTTTTAGGATTTAAACTAACCCAGTTTTTATGGAATTTGATTCCATATGATGCTTCTTCTATAACATCTGCGGGTCGTGTTCAATCAGTTATATTATATATGATATGCGAGCGTATAAAGAAAATTAATGAAGCAAATGATATAGAAGAATGGAATGGATATAGTAATTTTGAAATTAAAAATATTAATCAGCCATTAAATAATTGTTTAATTTATAAGAAAGATAAAGATAATAAATATGAAAAATTAGTGCTAACTACTGAAAAAGAGATAAAAAATTTCTGGAGTAGTTATAATCGTTCATATTATATTAGTGATTATTCAAGCACAAAAGAATATGTAAATCCACCAAAACCATATATAACAGCCACATTATTAAAAGATGCTTTCAATCGCTATAAAATGCCAATTGAAATGATTACAAATATTGCTCAAGATTTATATGAAGGTGGATATATTACTTATATTAGAACAGACCATGCAATATTATCTAATGAATTTAAAGTTCTTAATAAAGAATATATTATTAATACTTATGGAGAAGAATATTTTAATGAACTTTCTATGCAAAAACAAGTTATTAAACCAAAAGTTAAAGCAAAATCAAAAAAAGATGATAAAAAGGAAAATACAGCACAAGAAGCACATGAAGCGATTCGTCCAACTAATATTAATAAAAATGCATCTAATATAAAAGATAGTAAATTAACAGCGCATCATTTGAAAGTATATGATTTAATTTGGAAAACAACAGTTGCAAGTATGATGAAAGCTGCGATATATGATGTTTTTACAATTTGTATAAACTGCAATGATGATTTATATTTAAGTAAGGCACAATTAAAAGGATTAAATTTTATTGGTTTTAAAATTATATATAAATCACAAAATACAGATACAGAACAATCAGATATAAAATCATCAGAAACAAAATCAGATACATTTAATATAGATGAATTAAAATCTATTATTCAAAAGATAATGGATGACAAAGAAAATGACTATATTATTGCAAAACAAATATTACTTAAACATAATAGAAATACAAATACAGCACATTATACAAAAACCGGATTAATAGATGATATAAAAAAATATGGAATTGGAAGACCATCAACTTATGTATCAATGATTAATTTATTATTTGATAGGAAATATTGTATAGAACAAACAGTTATAGGTGAAGAAAAAGAATTTATAAATTATATATGGACTGATAAAACAAATACAATTACAGTAGATGCTATAAAAAAACCATTATATAAAAGAGAACATTCAATAATGATTACTGATAAAGGAAATAAGATAAATGATATATTACAAAAATATTTTAAAGATATTATTAATATAGATTTTACTTCGATTATGGAAAAACAATTAGATAATATTACAGAAGGTAAAATAGATTATATAGATTATGTTAAATCAATATGTGATAGTTTCTTGCCAAAATATAAGTTAATATTAGATGATTATCAACAAAATAATCCAGAATTATTAGTTAAAAATCAGAAATCAGATATAACCGCGGCAAGTAAGCAAAATGGTGATGTAAGTTCTTGTATTATATTGAAAAAGATGTCTGGTGATAATGTTGTAAGCATTGGTGGTCATGAGCATATATTAACAATAGATAAATTTAAAAACCCTACAATTAAATATATTGATAATGATAAAATAAAGTATATCAATATAAGTGGTTATTTAGAATATAGTAAGCGTGAATTAAAAGAATTAACTAAGAAAGAAATAATAATGTTGAAATCACTTCCTATTAAAGCTAAACCACATATTACAATATATAATGGTAAATATGGGTTATATGTGAAAGATACAGATAAAGATAAACAATATACATTACCACTTAAATATTTAGGTGATATTATTAAAGTTAATTATGATATATTTACATAAACTTTACTGAATTTTATCTAATTTACATTCAAAAATTAAATAATATAAAGGCTGACTTACGCTATATAATATATATATATATAAAAAAAATGAATAAAATCATATTTTTTTTTAATTACTGTTGCCATTTTGGTATATTATATTTTAGTTAAATGCCTTCTTTTCAACACTTGAATACACCTAAGTTATTAGGAAAAGAATTATTACATTTAGCAAGTAATAAAAATCTGGCAAATAATTTCAAAGAGCTATATACATATAGATTGAAAAATGTAAAAGTAAATTTTCAAGGAATTATATTGCGCGCGATTGTTTCAAATAATATTGAAATTGTTAAATATTTGCATGAACATCAATTAAAAAAATTAGATTTTATTCCATATTCTATGATTTATAATCTTATATTACATAATTATGAAGTATTAGTTAAATATTTACTTGATGCACACGATTATACAAAAATATTTGAAGAAAATACATATAATAAAATATTAAGTTTATTAAATATTATAAAAAATACAAATAATTGTTCTTTAATTATATATATAATTGATAAATATATGAAAAATTATTTCATAAAAGAATATGATTTAATATATAAATATTTTACAACTGCATGGATAAATAAGAATGATAAATTGTATGACTGGATTATAAATAATTTAGATTCTGCTAATATAAGATATTTAAATTTTTACAGTGATAAAATATCAAATGTTTTTATAGAAAATACTAAATCATTAAACTATTTATTTGATAAACTATTAAAAAACCAACAATTACATTGCCATTTTTATTTACCAATTTCAAATTTAATTAATAAAAAATGTGTTCCAGTGATGTATATGCCATATATTAGTAAATTTTTAGATATTAATTATATAGAATCACCAAAATTATGTGTAGATTTATGTATTAGTATTATTAAAAATAAAAATACTGTTCCAATATTATTTAAATTTATTGTAAAAAAATGTATAATGTTAAAATTAATTAATGATAGAGAAAATTTATTAAGCTTAAATATTGCAGAATCCATAGGAAAATATTCAATAAAATATAACTTAAATGAAATTAAGATAATTTTTAATCAATTATATAATGATGAATATATTGATATTTGTATACTTACACTTAGTAAGGTTACTAAACATAATTATCAGCCAGAAATTTTTGAATATATATATAATAGATTGGAATCTTATTATATTAAAAGAGATAAAATAGATGAATTCTTTGATATAATAATAAGATATCAATCTGATTATTATATTAAAAGAGATAAAATAGAAGAATTCTATGAATTATTATTATTATATAATAAGAAAGTTGATAATCCCATTACATTCTCTTTGGTTCATCGTATATTAAAAACAAATAATAATAAATTGATAATATCATTTATAGAGTTTATTAATAATAAATGTCAGAATATTAATGAACAATTAAAAAAAAAATATTATCAAATATTTGATGATGTCTTACAATGCAGCTTTGAAAACTATAAGATAACAATAATTAATTATATATTAAATAAGTTTCCAAATATAAGTTGTAATTTATATATTGGTTCATTGAAGACATTGTCTATTTTACAAATTGATAAAGAGATTGAATATAATAATAAAAAATATAAGTATGAAGATTTCTTATTTGAAAATATTCTTGGCAATCTATCAGTTTTAAAAATTAAAATGATGAACTATGTAAGTTTATTATCTGATGATAAAGATGATAAAAAAGTTGATAAAATTTCAGAACAAACTGATATATATAAAAATGTTACGCAATTATTAAATCATTTTACACATTATAATAAATATAAACCAATATTTCAAAAATTTATAGATAATGATATAATTAATATTAAGCAGTTATTATTACCAAATAATATTCAGAACTTGTTTTCTCCCTCAATCCAACCTATTAATTTTATTAATATTATGACATTAATCTTTATAGATAATAGTGATAAATATGATTTAAATAATTATATTAATCAGATATTAAATATTATAATGACATATCGCTATTCTCTGATTATATATTTTAACACAAAATTCGATTTATTTAAATATAATTTATCGATAGAAAATAAATATCAACTTATATTTCAAATTTTTCATACACTTAGTAATCATATTAATGGTAATATATTACAAATTAATACAAATTATAATATAAATTTTGATTTACCAGTGAATACATTAAGTATTAGTCCGGTTAATCAAGAATCTAATTATTTATTGAATAGTTATTTAAAAAATACTAAATATATAAATGATAATATTAATGATATATTTAATTTAGTTCTAAAGTATCAAAATTATGATTTATTAGTTATATTAATAAAACATAATAATTTATTAGATATCCATTTATTAAAATCCTTTAATATAATGAAAGCTTATCGTATATATCAAAAAATAGAATTAATATATTTATATTATATTCGAAAATTAATTACATTAAAAGAACTAAATGATTTAGTATATTTAAAAGATATTACATATTTTGAATATCTTGGCGAAACTTATTATAATTGTGATAACAATGCACTAAAAATATTAATTATTAAATTTATGAAATTATTATCATTAGAAAATAAGAATTATTATATGAAAATTTCAGATTATAAATTAATAGAATATTATTTATTAGATAATATATTAGGATTATATAAAGATAAGAAATATAATGAAGTGTTAAAAAAATTAGAATATAAACCTATAAAGAAAGATGATTTAAAAATTACAGAAGATATTTGTCCGATTTGCTATGATGAAATTGGCGAGGACATATCACATTTAATTGTATTTGATTGTAATCATTATTTATGTATTAATTGTTATATGGATAGTTATTATATAAAAAATAAAAATAAGACGATTCCTTTTGAATGTATGTTATGCAGAGGTGAACAACATTATAAAAATTGTAGATATTCTATTACAAAATAGATAATATGTAGATAATATTTAGATAAAAATAGATAATATTTTTTTTACAACCAAATTCGGATTTTCAGAAATTCTGAAAATCCGAATTCACAGAATTTACATTATATTATTTCTGATTATTTATAATTATTTTTTTTTAGTAAATAGATACAAAATGTTTTTATTGTATCATCTAATGCAATATGTTCTGGTAAATTATAATTTTGAACTTTATCTATTATATATTCTATTGTAATAGCATCTTCTTTCTTCTTTGTATTAGTTTTAGATTTTAGAGCACTTAATAATTTGATTAACTTATCAAAATTATTCTTATCATAAACATAATAATTATATAAGACATCAAGTGTATGAAATCGTTCATAATAATTGGTTTCATCTTGATTCCAATAATCTTTAAATTTCTTAAATTTATATCCAGTGTCAAAGTCATAATCTCTATATATAGAATTAATATTAGTTCTATTTAATCTTACTCCTGTTTTTTCATTCAATGTAATAAAATTATTAACATAATTACTTGGATATGTCAAACGAAATTTTTGTTTTGTAAAGAAATAATAACAATTATAAAATATAATAAAATCCTTTAATCCTTTATTTAATAATTCATATTCACTAAATAATGAATGTAACAATTCATATAAATCTCTTATTTTTTCTTTTTTAATTGCAATATCTTTATTAAAATCTTCTATTACTTTATCAATATCAGATGCTTTCATTTGATTAATAAATGGACGTTTAAAATATCCACCTTTAAAATTAACTAAGAAGTAAAATTGTGTATCATATTGAATCATTTGATTAATATTGTCAATTGAATTGATATTTATATCTTTAACACCTTTTCCTTTACCTTTTCCTTTACCTTTTGCGTGATGTGTTTTGATTTCTTTTAAGTATTCTTCTAAATTTACAAAATAATCATTAACATTAGTTTTTGATGTGTGTATCTTTTTGTTTAATGATTTATCAATTGATTTTGAAGATGTTGATGCTGATTTAGTTTTTCTAGTTTTTCCAGTTGATTTAGAAACTGATGCAACTGCATTTACTGAAACATTTGGTTCTTCAATACTATTTGGTTCTTCAATAATATTAGAAGCAATAGTATTGGAACCTCCAGATAATGTTAATGATTTAAATTCTTCAAATAATGTTAATAGTTCACTATTATTAAAATATGGTAAAAAGATATGCAAAATATCGACTTCATTAGTTTTCTTATTATATATAATAAGCGCAATAGAATGAATAAAAGATAATATATTATTTTCATTTTGAAATACATTAAAATGGAAATATGGTTTATATTCTATATATAGTTGTTGCTTAGCATGAAGAGTTTTAAATTCAAAATCAAATGTAATAATATAATCCTCTTTATTGGTTTTTGATTGATATTCTTTTAGTTTTTTCATTACATCATCATGTTTTGAAATTTTAGTTTTATCAGTTAATAGAATATTGTTAATTCTATAATTAATATCATTTTCTTTATTAGAAGCGTTTAACATCTTATACCTTTTATATTATTTTAAATTATATAATTTATTATATTATATATTAGTAATATAATAAATTATATAATTTAAAATAATATAATAAAAATGAAACTAAATGATTTTGTATCAGTAGATGTTCATCAAACAAATAATAATAATTATGTATTTAACTTAGGAGATGAACACATAAAACTTTATAAATACTTATTATGTAAGGATTGTAAAACATCTTTAAATTGTTATGATAGTATTAAATTTATAGAATTAATGAAGAAATATGCAAAAAAGAATAATTTATCTTTTGATTTATTTATGGAATTACCATATTTTTCTATTAAAGAAAATAAGGATACAGGTCATAGGCTTGATTATGATTTTAAAAAGATATTATATGATATAAAAAAAAAAAATGGAATAAAATCATTAGAATATAAGAAAACATTAAAATATGTTAAGTTATATTCAAGTAAAAAATATGAAAATATGCCTAAGTTTGCTAAATATTTGTTGGTGTCTGGGCGGAATCAGTTGTTTGAAAAGATAATTAAAAGATATTATAAAGATTTTTATGAAATAAAAACTAAAAAAAAAAATAATAAAGATAATATAAGATTTCATTATAATGATATTCGTGATGAGTATATTATAACAAAATTAACACATTCCAAACGAAGTGGTAGCTATAATTCGTTAGATAAAAGTTATTATAAGCTATTTAAAAATTATGATGAATTTTATAAATTTCTATTGATTATTTTAACCAGTAAAAAATTAAAAGAAGATTTAATAAAATTTAAACCTGAAATATTTAAATTGATTACTATTAAAATTCCTAACAATTATCAAACAAAAGTTTCTAAACAATTACAAAAGATTCCACTTAAATATAGAACATATATATTAGATTTTTTTAAGAAGAATTATTATGAGTTAATTAAATCAGGTAATAAAAATATAGAATTATTATATTACAATGATTTTATGTTAATATTATTATTAAATGTATCTTTAATGGATACCTATCATTTGGCAAGATTTTTATATTATGATATGAAAACAAAAGATAGTATCTTTATATTTATAAATGGTTGCTCTCATTCATATAATTATAAAATATTTATGGGTAAATATTTAAAATTCAAACAATTATATAATATAGATAAGAAAGAATGTTTTAATAATAATAATATATATAAGAAATATAATTACAAATTTATGAGTAAATGTATTGAAATACCAGATAAAGTATTTAAAAAAGCAAATTTATTAGTATCTAAGTCAATTATAGATTTAACTAAGAAGAAAGTTGATAAAAAAAAAGTTAAAACATTATGGAATACATTATTTGGTAATAAATAGATTTTTTTTTATTTAAAGATATTATATATTATAATTGATATATTATCATTGATATATTATATTTTATAAATTACAAACTATTACTATAAGCTAAAAGTGTAATATGAATAATTATGAAATTATACCACATAATATTAATAATGAAAGACCACATAAACGTTCTCGTATAGATAATAACGAATATATATTACTGGAATTGCAAGAACATTTGTATTTAGATTTAAAAAAAAATAATGATAATGGTTATACAATTCATTTAAATAATCGTAAATGTTTGTCATCTTTTTCTTTATATACAAATAAAATAGACGAAATCCCAAGTGAATTATATTGTCAATTGATAAATACTATTATATATAGTTGTTGTTTTGATAATTATTGGAATATTTATATATCTATACCTCAAAATAGTATTAATAATCCGGTGATATGGTATTTTTCAAACATATTTACTGAAACAAAGTATAAAATAATAGATCATAAATATATTCATATTTCTGGTAATTATATATATATAAATAAACTTTATTTATAATTGATATAACAATTATTTACATTTTATGAAATGCAAATTCGGATTTTCTGAATTTCTGAAAATCCGAATTGCATATTTAAAAAAAATATGTATTATTTGATTTATATTCATAGTTATTTCATAATTGTTTCAAGTTCTGTTTTCAACTTATTTAATTCTTTTTTAGTTGTATCAATATCAATTTTGATAGAATTTGTAGCCCACATAGTTGATAATGTCTTCATATTAACAGTTTGCAGTTTTTCTAAACTTGTAATATATAAATCGAAATTTTTTAAGAAATAATCTTGCATAATTCTTCCAAATGGGTTAATAAATTCGGCTTTTTCTTTTACTTGTGTAATCCATTCAGATAATTGATGAATAGTGCATTTAATATTCATATAAGAAATACCATAATTATAATTAATTTCGTGTTCTGTTCCAATATCTTTTTCATGTCCTGGTTCATTTACCATAGGATGTTCGTCCATAAGAGATTGAATAGTAATAATAACAGTTTGAATACTCATAGCTTTAGTCCAACCTGGTCCAGACCAAGTTCCAAGGATAGATAAACATACTTTGCCATTTTCATATAGATTAGGATGAAATCGGGTATTTTTATAATGTGTCATAAAATGGACATATGGACTTTGTGTTGGGTAATTATGTGGGATATACATATTAAAAATGAAGAATCCATTTTCATATGGTGTATCTTTATTTCCAATAATCATAAATGAAAGTTTAGTCATATCAACTTCTTGATATATAAATATATCATCATGTAATGATAAATTATAGATATTAGGCATATTTTCTATAGGTTTAAAATTCTTTTTAGTTTCATTATTAATTCGTTTTAATCCCATAGGGTCTAATTGGCCTGTATATTCAGTTTTGTTTACATAAGTATTATAAGATTTATAAGGGAACATATTGAATTGTTCTCTTATATGGAAATAATAACAGTATCTATATTAAATAAATAAATATTCATTTTTTTTTACATTTTATATAATATTATCTTTTATAAAAAATGCCTGTTCACAAGCCTTATATAAATTTATATATATAAAAAAATGCTTATTTGTATGTATTACACAAATACCGTTGCCATTTTGGCATTTTTGATATTTTAAACTGTTTGATTATGAGCGAGATTATCGCAAAAGATAATACACCATCATATTATGATATTCCGAGTGAATCTACAAATAATAAAATTATTAATATATTAAACCAAGAATTTCTTACTGTTAAACTTATTGGTAAACAGGAAGATACTATATTAATTCAGGTTACTATTATAAATATTGATAATGAAAGAATTGTATATGATTTATATCTTCTGCCATCAAAATATATTGTCTGGTATTGCATATCTACTAAAATGATTTTTCCAGTTCAATTTAGAAATATTGTATTGGAAAAAATATCAGTCAAATTAGAAGAATTATTCGCTGACTCATCAGCAACATTTTCATGTGAGTATTTACCATTAAATGAAACATAGATATATATAGAATATTATATAAATAAAAAAAATATTTTTTTTTTTATTAAATATTTATATTTTTACTTTATATTTGTAATTCTTATATAATATTTAATCTCTTCATCCGGAGCACATTAAGCATCCTTCATCTTCTTCACCAAATAAAGCGGTTTGTGCTAATTTTTTAGCAATTTCTTTTCTTTGCATAAATGGTAACATATCATATTCTTGTTTAGTTAATCCAAATTCTGTAAATAATCTGCTAAATTCTTGTTGTTCTTTTTTTTCTTCTTCTTTACGTTGTATTGTCTTTTTATCTTGATTAACTTCTTTTTCATTCTTATTGCCAATAATATTATTCTTTTCTAATGTAGGGTCAATAGTGAATTGTTGAGTTTTTGATTTAGGTTTTGACCGCAAGTAATAAGAACCAGTTTTTAATCCTAATTTCCATCCTAAGAATAAAGCTGATGTTATTTTTGCATATGTTGGTTCTGCAAACCATAAATTAAATGATTGTGATTGGTCTATAAATACTCCTCTATCAGCAGACATTTCAATTAATGATTTTTGAGGAATTTCCCAAATAGTTCTATAAGTGTGTCTAATTTCTAAAGGTATTTCATTAATATGCTGAATTGAACCGTCTGCAATAATAATTTTATTTTTCATTTCTTCATTCCATAGATTTAGTTCAATTAATTTTTTACATAGATATTTGTTGATTACTACAAATTCACCAGCTAATGTTTTGCGTTTATATAACATTGATGTAACTGGTTCAAATGATTCAGTAAATCCACAAATTTGACTTGTTGATGCTGTTGGCATTAATGCTGTTAATAGTGAATTTCTAATACCAGTAGTTTTAATTGTTTCTTTTAAATTAGACCAGTTATACCTACTATTATCAAGTTCATATTTCCACATATCAAATTGTAATATTCCCTTACTAAATGGACTATTTTCATAGCGCGGATATGAACCATTAGTTTTAGCTATTTCAGCTGATTCACTAATAGCATAATAGTAAATAGTTTCAAATATTTTTTTATTAAGTTCTCTTGCGTGATTACAATCAAATGGTATATCTAACATCATAAATACATCAGCTAATCCTTGGACTCCTATTCCCATAGGTCGTTGTTGTTGGTTTGCATATTCGCATTCAGGTGTTGGATTGAAGTTATTATCAATAATTTTATTAATATTTCTTACAATAATTCTAACCATTGAACCTAATAATTCATAATCATATATTTTATTACCATTTGAGTCATACTTAATATACTTTGGTAAACATATGCTGGCTAAATTACATACTGCAGTTTGGTCTTTATCAGTAAACTGAGTAATTTCTGCACAATTTCCTGTTAATATTCCATTAAATACTACTTTATGTTCTTTTGGTTCATTTACACAATATGTATCTGATAATTCTTCTATTTTGTCAATATTTTTTACATAAACTCTTAATAAATCATTATCAGTATTTGATATTAACCCGTGTTGTGCGAATATATCGTCAAATTGAACTGTTGGATATGTGTATTTAATTAATTTCATACCTTTTTTTAATTCATATGCTTGGTATTCTTTAATTTCACCATTATGTGTTTCAATATAGAACTTATGATAATAAGTACATTTAATTGATGATTCATTATTAAAAGTAATTTTTAATAATTTTTGATTTTCTCCTGTTTTCTTAACTTCAACATCCGACCATTCTTTACCATTCCAAACATTAACATTAGTATCTTGTAATGTTCCAATAGGTAAATGTCCTTTATCAGTTAAAATTAATGTATCTGGATGAACACATAAATTTGATGATTTAGTTGTTCCAAAGTTTTTATGATTAGTTTTATTATTAACATTATCTTTAAATAATATATATGGTGTTCCAGTTTCAATCTGGCTATCCATAATTTTAAACCATAGTTCTCTTGCTTGAATTTGTTTTGTATAGCGTTTTTCATCTTCATATTTAAGATATAATTTTTCATATTCTTCTCCATATACTTCATATAAACCAGGACAAATATCGGGGTCCATTAATGACCAAATTCCGTCTTCTTCAACTCTCTTCATAAATAAATTAGAAACCCAAAGTGCATAAAATAAATCGCGTGCTCTTTCATCTTCTGCTCCATGATTTTTTTTTGCATCTAAGAAATCAAAGATGTCGGGATGATGTGTTTCTAAATAACAAGCAAATGATCCATTTCTTTTACCAGAATTATGAACTAATCCGAATGAACCAACAACATAGTTATGGTTATCCATAATATTTAAATCATATACTTGACCTTCATAATGGATTGTTTGAATTGATTCAATAGCAGCCCATACTTGATTTTTAAATATAAAATATTGGTTATTATGAGCGTGTTTAAGAATATATTTGCCATTAGTATATGTTCCAGTTGTAATAATACCATTAATATACATAATATATTTATACATTTGAGCTTCTTCATAGTCATCGGTAATAAACATATCATTCATTTCAGGATATTTCTTCATAAAATTAATTAAATAATCTCTACTTATATTATCTGGGTGTTTTAGTGGATATACAACTAAATCATTAATTTGTAACTCGGAAGCAGAAATAAATTTAGCTTGGATAACTCCACCTAATTTATTTCTATTATCATTAATTTCATCTAAACTTATATTTTTAACAACATATAATTGGTGTTCATTTGTAACTTTAATAGTTTCAAACCCGAGTGTTGTTTTAATTTCGAGAATATCTTTATCAACATTATTAACAATTTTATCAAGAACAGTTTTATAAGTTCCGTCATTTGTAATAACTGAATCATTTCCTACTACTATATCTTTAATTTGTTTTATTCCATTATTAGTATATATAATAGTTTCTGGAACAAAACATTGATTAATATATTTAGCAGTTGCATTATAAGTTTTTAACAATGGCAATACTCCGTCAGAACGACCATTTGTTCCTCTGATAAGTTGATTTTTGCTTCTAATTTTATGCAATGCCAAACCAATACCGCCAGCGTGTTTAGAAATATGAGCACAATCGCTAAGTGTTTTAAAAATTCCAGTAACTGAATCATCTGTCATATCAAGTAGATAACATGACGATTGTTGATTACGGTAAGTTCCAGAATTAAAAAGCGTTGGTGTGGCGTGAGTATAATATTGCTTAGACATAGTATTATATGTTTCTAAAGCTGATGGTAAATCAATAATATTAGTTTTAATATCCATATGAATTCCTAAAGATAGACGCATATACATATGTTGTGGGCGTTCGATTACTTTACTATTAATTTTAATTAGATATGATCGCTCAAGCGTTTTATATCCAAAAAAGTCAAAATTATAGTCTCTTTGGTAGTCAATAGTTTTATTAATAATTTCATGATTTTGTTGAACACAATCATATAAAATTTTATGAACTAAAGGATTATTTTCATTATGAATATCTGTATTATGATATAATTCATCGATAATTTCTCTAAAATCATTAGTTGTTAGTTTATGATTATTAGAAATAACTAATCGTGAAGCTAATATATTATAATCAGGGTGTTTTGTAATAAGTGAAGAACATAAGTTAGAAGCAATTTCGTCCAATTCTGCAGTTGTTACACCGTCATAAATACGGCTACAAACAGCTTGAGTAATTTCGAATGCGTTTACTTGTAATCCAGTGGAAAGTTTTTTGATTCGAGTAAAAACCTTATCAAAAGATACTTCTTGCTTTTGTCCGTTACGTTTAATAACAAATGCCATAGAATTTGAGTCCATAATAAAAATAATATTAATCTATATATATATATTATAAATGGTAATTTTTATATTAAAAAAAAAATTCATTTTTTTTATAGTTTTTATTAATTGATATATATTTAAATAATTAAATAGGTAAATAATTGATAAGGCTAAAAAAATATATTACATAAGAATAGTTTAAGGCCGCGACTAATAAAGCATTCTATAATTAAAAATAAAAGCAATTTAATTGATAAATAAGAACCGCGCATTTTAAAAATGGAAAAGGTGTAACGGAAAAGATGTAATACTTATTATTCTCCTGTAATTTTCGTATTATATTTTGCGGATACTACATTTTCTGCAGCTATAATTGCATCATATGATACTTGAACATCTGCAGCAAATGAATTAGTTTGTGCGACTTTATAAAGAACTTTTGCTTCATCTACTAATGATAAAAAGCGAATATACATATTATTTATCTTAGAAAGTGTTTTAATATAATCTTTATTTGGGAGAGTAATATCATTAATTGATAATACTGCATTTGGTTGTGAATTATCAGTAGTAATGGCACTACCAGTAGCCGGATTAGCTGTATGGTCATATTGATTAACTCCATAATATGTTCCAGTCTCCAAATTTGCCGATGTCAGAGCTGATGTTATATGGGACACATTTGTTTTTTTAGTAGTATCATTATTTATAGAAGTAGCAGTAATTGCATCAAGAGATACAATTAAACTAGCTTTTAAATCAGAAACCTCAGTATTTATTTGTGCCATTTTTGCTTTAATATGTTCTTTAGAATTATTTTCAACTTCTTCTACTGCAGTTACACGTGTGGTAACTGCTGGTATAGTAGTATTTTCAATAGTTTTTACATTTTCTTGCAATTCAATAATATCAGTATTATTTAAGTATAAGAATACTGCAACAGTCATAATAGCGATGAAGTTAAATAAAACTAAAATCAATAATAAAGCTTCCATTTTTTAATTATTAAGTATATAATTTAATTATTAATTATAATATATATATTTTTTTTATTATTTATTAATTATAATATATATTTTTAATTATTATTTATCTCAAAATAATTATTATTAATTATTACTTATAGAACAAGAATATAAATCTATAGTTTGATTACCACTGATATCTGTTAAAATATTCTTTCCAGTGTCTGTTCCTGTGCCTACTGCTATAGTTTTAATTTTATTTGTCAAATTAACTTTAAGAACCGAATTATCTATATCAATAGTATCATTATTTGTAGATTTTATATAATATGACGGGTCTGTATCTGTATTCATTATAAAAATTGGAGCATGAAAGTTTATTGATTGTTCATGTATTAATTCACCATTATTGTTTAATATTTTATATTCAACAATCCAAGGTGTATGATTATCGCTTGGTTTATTGTCTGCGATATATGTATCAGTTGAAAGGTCTATTTTATATGGCGAATTAATAAGTGTTTTTTCGGTGGATATATTATAAGCGACTTTAAGTTTAATATAATTGTCACTATATTTAGTGGATGCTTGTTCTAATTCATCATATATTATTTTACTCATATTATTAGGAGTTTCTTCCGTCTGATTTCTCGAATATAATATTTGTAATCCGGTTTGTTCATTTGCATTATTATTAAATCCAATAACTAATCTATATATATTATGACTATTTGCTATATTATTTATTTCAAGCAATTGTGTCAAATGATTCATAGTTGTATCAAAATTATTGATTTTATATATACCTTCAAATGTAAATGGATTACCTATAAATTGATGAACATTTCGTAAATTAATATCATAAGAGCTTCCATATGGAAATTGTAAAAATGGGAGTAATGTATTAACATTACCATTATTAGTTATATGTGGATTATTTGGGTCTCGTAATGATAATATCATACCAGATGATACAAAATGTTCAACTGATACATAATTATTGGTTAAATAAATTTTATTAATAAAATATAATGAAAGAGCTATAATAATTAATATTACAAGAATATTTAATGATAGATATGTTATAAATCCGTTCATATTAATCATTATTTTTATAATAAAGAATATATTATTACTAATATGTAATATAAAAATTAATCAAAAAAAAAATATTATATAATGTTATTTATATAAACATAATTATATTATTACATATTAATTAGTATAATAAAAAAAAAATAATTGTTTATAATCTATAATTTATAATCTATAATTTATAATCTATAATTTATAATCTATAATTTATAATTGTATATTTTTAAATCATGCCATCGTCAAGTAGTAAAAATTATAGTGTCAATTTAAAAAAATTTGATATGAGAAAAATAACTGATGATAAAGTTGTTGTTTTAATAGGTAAACGCAATACAGGCAAATCATTTCTTGTTAGAGATATATTATATCATAATAGAAATATTCCAATTGGGACAGTTATATCTCCTACGGAAATGGCCAATCAGTTTTATTCAGAAATGCTTCCGCGTAAATTTATACATAATACTTATAATCCATCCATAACTTCTAATATTATCAAGCGTCAAAAGAAATTAGTTAAACAAATAACAAAAGATAAAGCTCAATATGGTCGTTCAATGATTGATCCCCGATTATTTTTTATAATGGATGATTGTTTATATGACCAAAGTTGGTCTAAAGATGAAAATATTCGTTGTATGTTTATGAATGGTCGTCATTTTAAATTATTTTATATATTGACTATGCAAACACCTCTTGGTATTCCGCCAAGTTTACGTTCAAATATTGATTATATATTTATTTTAAGAGAGAATATTACATCTAATAGAAAAAAGATACATGAACATTATGCGGGTATATTTCCATCATATGATTTATTTTCGCAAGTATTAGAACAATGCACAAATAATTACGAATGTTTAGTAATAGATAATACTGCAAAATCGAATAATATAAATGATGTAGTATTTTGGTATAAAGCATCTCCGCGGCCAAACTTTAAAATAGGTAGTCAATTATTTTGGGAACAACAACAACGGGAAGCTGATTCAAGTGATGATGACGGTAATAATATTGATAATATGCAAAGACATAAAGTTCATGTAAATGTAGTAAAGAATTATTAAACAAAAATTCGGATTTTCAGAAATTCAGAAAATCCGAAATTCTATAAAATTATATAATAAATATAACTTCTATTCTTTTATCTTATTTTTTATTTAAAGCTACTATAAATATAGTATAATATAGTATAAATATAATATAATAATAGTTTAAATAATATTTAATAAATTTCGGATTTTCAGAAATTCAGAAAATCCGAAAATGAATAATTCTTTAAAATATGAACAAGATGCTGAATTTTATCAAGCACAATTATTAGATGGTATAAATGAATTTAAAAAAGATTTAGATGAAAAAAATAAAATACAAAAAGAATTAATTGATTTAATTGAAATAAGCACTGATTTATCTGAAAATATTAAAAATCAAAATAAATATAATAATCCTCGATTAAATATTAAATATGATAATGAAATAGTAAAATTATCTAATTTACAAAAACAATTAAATAATATAAATATTGAAATTAATAAAATTCAAGATAAGATTAAAACTAACGAAAATTTATTAGAGAATATATTAGATTAGCAACAATATTTTCTGTCATTCATATTTATTTTTTTATATTTCCATTGATACATATATTCTTTAAGTAATATTTCTTTTTATAGCATCATACATTACTATTTTATATATATATAAAAAAATGCCTATATATAATAATAATTATAATTACCGTATATATTATGTTAAAAGTTCAACGATTATTAAATATGTCTTCTCCTCGTGTTAATCCAATTAATTTAGCATCAATACCATCATATAATCATCAATATATTGAATTAATTCATAAAATGGGAAATTTAGCGTGTATAAAAGGAGATAATTCAAAGAAAATTATTACATTATGTGGTTCAACTAAATTTAAAGATACATTTTATAATGTGAATGAATATTTAACATTATATAATAAGATTATTTTAATGCCTGGAGTATATTGTCATGCAGATAATAGACCAATTACAGAAGAACAAAAGATTTTATTAGATAAATTGCATAAAGAAAAAATAGCTTTATCAGATGCAATTATTGTTATAAATGAAAATAATTATATTGGTTCATCTACAAATAGTGAAATTTTATATGCAGAACAATTAAATAAAGATGTAATTTATTTATTTTAAACTATATAAAATAATATAAATATTGAAAAAAAATTTTTTTTGTAAATTGTCAAATCATTTAATAAGCGGTAATTGATGCCGTTTTATGATTTATTATATAATATGTTTTTTGTTGAATATGCGGTTTTATCAGATGATAAAACATAAATTTTATAAGTTTGAAATCGTGAAAGAGTATCATATATAAAATAGTGGTAATATAAGTATAATAAATTTTTGGCGGTTCTTTATATTCTGCAATATCAGTAATAGTTTCATCTTGTAGTTCCAACAAAGGCAACATGATGTTAATTTCAATAGGAATACATATTATATATATATAACATACTATACAATATTGTCCGTGTTTCAAATGATAGACTTTAATAAGGAAAAAGGCTATGAATAGCCTACCAAATTGATTGTTGTTATTGCAGTGTCTGCTGCGATTATAGTGATTGCTGTGATTGTTGTAATTCATCTTGTACCAAAATGGCAACGGTATTTAATATGAACATTATAATTAGCATTTTTTTTAAGATATTTTAAACAGATAAATTTATCCAATCTGTATCAATATTATTCATATTTGTAGGATATTGTGTATTTTTTTTATTACTGTGTGATTGTATTTTATTATTTTTACTTTTATAATTTGAATTATCACCAAATATGAACTTAATAAATTCTATTATATCTTTGCAACATATATTCACAATCGTCATTGATAATATAAGTTATATTATTATTATAATTATATATAAAAAGATAAGATTTATTTATAAAAAAAGATAAGATTTATTTATATAAAAAAGCTAAGATTTATTTATATAAAAAAGATAAGATTTATTTATATAAAAAATTATATTAAGACTTCTTCAGATTTTAAATTATTTAGAAATAATTCGTTTGGTAAAAGTTTGCAATTATATTTCTTTTTTACAAGTATATTTTTGGTATATTTTTTATATTTGCTTTTTGATAGTTCTGATTTAAATTCTATAATTTTTGCAAATTCTTCATTATTAATAGGTATAGTAATAGACATATCAATATTATATTTGTCTTTATCAGTTTTATTTTGTAAATTAATTTTATTATTCATATATTTAATTTTATAATAATTATTAATATAATTGATAATATATGATTTAATTTCTTTATTTAAATTTTCCATATTTATAAAGATGCCATTTTGATTTTGTGTATATGGTATATTATAATTTTTCAAAATATTAAAAATAATATTATGACATTCATTATTTGAATCTTGATTAATAAAATCTAATAAATTATTTGAATTTATCATTTAATTCTAAAAAAATATATAATATATATATGTTATAAGCTATATTATATAATTATATATGATTTGATTTTATATAGTTATTAAATAATTAATTTATTATTATTTTTTTGCTTTTTTAATGACTTTAACAGGTTCTTCTTCAATGGAACTATCAGAAATATCAGAATCTTCATCATCTTCATTGTCGTCGTCATCATCATCAACTTCATTATTATCTGAATCTGATTTGTCATCATCACTATCATTATCTGAATTTGATGATTGATTATTATTATTATCACTTTCATCATCACTTTCATCAGTTTCCTCTTCAGAGCTTTCATTATTGCTGTCATCATCGTCTTTTTCAGAATTACTAATAATAGCATCTTCATTTTGTGAATCTTCTACAAGATTGTTATTATCTTCTTCATTTATATCATTTTGAGTATTTAAGAATATCATTTCACTATTAGAATCCATTTTTTTAATAATTTTGCCTAAAGCTGATATTTTAACATCTCCAATTGAATATTTATTACCAATAATTTCAATTTGAACTTTATCATTGATATTAACTGAACTTAAATTGATTAATGAACCAATTTTTTCACTTGTTGATAATGGGATAATGACTTCAACAATCGTTAATTGTTCATTTATAGATTCTTCAAAATAAGTAAAATTACATAATAAAGCAAAATCATTTTTATTGACAATAGTTCCAATAAGATTAAGTGAATTTGGTAATTTGCAAATTAAAGCTGAAAACTTAATTTCATAAACTATAAATCCTTGAAATGAGAATGTTTCAATTTGTCCTGCAATTAATTCTAATATTTTAATACTATTTTTTTTAATTAATCCATGTTTATGACATTTACCTGAAAACTTATTATTTAATTTATCAAGTAATAATGTTTCAATATTGTTACTTAATTGATTGGGTTTTATTTTTATTTTATCATATAATATAATTGGTAAAAATATATTAAAAGTGCTCATTTTATATATAAGTTATATAAAATAATAAAAATGGTATTTATTATTAATAATATATATATTCATTTTTTTTTTATATCTAAACTTTTATGTAAAAAAGTTTTGTCAAAAAATATAGATGTTACTAACCGCGAAATATCTTTTATTATAAGCTAATAATAAAAATAAAGTATTATTACTCCTGACTAAATAATATCAATATATTTTCTGTTATATAATATGATTATCTTCGTGTTCTTCATCATCTTTTACATCAGATTGTAAATATTTATATGTTGCAATATAATCTTTAATAAAATTGCTTTCATTAACAATATTAGATGGTTGGTTATTATATAGTTTATGGGCTTCTTTAAAGATATTTAATGCAGTTTCATGTTTATTTAGTTTATTATGTAAAATAGCAAATAAATATAGATTATCGGGGTTATTATGTTGTTTAAGTGTTTCATATAATGTATTAAATTCTTTTTCATATTTTGCGTCATCTTTATTAAATTCATCTTTAGGAATATTTAAAATATCAACCATTTTCATAAATGGTTCTGAATAAATATGAGCGTTATTAATATTAATTGAACTTGGTAATAGTCCTATTTTAGTTGCTTCAATAAAGACATTTGGAGTTATATAGTAATTTTTAAGTTGTAATTTATGCATTAAATAACTTAATTGAATATTATATATATAATGAATAGGATATATTTCTTTTAGTAATTTATCTACACATTGAGGACTAATAAAATAACTATCACATGATGGTATAATCGGAAGATATGATGCTATAAATTTATATTCAATATTATCTATTTTTTTATCTGCATTTTTATTAATTTTTTCATTATCTATTACAATTGGTAAGCCTGTAAATAATAAATCATATTCAAATTCTTCTTTAGCTAAATGATTTAATACATTTTTAAAATTTTGTTCAATAGTATTTAAACAAACAATATCATCTTCTAAAATTAAATAAAGATGTTTAATATTATCTTTATTATGAGATTTAATATGTGTTTGAATTAGTTCTAAAGCATAAATATGATTAGATATATTAGAAATATGATTAATATGTAAATTTTGTAGTAAATCATCAAAATTTTTATTTCCAACTGATTCAAGTTTTATTTTGTCTTTAAATTCATCAATTTTAGAAGGTAATTCACTAAATAGATATTTTTCAACATATGTATGATTGAGTGTTATAGAATTGTCAGAAGTTAATTTTTGAAGAGCTTTAATATTTTCTTCAACTATGTCTTTTCTTTTAGTAAAATCGCTTCTATGTATAATATAAAGATTTAGACATATATTATTTTCGGTTTGTTCTGTAATTTGGACCATATTTATTTTTTTGTAGATATAAATATAATAATTAATTTAAGTATATATATAATATAAACTTTTATATATATATAAAAAAAATGCCTTATATTATATTAATAGATTAATACTATTTTAATATATAATCGTTAATCTTTAATCTTAAATATTAAATATTAAATAATGGCGACTCATAATGTATCAAAAATTGTGGATAGTAAATTATCTTCTAAAGAAGCAATACATAGTGGTAGAAATTTATCTCAGTCATTTATAACGATATATGAAAAAACAAATATTAAAGGTCTTAGATTACAGCAATTATATAACAATAGTCCTACAACATTAACAGATGAAGAATTAAAAGATTGTAAGACTATAGAGGATATATTAGATAAAGAATATAAATTGAAAAAGATACCATTTAAAATTTGCCGAACATTAGCTAATAATAGGTATGAATATGTAAGTTTAGACGATTTGGAAGATTATCTTGAATAATTAAGATATAATATTAACTAATTTGAAATTTTATTTTTTCTTTACTATTATAATAATGAAATAATAAATAATAAAATAATAAAATAATGCATAATACAAATACAAGAACTAAAGCACAAATTAATAATTTAATTGGTAGAAATCAATTAAATAATATTAAAAATGTTAAATCTAAGAGTCCATTATTAAATTTAGGTCAATATAAGAGGACATATTGGTGTGTTGAAAATTTATTTGAATTAATGCAAGGTCATCGTCAAATTAAATTTGCATGGCAAGAATTTGGTGTAAATGCGGAGACGGTTAGTAGTAATTTGGCATTATTACAAAATTCAACATTTGTTCATCCAAATGCATATAATATGGCGAATGGTTTGGCGGCAACAAATTATTATGTAATTAAGATAAATAAGATAACAATACATTTATATTTTACACATTCATTAGATAAAGATAAATTAGATAGAGAAATTAAAAAGTTAATATTAGCTTTAAAGAAGTTTTTTATGATGAATTCGTATTTATTATCAAAAGATAAAACTTTATATATATCTTTTTTTGATTTATCATTAAAATTATCATTATCAGGAGATTTAACTCCAAATAATTTAAATTCTGGATATACATTTGTTTATGATAATGATAAAATAAATAGAATAGTTATATATAGAAAAGATAAAAGATTAAAAGTGTTATTACACGAATTATGTCATGCATTTGATTTACAATTATTTTCACAACAATTTATAGATGAATTAGAATTATTTATTAATCAAAATTTTAGTGTGTTAACTGTTAATAATCAAATTGATAGAATATTGATAAAAGAAACAATAGCTGAATTTCTTGGTGTATATTTTAAAGTATTAATTGAGAATAATGCGAGATCGCCTTCAGTTATACATAAAGAATTAAATAATGAATTTAAGAGTTATATAAAGATGTCAAATACGATATTAAAAACACATAAAGTTGGTTCATTAATGGAACTATATAAACGGAGTCCGCAATATAATCCGTCGATTTATTTAACACAAAAGACGAATGCGTTTTCTTATTATATATTGACAGCTCTATTTTTGAAGAATTATCAGTATATATTATATAATGAGAAACATGATATGGGAGTATTAATAAAATTGATGTTTGGTATATAAAAAGTGAGTGTGCTATCATTCATGTTTGACAAAAATACCTTGTGTCATACGCTGAAGTTTTGTTATTATTATTATTTAAGTATAAAATGAAAATTCGGATTTTCTGAATTTCTGAAAATCCGAATTTTGATATATTTATAAAAAATATTTTTTTTTTACACCTTTTCCAATTTTAAATGCCGACTTTTATTTTTATATATAAAAATAAATTATCATTTATTATTATATAAAAATAAATTCTTATATAATAATATGTAACTAAATAATATTTTTTATCA